>ENA-UOWO01007959-UOWO01007959.1-activated-sludge-metagenome-genome-assembly--contig:-NODE-7959-length-10313-cov-4.258043_pt1 | contig 10313 bp, 12 predicted proteins | sample MGYA00238148_ERZ761564 | MGnify/ENA primary metagenome ERZ761564 (study PRJEB28885, sample SAMN05720194) | activated sludge metagenome | isolation source: Anaerobic digester | place: USA...
CTTTCCTTTGTTTTTTCGGCAAAATTCAATAGCTCGCAAAAACTCGGCTCTGTCGGCTGATTTGGCAGATGCTCCTTCTTCTCGATACACTGCCAAAACTTCAATGTTTTTTTCTTTGCAATAATTACGACAAACTTCCTCTTGAAAATCCAAAGAAGTTCCTTTTATTTGTTCGTCGCTTGATACTCTTGTATAAATTATTCCTTTCATAAATTTTTATACTAAAAGGACGGTTCTGGTGAATCCAACAAACCAAAAGCTTGTTAGCAGAACCGCCCATCTAGTAGGACGATAAAAGCTAATGGTATTTTATTGGATTCACGCTTATATTCTACTACAATTTTAACTTTTGGACAACTCGCTTTTTAATTCTTTTGCAATTCGCTGAATATCATTTTGGCTTAAATTGCTAAAAGCATTTTCCATAATGTTTTTGTTTTCCTCACTGCTGAATTTTATATTTTTGATTATTTCCATTTGCCGATCTTCTTCAATATGCCCATATCCATAAGAGCCGAAAGTCGTTCCAACATCGGCGTGTCCTAAATTCTGGCTGATTGCTTTCTTTTCTTCTTCGGTTAATCTTGTTTTGGCAAACTCCTTCACTATCAAATGCCTGAATGTATGCGGATGATAATAAGGCACGCCAGCTTGAATAAAACGCTTTTCGAATATCTTTCTAATCGTAGTTCCGCTTTTCCAAAAAACAGGCTCCACTTCGCCAGTGTTATAATAATTTAGATTTTCAATGCCTTGCTCTTTCTTAGTGGCTGGGAATATAGGATCGTTTGGATTAAAGCTTTTTTCTTCAACCAAGTAATCATACCAGCCAATAAAATACTCCAAGGGCTTTTTATACGAAAGCGGAATAAGAGTGGTAGCAATTCTTTTGCGAAATTTTGTTTGAACGCCAAAGGATGGATCTTGGTCAATGATAAGCTTATTTTTATCAAAGCTTTTTATAGGCAAACTCATAAGAGCAGAAATTCTAATACCTGACAAATAAAAAAGAGAGATTAAAGCTCTATCCCTTTTATCTATCTCATTTTTGTCGCCGATGCTTTCAATCACTTTCTTAACTTCTTCAACCGATGGAATCTCTCTTTTTCTTGTTTGCACGGCTTCTCTAGTTTCATTCTTGGAAAGCCTTAAGTAGTTTATAAAAGATGAATTTATACTTGCTTTATATCCCACTTGCTTGGAAAGCCATTCAAAAAATGTTTTTAATCTTCTTAGGACATCATAACAATAACTCAAACTGATTTTTTCTTCTGTTTTGCCTTTCTTCCTATTTTTCAGCCATTCCTTGAAAGCAATTATTTTTTTCTTGGTAAAGTTTTCAAAATCATCCTTTTTAGTAAAATCTTCCCAATTAAAAATAGCTTTTTCAAAAGCATAAACTGAATCTTTGGAAAATCCTTCGGCATCCTTGAGATAACTAAAAAATCTTCTTTTTGCCATCTCGTTTTTTTGTAAAATCTTGCTCATAATTTTGTTTGTTGGTTAATTGTTATATGTTGACATTTAAGTGTATAGGAAAGTAATCAGTTAATTTCGTTGGCAGTAATTGACCCAGCAGCGATATTATCAGCTTTTAAAAGTATACCACCACTTCCACCATATACCTGCAGTGTAGCCTCAGAAGTAATAACTGAGTTGTTTTGTGCTACGGCAATTAAAATCTTATTTGCTCCGACAGCGGTTGCTGCGGTTGTTGTAATTTGCAGTGCAGTAATTGAAACTGCTTTATCAAAATAAATATAAGTTACTGCTGCCATATTTCCTGTGTTTCCAGTACCGATATTAAAAGTAGTTCTTTTGGCAGGCACTAGCAAAGCCGAAATATTTTGCCACCGCAGACTTCGCACAAACCAATTTTCATCATTTGTTCCCTGTTGTCTTTGCCGATATTTTTACCTGTTGGATTCATTTTCTCGCTTCCAAATTTAGCCTTGGATGGTTTTCTACAATGAAGACAATAATATTCGTCTTTTTCCATTGAAACTTTATTTTTATTTCTCCTTTTTTCTAAAAATCTTTTCAGTTCATTGCCCATTACTAGCAAGGGCTTGGCATCAACCTCAACAACCCCTAGCCCTTCATCAATCCATCTAAAACAGGTTCTTTTGTCTTTATCCAAAAGCTCGGCTATTTCCTCTAGGGTATAGGCGGTTCGGCGTCTTATTAGATTGGTTTTATATCTCTTGGGCATAGAAGTATATTGAGGCTTGAAAAGTCGCACAGGGGCGATACAGTTGCCTATTTTCGGTCGTCCTCGACCGGATTTGATAAGTCCTCAAGGTGGTTTAAAATCTGTTTTTTATCGCTTCTGGCATAGTCGTTTTTTTCGACTAATTTGCTAAACCAACGGCTAATCGCTTGCCTGCTAAAATGTTGATCTTTTACGGCTTCCGCAAAGCAGATATAAGAACTCCAACGGGGCTTTTTTACTTCTATTTTTTTGTAGCGTCTTTCGATTGACTTCATAATTTTAATTTATGTTAATTATTTTTTAATCTCTTTTTCCTTTTCCCATTGCTCAAAAATTATTTCAGCAAGCGAGCGAAAACCATCCCTGATTTCTTCCGCTTCTTCATCAGGCATATTTTGATTTTTGAGTATTGTTTTGACTTGCTGTATTGTGAGCATCTCTTTAGTTATATATTCTCCGTTTAATATCTTTTTGAATGGACTGAAACTTGTTCGGTTCAATCAATAGGCGATTATTATAAAAATCATTTAATAGTTTTTCGGTATTTTTCATTTTTTGAATCACAAAAACACAGCGAGATTTATCGCTTTTATCTATTTCTTGCAAGATATGTTCGAAATACACTAAAACACTGCAGATAAGAAGATCTGTTGTTAGGTAGCGTTTTTCCCTGTTTGTTTTCTGTATCATTTTTTTAATTTTAATAATCTATTATCTTTATGATAGATTTATTTTGTTTATGAATAAATTATGAATAGTTAAGAATAGACGACAAAAAAACCGCCTTAATAAGCGGTTGTTCGGGATAGCTTTTAGGTATTCTTAACTATCCTTATCTTTTAAAATATTTTTTACGAATTTCGTCCTTCATAACTTCAACTTTTATTCCATTGCAGGGGTATAGCAATTCACTGCTTACCTCAAGCCATTGCTGGGAACCAAAAACTTTTAAAATAGGATTGAGTTTGCTGGTGTTGAGATAAGATAATACGCCAGTGATGGTTGATATTTCGGGCTCTGCGGATTTATTTTCTGCTATTGAAAATACTAAGTCCCAATAACGGGTTTTATTTTTCTCATCAGCATTTCTAATGGGAAGTTCGAATGATTTTTTGTCGTTTACTAATATATAAAATTTGCGTTCTCCTTTGCAAATTTTAACATTTTTAATCAATTCACCTTCTGCTGGTATTGTTGTATCTAGTTGGTTCTTTTGGGATAACCTCTTTCGATTTTCAAGTAATAATTCTTGCGAAAGATAATTATGTATTCTTATTAGGCTTCTTTGGTGATCTTCTCTTTTGAAAAATAAACCTAACCCTTCTTTTTTTCCTTCCATAATTCCTCTCATTTCTTTATATCTATCAAAATATGTGAACCATAAAAAAACTTCTTTTTTTTCAATTTCGCCTACGGTTTTCAATAATTCCCTGATGTTATTTAGTGTATTGTAAGTCCATACCAAATTATTCCATTCACTTCCTAAAATAAAACTGTTTTTGTATCGCATCAAATCATTCTCTTCGGTGTATTTGTCATATGATTCAGAAATAGAATAAGCAATAATTATATCTAGGTTTTGCGGATCAGATTTTATATATTGACTGACTAATTTGCCTTTTCCCTTATCTTTTAAGAGCCTTACTATCTCTGCGGCATATCCAAACAATCTATCAGCTTTAGATTGGGTGCTACTGATTTCACCTCGTTCGTATTTTTCTTTTTCTAGAAAAATTTCATCAAATCTCTTTTTAATATCCTTGTGTTTTATTGCCAATAATTTAAGCCTACTCAAAACATCAGTAATTTCCTCGATAGCTTTATCTTCATATTTTGCTTGAATTTTGTATTCATCATTTTTTTCCTCTAAAATCTTGCTAATAGCACTATTAGCTTCTTTATTATTGGTAATAAATTTAACATAATCAGCGATACTCAAAAAAAACGTTTTATCATCAGTGCTTTCAATAGCAGACAAATAGTATCGGTCTAGTATTTCAATGGTATCCTTACTTGATTTTGACATATCATTTTAATCTTAATTTCCCTTATTTTACAGCAAAACACGCAAAAAATCAACTTTTAATCGGGGTTGTTTTTTTCTTCATTCAGTGCTAAATTAAAAATGCTATCACATTTAAATAGATACTGAAACAATTAGCATTAAGAAGCTAATCCCAATCGTGCCCTTTGTGGGCAATCCGATGCACGCGATTGGGATACTTCTGTATCTTTTTGAGTGTGATAGCCGTCGGGTTGTCCACTAAGAAATATTTCCCGACGACTAATTTTTATTAGTCGTTTTTATGTCTTCACGAATTACTAAACAGCAGAAGGAAAAAATTATCAGGCTTTTGGAAAATAACGAGGAACTTCCCGAGGGTTATCGTGATTTGCTTTTTCCTAATCAAAAAAAGGAATATGAACTTGTTTATGCTGGCAAAGAAAGAAAAGAAGACATCATCTCTGAAACAATGGCAGTGCCTTTTCAGGAGATACGAACATTTGGAAAAAATGAAAATGGCTGGACAAATAAACTTATTTTTGGCGATAATCTTCAAATTCTAAAAGAAATATACAATGATCAAAAAGGACAAAACTTGCTAGGCACAAAAGACAAAATAAAGTTGATTTACATTGATCCGCCTTTTGCCACAAAGCAAGATTTTATGAAAAATGGCGAGAAAGTATATCAAGATAAAGTTATCGGATCAGAGTTTTTGGAATTTTTGCGAGCGAGGCTGATTTTAGCTAAGGAAATTTTAGCTGATGACGGATCAATTTATGTGCATTTGGATCAGAAAAAAGGACACTATATGAAAATATTATTGGATGAAATTTTCGAAGAAAATCACTTCAAAAATGAAATAATTTGGAATTATGATATTGGAACTGTTCCAAGGGATAGCTTTAAAAGAAAGCACGATAATATTTTTAGATATTCCAAAAATAAAAATTTGATTTTTAATGAAATTAGAATCGCATCTTATAATCCTTCTAGATATAATTTAATAGATGAAAATGGGAGAAGGTATGCCGTTAGAGGTGATACTGGGAAAAGAATATACGCTGATGATGGTCAGCCTGCTGATGATGTTTGGTCTTTTGTTTATGAAAAAGAATTTAGAACTTTAAATTCGATGTCGCAAGAGAGAATCGATTACCCAACTCAAAAACCCGAGGCTTTGTTAGAAAGAATAATCAAGGCATCCTCAAGCGAAGGCGATATCGTGTTTGATTTTTTTGCTGGATCAGGAACAACACTTGCTGTTGCTGAAAAACTTGGCAGAAAATGGATTGGTTGCGATTGTGGGAAACTTTCAATTTATACCATTCAAAAAAGAATTTTAACAATTGCCAATTCTAAGAGCTTGGAAAATAAGGATGAAAAATATGGCAAAGAGCCGAAACCTTTTACCTTATGCAATGCAGGACTTTATGATTATCAAAAAATGAAAGATCTTCCTTGGGAAGAATATCGAGCTTTTGCCTTGAATCTTTTTGAAGTTCGGGACGAGAAGCATAAACTTTCAGGAATTGAATTAGATGGTTTTCGTGGAACCGATCATACGCTTGTTTTTAATCACGAAAAATACAAGAATGTAGTTTTGGATTATGGCTATATTAGTGATTTGCACAAAAATATCGGATCGAAAATATCTAGTCAATTTTTCATCATCGTTCCTGCTGGCAATGTTGATTTTATGGAAGATTATATTGAAAAAGGCGATGTCCGCTATTATATTTTGCGTATTCCATATTCAATCATCAATGAACTTCATAAAAAAGATTTTTCCAATTTAAAACAGCCCATTGATGAAAAAGATGTTAATAATACTGTTGAGGCAGTTGGATTTGATTTTATTCAAACGCCTGATGTGGAATGTGAATATTCGGTAAAGAAAGATTTTTTAAGTGTCAAAATAAAAACTTTCAAAAGTCGAACGAGATCCAAAAAACCATTAAAACTAAAAAATCGGGAATCTCTTTCAATGGTAATGGTGGATTGGGATTTTGATGGAGAAGTGTTTGATTTAGATAAGGTTTATTTTGCTGAAGAAATAAAGAAAAATAAATTTGAGATAAAAATTGAAAAGAAAAAAGTTGGTAAAAAATTGATGCTGATTTATATGGATATTTTTGGAAATGAAAATAGAGAAATTAAAGAGTTAAAAGATTTTAAATAAACTATGCAGAACAAGGAAACATATAAAAATCAAGATTTAGTTTTAAGAGTTGATTCTAATATTGATCCGTCTGTTTTGGATTTGAATAAATACGATCAATTTTTAGATACGCTTTGTGTGGGAAGGGAATACCAGAAAGAAGCGATAAGCGAAGCAGTGAAGTTTTTGCTTGGCGGAAAATATAAAAATATCAAAGATTTAGTGGAAGAAAATTATCATAATAATGAAGTTCTTCAAGAGAAATATCCTAATGAAAAATCCTTTTATAAAATACTTTCTTTGGCTAATAAATTAAACTGCTCGATAGATTTGGCAACTGGCACGGGGAAAAGCTATGTAATGTATGGAATCGCTCAAATTTTACTTGCGGAAGGCGTGATTGATCGAGCTTTAGTGCTTTGCCCATCTCTTACTATTGAGGACGGGCTAACGGAAAAATTTGAAGAATTGGCAAGTAATAAAGTCTTGAAAGGCTTATTGCCAAAAGATGCAAAGCATAAAAATCCAAGCATTGTTAATGCTACGGAAACAATTAAAAAAGGCGATATTTGCATTGAAAATATTCACGCTGTTTTTATTAAAACAAAATCCGCCATTCGAGATAGTTTCAAAGGAAATGGATCACGAACTTTAGTTTTGAATGATGAAGCTCATCATATTTATTCGCCTGCCGACAAAGACTTGAAAAAGTGGGAACAATTTTTAAGTGATGATGTTTTTAATTTTAAATATCTGGTTGGGTTATCGGGAACTTGTTATATCAAGGACGAGTATTTTTCAAATGTAGTCTATCGTTATTCAATGAAAGAAGCGATTGAAGAAAAGCAGATAAAAGATGTTCAATATGTTTATGAAAATCAAGATAAAAAATTGTCCGAAGAAGCAAAATTTCAAGAAATAGTCCAAATTCATCAGTATAACAGAAAAAAATATAATAGAATTAAACCCTTAACCATACTTATCACTAAAGACATCAAGGCGTGTAAAGATTTGATTCAAAAATTTCAAAAATTTCTTGTTAAATACGAAAAATTAAGCATAGAGCAAGCCGAAGCAAAAACGCTTATTATCACTTCGGCTCATTCTGAAAATAGACCAATTTTAAAAAAAGTTGACGATAAAAGCAATAAAGTGGAATATATTTTTTCCGTTTCAATGCTTACGGAAGGTTGGGATGTTAAAAATGTTTTTCAAATTGTGCCCCACGAGAAAAAAGCGTTTGATTCAAAGCTTCTTATTTCTCAAGTTTTAGGGCGAGGGCTTCGTATTCCTAAAGAATACGCATTGGAACAGCCAGCAGTTAAGATATTTAATCACGATAAATGGTATGAGCAAATAAAAGGATTGGTTGATGAAGTCTTGGAAAGAGAAAAAAGAATTTACAGTTATATTATTAAAAAGAGCAAGGACTATAACTTTTCTGTTCATAATATAAACTACGAAAAAGAGGAAGCTATTGAGGAATACAAGAAAGAAGGGAGCTATAAGTTCGATAAGGAGTTTATAACCTATTCCGATCAGCCCAAAGTTAGGGATGGGGAGATTATTTTTGTTAGCGTTAAAGATCCGACATCTCAAAAAACTGTTAGAGTTAAAACAACCGTCAAAATGTATTCTGTCGATGAAGTGGTAAATGAAGTTAAAAATAAGATTGATTTATGGAGCGAGGCTGATGACGTTGATTATCTCAAAATGTATCCAGAAGAAAAAATTGAAAAAATCGTAAAAAAATCACTGGAAAAAATAAAAGAAAAAAGAGATTTGGTAAGCGAGGAAAATATGCAGAAAACTTTGCAATCCTTCGGTGTGATTAAGCGTCCTAGTTCAAAATTCAAAACTATCAGATATAAAGCCAAAAGCAAAAATCTTTATAAGATAGAAACTGGAAAAATAGAAAGATCGGGCATTTCAATTTCCGCACTAAGCAAAGAAGGGACTATTTTTTATGATCAGAATACTTTGAAATTAAGCGAAGAAAATGAATTGAAACGAATTGAAGAAATAGAGAAAGCTTTTGCCGAAGGAAGCAGTGGATTGAATACTGCTTGCAAGGTAAGAATAGACAATAGCTTTAATTTCAAAACCCCTCTCAATGCGATTCTTGTTAGCCATAAACCAGAGCGAGAATTTGTTCGGAATCTTATTAAAGAAGAAAACGCAAAAATAATAGATGCTTGGATAAAATCAAAAGATACTGGCTTTTATTCAATTGACTACACGTGGAGAAAAGGAGAACATCCTAAAAACGGGCAGTTTAATCCTGATTTCTTTATAAAATTAGGAAGTAATATTTTAATAATTGAAACAAAGGCTGATAAAGACCTTTCGGCTGAAAATAAAGGCAAGGTTGAATATGCCCGAAAACATATTGCCAAACTTAATGAAATTCAAAGTACGAACAAATATTATTTTTGGATGATCTCGCCTAGCGATTATGAAAGTTTTTTTAGAAAGCTAAGAGAAAATAAACTAAAGGACTTCGTTTCAAGTTTAGAATTAGAGCTGGAAGCTAACTGATATTTTATAAAAAGATGGTTGAGCCTTCAGACAATTTTGTGCAATACATTCAGAAATTGGAAAAAGGGAGAACAGGCAAAGACATTTCTCTTCAAGAAGCTTGGGAGGGAGCTAATAATCTTTTAGGATTTTTTGATTTACTTTTAAAGATAGACAAGCGGAACGAGCTTAATAAAAAAGAAAATAAGGAATATGTTGACAGATGAGCAAATTTCTAAATTTCAGGATATTTACAGAAAGCGTTTTGGCAAAGGAATTAGCAGGGCGGACGCACTGGAAAAAGGAATAAAGCTAGTCAGGCTTATGGATATTGTTTATAAGCCGATAACCATTCAAGAATTTGAAGAATTTATAAAGCGAAAGATAGAAAGAGACATAAAGCAATAATCAGCTATTTTTATACAGCAAGGCTAAAGCCTTGTTTTAAATGTTGCCACTGCCTCAATTCTGTGATAATCTGGTTCCAATTGACGCTTAAGTAGTGTACCGCAAGGGATTTCAGACATTTTGTCTGGAATTTTTTATTTTATTTTGACTTTATGTCTAATTCCCCATACTATAAAAATGTTCATAAATTTCAACTAAAAAATTAAAAATTTCAGCCCAAGGCTGATCCGCCTCGGGCGGAAAAAATAACTCAATGATTATTCTCGCCATTGAAACATCTTGCGATGAAACGGCTTGTGCCATTGTTTCGGCTAAAAATGGAGAAATTAAAATTCTCTCCAATGTTGTTTCGTCTCAAATAAAATTACACGCCAAATGGGGTGGCGTTGTTCCAAATTTGGCCGCCCGTGAACATCTCAAAAATATTACCCCCGTCATTGAAACCTCCCTCAAGGAGGCTGGTTTTACGTCCAAAGATATTGATGTAATTGGCGTTACTAGCGGACCAGGTCTCATTCCGGCGCTCCTAATTGGAGTAAACGCTGCCAAAACTCTGGCCTATGTTTGGCAAAAACCACTTTTGGGAATTCATCACATCGAAGGACATATCTACGCTAATTTCATAAATGAAATTAGCGCAATTTCCAATAACCAATTTCCGAATTCCAAACAAATTAAAAACACCAAAACTACAAACTACAAACTACAAACTACAAACCAAATCAAGTTTCCCATTTTATGCCTAGTCGTTTCCGGAGGACATACTCAATTGGTTTTAATGAAAGATCACTTGCAATATAAAATAATTGGTCAAACATTAGATGATGCCGCTGGTGAAGCTTTTGATAAAGTCGCCAGAATTCTCAACATTGGATACCCAGGTGGCCCAAAAGTCTCAGAACATGCTGCTGTCCACAAACCAAAAACTACCAACTACAAACTAACTTTTCCTCGACCAATGCTCAGTAAAAATAATTTTGATTTTTCTTTTTCTGGGCTCAAAACTGCCG
>ENA-UOWO01007960-UOWO01007960.1-activated-sludge-metagenome-genome-assembly--contig:-NODE-7960-length-10312-cov-5.680803_pt1 | contig 10312 bp, 7 predicted proteins | sample MGYA00238148_ERZ761564 | MGnify/ENA primary metagenome ERZ761564 (study PRJEB28885, sample SAMN05720194) | activated sludge metagenome | isolation source: Anaerobic digester | place: USA...
CTATGAAATATTTTTACAATTTCATAAGCTAAGCGCATCTTTACGTCTTTAGGATTGATTTGTCCCTCAGCTAAATCTTTTTTAATTTGAGATATTTCTGATAATTCCAAAAAAGTACAATCAGTAAATAATTGAGGAATATTTTCATCGGGCTGAGCCATGATTTTTCCATACATATCAATATTAGAAGAATCCAAAAATACTCCGGTTCCCAAACTTTTGGACATCATTTTTTCTCCAGTTATTGGATTTTCTAATAAGGTAGTAATAAAAACAAATTTCTCTTTATTTTTATATTTTTGTAATAAAGTTCGTCCACATAGAGCATTAAATTTCTGGTCATTGCCACACATTTCAATATCCACCTCTAAATGAACACTGTCATAACCCTGCATTAATGGATAAAAGAATTCATGAACATAAATAGGCTTTTCTTCTTTTAAACGTTTTTCAAACATATCTCTCTCCAACATTCTTTGAACGGTAAAATGGGAAGCTAAATTAATAACATCCTCAAAGGTCATTTTAGCCAACCAATCATGATTATAGACAACCTCAACTGGATTTTCTGGATCATCAAAGCTAATAATAGGAGCTAATTGTTTTTTCCAATTCTTAGTATTAGCAACAACTTGTTCCCTAGTTAATTGAACTCTAGTAGCTAATTTATCAGTCGGATCACCAATTCTAGCAGTAAAATCTCCAAACAACAAAACAACCTTATGACCAAGTTTTCTAAACTTTTCTAAGATAATATAATTAGTGGCGTGCCCTAAATGTAAAGCTGTGCCAGTAGGATCGGCTCCAATATATATCTTTAATTGTCGACCAGACAATAGCTCTTTCTTCAATAATTCCTTGGAGGGCAAGACTTCCACCACACTACGACTCAATAATTCATCAATAATTTTAGGGTCGGTAATGATTTTAGGCATATTTTTATATATTTTAATATTATTACTTTCTGAAAGTATTTTATATTATTTATTCATTTTTGGCAAACCTTATTTTATCTTTAAAAATGTTTTTTTTCTTTTACATTTTTTAAAATTATGGTATAATTCAAGCGTTAAGTAAATTAATAAATAATAAAATTAACAACTCTAAAAAAATAGAGTTTAAAATCTATGCTATCATATCGAACCGTTTTAAAACAAGCCTGGAAAATTTCTTGGAAAAACAAAATCCTATGGTTTTTTGGGTTTTTTGCTTCTTTAATTAGTTTTTCAGCTGAATTTAAAGTTATTTCTAGATCCCTAAATCAAGAAATGGGACTACAAACTTTAAATAATTTAAAATTATTTTTAAACACTGGTATTTTTTCTAAAGATTCTTGGTTAAATTTTATAGAATTAATAAAAAATGATCCTAAATCAATCTTATTTTTGGTATTAGTATTAATATTGATTGCCGGAGTATCAATTTTCTTCGCTTGGCTATCAACCGTCTCCCAAATAAGTATAATCAATTCTGTTAAAAATATTATCAATGAAAAAAAAGAAAAAATTACTATCAAGAATTCTATTAAAAATAGTAACAAAAGTTTCTGGCCAGTCTTTTTAATGAATATTGTTATATCGCTAGCAATCAACATTATTTATCTAATAATAAGCTTCCTTTTTGTATTAGTAATTATAAAAAACCAGGCTACTGCCACTATTTTATACGGACTAGTCTTTATAATCTTTATAGCCATATCTTTATTTTTATCATTTATTATAAAATATGGAATTGCCTATGTAGTAATAGAAAAAGAGAAATTCTTTTTAGCTATAAAGCGTGGTTGGAGCTTATTCTTCAATAATTGGCTAATTAGTATAGAAATGGCTATAGTTTTATTTTTTATAAATCTATTAGCTATTATTTTGGTTTCCTTCCTTTCTTTCATTGCCTTTTTTCTATTTTTCGGATTAGCTCTATCAACCACTTTAATTGCTTCTCCGGCTATAATATTCTGGACAATTTTAATTATCGGAATATTAGTTGTTTTGGCTATTATGGCACTAGGTGGAGCTATTTTAAATACTTTCCAAACCAGTTCTTGGACAGATTTATTTATTAAAATTAAAGACGAAAAAAAAGAAGCTAAATTAGAAAGGATATTTAAAAAATAAATTAGTTCATTATGAGTGGATTCGATTCAATTTCTAGCTTGTTAAAAAAAAATGGTGACGAAGAAAGCGCTTCCTCAAAATTATCGACCAAACAACAAGAAATAAAAAACAAAGAAATAGAAAAGCAAACTCAAACAAGAGCTCAGGCCCTAGGAATTTCTTACATTGATTTATTTGGTTTTCCAATCAGCCCCGAAGCTCTAGTTTTGATACCCGAAGAAGAGGCTATTTCCAATAAATTAATTTGTTTTTTTTATGATGGAGAAAATATTCGCTTTGCGACCACCAATCCAGAAAATCCTAGTGTTTCAAAAATAATTGAATCAATCAATAAAGAATACTTCACAAAAAGCAGTCTTTATTTGATATCACAGAATAGTCTAAAACATGCTCTAGCTATTTATGAAACTATTCCTAAATCAAAAAAAATTATAAAAGGAGTAGAAATAACCTCGGAAGAACTAGAAAAATTCAAAGAAGTTATAACCAATTACAAGAGTCTAAATGAGAAAATTAATGATGTTAATACTTCTGATGTAGTCACTTTGATATTAGCAACGGCTCTAAAAACTGGTGCTAGTGATATTCATATCGAAGCTGAAAACGAAAATATTGTAGTCAGGCTCAGAATTGATGGAGTTTTGCAAGAAGCTGCTACTATTGAGAAAGATAAATGGAAAAAAATAATTTCTCGCATGAAAATATTAGCGGGAGTAAAAATAAATATTGAAGATAAGCCCCAGGATGGAAGATACTCTATATTTTTATCCAACGAGAGAATTGATGTTCGCTCTTCATTTTTACCAACCTCTTATGGAGAGAGCGTGGTAATGCGTCTTTTACGCTCCAGCTCCATAGGTCTTTCCTTTGATGATTTAGGATTAAGACCGCAGGCCTACGAAATTTTAAAAAAGGAGATAGAAAAGCCTAATGGATTAGTTTTAACAACTGGTCCAACTGGTAGCGGAAAAACTACTACCCTATATGCAATTTTAAATAAATTAAATCAACCCGGAACAAAAATAATAACCTTAGAGGATCCTATAGAATATCAATTAAACGGAATTAGTCAAAGTCAGGTTGAGGCTAAAAAGGGCTATACTTTTGCCTCTGGGCTCCGATCTATTCTTCGCCAAGACCCAAACATTGTTATGGTTGGAGAAATTAGAGACTTAGAAACAGCTGAAATAGCCATTCAGGCCAGCTTAACTGGACATCTAGTTTTATCAACCCTACACACCAATGATGCTTCTGGAGTCATACCGCGTTTAATTGATATGGGAATTAAACCATATTTTTTAGTCCCCTCAATCAACGCTGTTATTGGTCAAAGACTTCTTCGAAAAGTCTGTCCTAATTGTAAACAGATTCACGAATTAACTGAAGAAGAGGAGTTTTTGGTTAGAAAAATTTTAGCAGTAATTTCTCCTAAATCTGGCATCAAAATTCCAACTGTTTTACCAACAATATATAAAGCTGGCCCTGGTTGCGAAAAATGCGCCGGCATCGGATATAAAGGAAGATTAGGTATTTATGAAATATTTACCATGGATGAAAAATTAAAACAATTAACAATTGACAGCGCTCCCTCTTTTAAAATATTACAACAAGCCATCGAAAATGGAATGATAACTATGCTACAAGATGGAGTTCTAAAATCTCTAGAGGGCCAGACCAGCCTAGAAGAAGTTTATCGAGTAATTGGAAACTTCGATTATGTTGATGAATTATATAACGTGGCTATATCACAAACAATTAGCAAAGGAATAAAGATAAAAAATGAAATTCTAGAAAAAGCCAAGACTATGATGAATAATAAAGAGCTAGTAATGGAAGCTATTGAAAAAATTCCAACCAATGAAATTATATTGTTATTATTATCTTTAGCTATAGAATCAAATGCTGGAGATTTGCACATAGAACCAACGGAAAAAAATGTAAAAATTAGATTTAGAATTGACGGAGTTTTACATGATATGTTTGATTTATCCAAAGATAATTTTTTACCATTATTGGGAGAAATTAAATTGTTGGCCGGATTTGAAACAAATATTAAAAAAGCTACCATGGATGGTCGTTTCTCTATTTCTTTGGCTGATAAAAAAATGGATTGTCGTGTTTCCATTATATCTGGTGGCTTTGGAGAAACGGTTGTTATTAGAATATTATCTGGCGGAGAAGGAGCTTTAGATTTAGAAAAATTAGGATTTTCTCAATACTCATTACCAATATTAAAAAATGCTATTCAAAAAACTAAAGGGATTATTTTAACAACTGGTCCAACTGGTAGCGGAAAAACTACTACCCTATACAGCGTTTTAAAAACGCTAAATACTCCGGATGTAAAAATTATTACTGTAGAAGATCCTATTGAATATCAAATGGAAGGAATTATTCAAACTCAAATAGATACAGCTGGTGGTTATACCTTTGCTTCAGCTATGAGATCATTACTAAGACAAAACCCCAATATCATGATGATTGGAGAAATTCGTGATAATGAAACCGCCAAAACAGCTATAGAAGCCTCTTTAACTGGACACTTAGTATTATCAACAGTTCATGCCAATAGTGCCGCTGGAGCTATTTCTCGTTTTATCGGTCTTGGAGTAGAAAAATCAATGTTAGCTAATGCTATTGAATGTACTATTGGCCAAAGACTGGTTAGAAAAATATGTCCTTATTGTGAAAAAGAAGAAATTGAATTAGCGCCAGAGGTTTTAGAAGAAATAAAAAGAGTCTTGGGACAAATTAAAAACAAGGAGTTTATTATGCCAACCGAATTTAAATTCTATCGAGGAAAAGGTTGTGACAAATGTAATGGTATTGGATATAAAGGAAGACTTGGTCTATACGAAATTATGTCCATAACCCCAGAAAATCAAAAAATACTTTTCGAACAAAACTTATCTGATAAAGAAATTGAAAGATTAGCCGTAGAAGATGGTATGATCACCATGACTCAAGATGGAATCTTAAAAGCTCTAAATGGGCTGACCACCATCGAAGAAGTTATTAAAACAACAAAATAAAAAATTAAATAAAAAAAATGTTAGATAAAAAATTTATCGCTCTATTAAAAAAGGATTATTCAGAAAAAAATAATCAAAGAAGACAGATTATTAGCGCCTCTAATCTAATTTTAAATAATTCTAAAAAAGCAATTTTTGCCATCCATAGAAATGAAATAGATGTGGCTGAAGAAAAATTAATTGATAACGAAAAATCAATTAAAAAGTTAAATGAAAATTTTGGGGGAAACAGAGTTATTGAAGAAGGTGCTTTTATGGCTGCCCTAGAAGAATATGTCGAAGCTAAATTATTTTTTAATTTTGCAATAACTGGAAAAATCGGAAAAATAAAAGAAATAAAGGTTCCATTAGAATCATATCTAGGAGGGATTTGCGACTTTACTGGAGAGTTGGTCCGAAGGGCCGTTAATGAAAGCATTAATAAAAACTTTACAGAAGTCAAAAAAATAAAAAATATTATCAACGAAATATTAAATGAATTAATCGACTTTGATATTACTGGCTATCTTCGAACTAAATATGATCAAGCTAAAGGAAATTTAAAGAAAATAGAACAAATGGATTACGAAATTAGTCTAAAAAATTTATAAACTATGAAAATAGCTATAATTTCAGATATCCATGATAATCTAGCTAATCTCAATATTTTTTTTGAAATTATTTCTAAGGAAAATATTGAAAAAATAATTTGTTGCGGAGACCTCACTAACTCAGAGACTCTGGAAATATTAGCTAAAAAATTTAATAAACCAATTATAATAGTTTTTGGAAATGCCGAGATCTATTCCCCAGAAGAATTAAAACAATATTCTAATATTATAGACCTAGGTAGATTCGGACATTTTCAATTAAATGCTTTTAAAGTCGGGGTTTGTCATGAACCTGGTTTTATCAGAAATCTTTTTCAAGAAAAGCCAGATCTCAACTTCATATTTTACGGACACACTCATAAACCCTGGATGTCTATGAAAAATAAAGCTACCCTAATTAATCCCGGAACCTTAGGTGGAGTATTTCAAAAACCTAGTTTCGCTATTTGGGATGATGAAACTGGGAAAATAAAACTAAAATTACTTCACGATATTAAATAAGTTTAAAAATAAATGAATAATCAAATAATAAAAAAAATAGCCCTAGAAGCTGTTTCTTTGTCGGCCGAAAAACTAAAAAAGGAATATTTTAATTTTTCTAGAAAACAAGTCAAAATAAAGGGACGACATGAAATTGTGACGAAATATGATTTGATGTCTGAAAAGATTATTATCAAAAAAATAAAAGAGCATTTTCCCAATCATCATATTTTATCAGAGGAGCAAGGCGATAATCAAAAAAAATCTGATTATCTTTGGATTATTGACCCCATAGATGGTACTACTAATTTCTCTATTCATAATCCCCTTTGGTCAGTTTCTTTAGCTCTTTTATATAAAAATGAAATAATTTTAGGAATAATTTTAGCCCCAATTTTAAATGAATTATACATAGCTGAAAAAAATAAAGGAGCCTTTTTAAACGGAAAAAGAATAATAACACCCCAAATTAATCAAGAAAAAGCTATTAATACTTTTTGTCATGGTAGCACTAAAAAAGATATTAAACGGGCTATTAAATATTATTTCCATCAAAAATTAAATAATTTGGATTGCCGACAATTAGGCAGTGCCACTTTAGAATTGGCTTATGTAGCTACTGGCCGAGTTGATTCTATTGTCATCCCTGGAGCTAAACCCTGGGATGTAGTCGCCGGAGCTCTGATAGTAAGTGAAGCTGGAGGTAAGGTTACTGACTTTTCTGGGAAAAAATGGACCATAGAAAGCCCTGATATTTTAGCTAGTAATAAAAATAATTATCAAGAAATATTAAAGACGATTAAAAAACTAAAAATCTAACTTATTTTATAAAAATTTTTATCAATAATTATATTATTAAAATTTAAATTTTCTAAAATTTTCTTTCTCAATTTATAGTTATTATAATGCTTCATTGCCCCTAGATAGGAATTAATACTAGAAACGATATTTAACTCATTGTTTAATAAACAACCTTTAACGTTATTTATTTTTTTATAAAAATTATTTTTAGTTCGATTACTTATATATATTCTATAAGGCTTAATTTTAACCCCTAAAAAACTAACTCCTTTTTTAAAGTTTTGTAAATATATTTTTTTTGGATTTATCTCCAGACCTAATTCTGTTTTCAAATATTTTTTAATAACCTTAATTGAATTTTTTAATTTTTCTCTATTATTATCAATTATTATAAAATCATCAACATATCTTCCATAATATTTATATTTTAAATCTCTTTTAATAAAATGATCAAGACTATTTAAATAAATATTACTAAATAATTGAGAGGTTAGATTTCCAATTGGTAGACCACAATTATTTTTAGCAAAAAACAAGCTCTTATTCCTTGGTAAGCTAGACCAATTATTTTTATTTCCCTTAATAATATAATTTTTTGTATAATTATGAAAAACTATTTTTTTTATTAAAGAAAGTATTATAAAAAAATCAAAATTACATTTTTCTTTATTTTTTAATAAGACACTTCTTATTTTATTCCATAATATCTTCTTATTAATACTCATAAAATATCCAGAAATATCAAGCTTTAAAATATAGGCCTCTTTTTGATAATTATCAGAACAAGCCCTGATAAAACTATTAATCCTATTTATACCAAAATGAGTTCCTTTATTTTTTCTACAACTATAGCTGTCATAAATAAAAGTAGGCTCAAAAATAGGATTAATATAGTTAAAAACTAAGTGATAAATTATTCTATCCCTAAAAGAAGAAGCGATTATTTCGCGTTGAACCGGATCAAAAATTATAAAAGCTGTGCTTTTACTAATTTCATAGCTTCCATCTTTTAATTCTTTATATAATTTAAAAATTTCTTTTTCATAATTTAATTCAAATTCTAAAGCAGGGGGAGTGTTTCTTTTGTTTTGACGAGCTGAAAAATATGCTTTAAATAAATCTAATAATAATTGATCAGGCATTTATTTTGATAGATAATAGTAAATAAAATTAAAAAGAGCTAAGGCTCTTTTTAAAAATCAGTGCTCAAACAACGAACAGAAAAACCGTTAGTCTGATTGTCATTATTGCGATTGACTTCGGTATTACCTGATTTCAAGTTACGGTTCCAAGAATTACCAGGATCATTCTCGGACGATGACCAAAAGTTAGCGTTATCACCAAGATTATTGAAATCACCATTGTCATTGCGGTTGCCGGCTGTTTTTAATAATCACTATACTCTTTATTTAATCTGACTAAAAAGAAAAAATAAATAAATGATCGAAGATCTATTACTAAAAATATTTTAGTGGATTATTGAACTGATTTAGGGTACTCTTGTTTTAACCTTAGCCAAAACAACTCTGACCCAAATTTAAGATTTTTTATTCCAAGATATTAATTGTCTATTGATTATATCTATTTTCTCGTTTAGCCAAACAAATTTCTTTAAATTTATCTGCTTTAAGTCTTTTAATATTCTAATATATATTGTTATTTTCTCTATCCTAATTTTAGCTAAATCAAGATTTTTCTTTCTATCTACAAAATTGCTATTAGCTTGAAAAATATTAATTAATAATTCCAATGTCTCATCCTTGATCTTTTCTCCTAAATTATATTTATATTCTTTGGAAAAATTAGAACATAAATTATATAATATTAACAATAAATCATAGGAATTTTTATATACCATTAAATCATAATGCATAAAAAATTGACTTCCTGCTTTTTAAAAAAGCAGGAAGTAAATAAAGAAGAGAAAAGGAGAAAAAGAGAACTCTCAGCTAGGGCTAAGCCCTAGCTGAGCAAGGATTACTTATTTATTCAGTTCTCAAACAACGAACAGAAAAACCGTTAGCCTGACTGCCACCATTGCGATCGACTTCGGTACCACCTGATCCCAAGTAACGGCCCCAAGAATGACCAGGATCACTCTCGGACGATGACCAAAAGCCAGCGCCATCACCAAGACGATCGAAACCACCATCGTCAGAGCGGTAGCCGGCTGGTAAAGCCGTAAAGCCCGAACTATTATCTCCATCCAAAGTAACTGATTTTAAAGCAGTTCCTTCTTGTCCGGCTGTAACTCCTCCATCACTTACTAACCAATTGGTTAAAGTTGTAAATTCAGCATCAGTTGGTACATGCCAGCCTGTTGGACAAATACTTACTTGATCGACTGCATACCAATTATATAACACTCCATAATCAGTATAATTAGCTTGAGATTTAGCTGTAGCTACGTCACTTCCGTCATAGTTATAAACACCGTAACCGGGCAGCCCACTAGATCCTTGGGTGCTAAATTCAGCATTACTATGAACTTCTGGTAAATAGGCAAGATTTTCTTGAAACCAACATTGGTCTCCAATAGCTACAGTATTGTAGACATTGCCATCTCTTGCATCGGCAACAGTATCACCACAGGCCCACACTGGAGCGGAAGGTGTGCTAGGAGTGAGAGAAATACTTGATGACGGAGCTGGTAAATTTGGCAAACTACCAACACTTGTTCCTGTAATTATTATAGTATTGCCATAAATAATCTGATTATCCGAAGTTATAGCATATGATCTAATAAATGGATATGATCCTGGGATTAGATTAGATAGGTTAATGGTATAGGTATTATTTGGAGAGCTAATATTGGAGATTAATTTTTGATTATATTTATCTAAAGTTGGAGTTAGATTAGTATTAGGGGAAATAGTGAAGTCATAGAGTAATCCTCTTTCTTTGATAGAGATATTATTAGGATTAGTTATGGTAGCTGAGACAGAAACAATATGAGAGAAATTATTCATAGGAGCTACGGGATTAGTTACTAGGGAGATATTGGTTTCTGTTTTTTCTTGTTCTTCTGTGATGGTGATATTACATTTAGATAATATTTCGGTGTTATCTAATACTGGGATAGTATTTAGATTAGTATTAGTAATACCTAGGGCTAATTCTCTCATTAGCTTTAGAGCGTCACTAGGTCTTCCTAGATAATATCCTCTTAGATTATCAGGATTAATATAATAGGCTTCTCCATTTTTTTCTACTGCTAGAAGTATTTTACCAGATAATCTGGTTGGGAATTTATTAATATTATTATTTAGATATTTGTTTAAATCATTATTAGATA
>ENA-UOWO01007962-UOWO01007962.1-activated-sludge-metagenome-genome-assembly--contig:-NODE-7962-length-10308-cov-3.539549_pt1 | contig 10308 bp, 3 predicted proteins | sample MGYA00238148_ERZ761564 | MGnify/ENA primary metagenome ERZ761564 (study PRJEB28885, sample SAMN05720194) | activated sludge metagenome | isolation source: Anaerobic digester | place: USA...
TCTACAGAATTGTTCAGGAGTTAATTAGTAATGTTCTAAAACATGCTTCGGCTAAGACCGCCATTGTTCAAGTTACAAAGGTTGACAATCAACTTGCTGTAACCGTTGAAGATGATGGTAAAGGATTTGATACTGCACTATTGCAAAGATCAAAAGGTATTGGCTGGACAAATATTCAACACCGTGTTGATTTTCTAAAAGGTAAATTAGATGTTAGTTCACAACCTGAAAAAGGAACGTCCGTGCATATTGAATTTAATGCGTAGATGAAAACAAAAATTTTTATCACTGATGATCACTACATGATTGTGGAGGGTATTCGTTCCTTGCTTCAACATGAGAAAGATTTGGAGTGGTTGGGACATGCCATGAACGCTGATTCATGTTTGGCCTTTTTGCAACAGCAAGAACCCGATGTTATTTTAATGGATGTAAACCTTCCTGATAAAAGTGGTATTGATTTGTGTAAGGAGGTGAAAGTACTATATCCAAACATCCACATTATTGGATTAAGCTCTTTTAATCAGCAGAGTTTTATTCAGAAGATGATGGACAATGGAGCTTCAGGTTATGTATTGAAAAATGCAACGCGAGAAGAGTTAACGGAAGCTATTGAAATGGTTATGGACGGGCAGAAATTTTTGAGTCTGGAGGCTGCTGAAACTATTAGAAAAAATGATGACTCAAAAATACCGGTTATTACCCGAAGAGAGAAGGAAGTGTTATTACTGATTGCGGAAGGTCTTACGAACAATGTAATCGGTGAAAAATTATTCATTAGCACAACTACAGTTGATACCCATCGCAAAAATTTACTGGCAAAGTTTGAAGCAAAAAATACAGCAACCCTTATTCGAATGGCAGCTCAGTTTCAGTTTATTTAACGGATTTCTTTCTGTAAATCAGAACTCATCGGCTTACTTAATAGTATTTACATTCTCCCCAATAGCGACAAGCCCATGCAATCCACGTGCTCCAGTTAGGACCCGTGCTATGTCCTCCGGCATGTTGACGAAATGCTATGTCACCACTAACAAGCGGAGTTCCCAACGATGGGAATTCCATTGTACTCAGGTCTTTTTTTCCTAGAAGCTTATAAACCGATCCGGCATGTGCTGCTCCTAGAAACATACCTTTTGCATCTACCCATTGACCTTCAACCTGAGGAGAACCAGAACTTATAAAGACTGGCCGAGGTGCACACAGTGCTACCAATTCATGTGCATCAACAGGCAGATTGTCGGGTGTTAAAGTACTGGCGTACTTTATGAAGTTACCACTGAACCAATGATACTCACCGGATGATGCGAGGTTTTCAACTTGTTCACCAAATACGCGTCTCAGAAGTTTTGTGCCACCAGCACCTGATGAACCTATGAATGCAAGAGAGAATCGTGGTTCATAAGCCATGGCTACAACAGTGGCCTTTCCATATCGGGAGAGGCCTTCAATGGCCAATCGTTTTGCATCAACATCTTTATCGGTTTCAAAATAATCGATAGCGCGACTTGCTCCCCAAGCCCATGCCCGCAATGCTCCCCAATCATCAGGCTTGCGTGGTTCACCTTTGTTGACAAGACCAATAATACCTTGACGAAGACCAGCACCATTGTCTGCCTGAAAACTGGTTGGATTAATAATTGCATAACCCCAGCCTCTTGAAATCAACTGTTCTTTCCAACCCGGTTCGCCTGGAGAAATTAAACGATTCGGTTCAGGAGTAATATTTCCAAACGGCCATCGTATGAAACCAAGCTCTAATACCACCGGAACTTTTCCTTCTGCCTTTGCAGGTGTAGCAAGAACTAATTCAATCTCTACTTTAATTTCAGGATACGCTGAGTTATCAACAATACCTGATAATGTTTTTTCTCTTATCGGATAATTACCGATCGTAGTATCTTTTACAGAAATTACTTTCCAGGTAACTCTTGGAATATTTTTCGGCAATCGTCCGTACACTTCACTATCAAAGTCTTCAACAATTTCAGGTCTGCGTTTTTCCCACCAGTCTTTTTCTGTCTTTACTGGCTTGCCATTTTTTAAAACCAAAGGATCAGGTAATGTATATTGATTCACCTTTGATTCAGTTCGGTTGGCAGCATTGGGTGCATCGGGATTTCCAGAGGGCCCTGGCCGATTCGGAATGGCGATATTCAATTGCTGCTTCATTTGTTGGTGATCAAGGGCAGAAAGCCGCGCAATACTATCACGCGTTGCTTGTGAGAATTGAGCTCTGCAAACACCACTGGCCAGAAACAAAATGAAGAGAGGAAATATCTTTTTCATTTACTTATTTTTTTAATTGCTCAATGCTATGCTTAGAAGCTTCCAGCATGGTAGTTACCCAGTAATCACTTTCATGGGCTTTTAAATACTTTAAAAAACCATTGTGTATTTTCAGATCGACATTGATAGCGTGACCACCACCTACACCATGAAAAAGAATTACCAATAGGGCATTTTCTTTTTTTGCTTTTTCTGCCCAAAGCATTAATTGATCGGCATTGCTATCGTCTACCACATAACAATCTATATTTTTTAAATCCATGGTCTCCAATTTATTTAACTCACCACGAACACCACGCATGGATATAAACTGACTTTTTATTGCTTCGATAAAGGATCCTTCTCCGGTTTCTGTATCGCCACACGTGTAAGCAAATGTTCTTTCCTTTTTTCCGTCCAATGATTCAAGAAAGGTATTTGTCATTTCAACTTCTTTTACAATTTCAGCAGTAGTGTACTTACTTAAATCGTTTTGGGGCGACACCCACGATCTTCCGGATTTTGATCCATCACAAGGATGATATAATGTGTGGTTTCCTAATTCATGACCGTTTCGACCTGCTTTTCTCCAATCCTGAATTCTTTCTTTACTCCCGGGAAAAGCCGCTGACAAATAAAAACTTGCTTTCAATCCTAATGAATCCAATATGGGTATTACATTATCGAGTTGTACATCTAAGGCATCATCATAGGTTAACACCACCGCAGCTTTCTTACCATGCCAAAGCTTATTAGTGTCCACAACTTGCACTTCAAAAGGTGAGGCAGGTAAACCTTCTTTGTTATAAAAGTTTATACCATCAGGATTGTCTGCCCAGGCATAGCGAACATAAACAGGATTTGAAATGGCATCACTCCAAACAACAACCTGATTATCTTTTATCAGAGCATTCGCCCAGACAAACTTCTTATCCTCTCCAGCTACTGAAAACCATTTTAGTTCTTCACCATCTTTGGAGATTAAACCACTTCCTACATGATTGAAATTCAGTACAACCTTATTGCCATCAACATTGGAAGAACTGTAAACAGGCCCCGAGTAAACAACATTCTTTTCATTGTAAGAAACATATTGTGCTGCCAGGGCTAACCGATCACCAATAGGTTTTTTAATATCGGGATGAATATCATTCCATTCTCCGAGGTCAATCGTAACCGCCATAGCAGTTTTGTTTACGCTCAATCCTTTTAATTGTGATTGTCGTAATCGTGCCCACTGACTTTCAGAAGGTGAATAGTCCACATCCATAAAATTGGGAAGCTGTGCATATAAAAATGGCAGCTCACCTTGCGCCCATTTAGTTCTCCAGTCTTTAATGATAGCAGGTAATAATGCATCATACTCTTCTGCTCTTCCCGTATTGCTTTCGCCCTGATACCATAATACACCTCGCATTTGATAATTGATGAACGGTGCAATCATTCCGTTGTACAATGCTGTAGGTTGGTTTTGAATTGATATTCCACCGGGATTTCCTAATTCATTCGTGTAGACCTCACCAACTTTATATTGCCAATATCCTTTCAGATCGATGGTATCTTTTTCAGTGGATAGGTAATAGGGTTTGTCAGTAACAAATCCACCTTTTCCCGAATAGTTTATGACGCGAATAACAAAAGTGTTTTTTCCGGGCTTCAGTAGATTAGCTGGAATATCATATTTCCGTTGTGGATATTGATACGTCTTGTTGCCAACGACTACTCCGTTTATGTATAGGTAATCAGCATCAATAATTCTGCCCAGGGCTACCTTAGCTTGAACGCCTGTCATGGAGGACGGAATATTTAATTCGCGTCTATACCAAACTACGCCATCCAGATTATGTACACCTTGATCTTCCCAGTAACCTGGAATATTAATGGTGTTCCAATTCACAGCCGAGTAGGAGGGGTCGTACCATTTTTTAGAACCTGTTAATCCTTTGTCCGATTGTCTGCTTTTTGCAATTTGTTGATTTTTTAAAGAAGCCTTTCGGTTGATACCATTAACATATCCACTGTCTTTATTTGTCGCGACAGTTTTTAGTATGGCAGGAAATTCTTTTAACCCTTCTTCACTGATCCATGCTTCAATAGGTGAACCACCTACGCTTGAATTAATAATTCCGATGGGTACTTTGTATTTATCATAAAGATTTTTGGCAAAGAAATAAGCCACCACAGAAAATCGCAAAACGTTTTTTGGTGAAGCTGCCTTCCAACTTCCATTCGGTACATCATCTGCAGGTCCATGTAAAACCGGATAGGTAGGAACAAGAAATTGTCTGATCTCCGGATAGTTCGCGTTTGTGATATCTTGTTCATATCGCTCTTTGTGTAAATCTAAACTGTGAACCATGTTGGATTGTCCCGCACACATCCAAACATCACCCACTAAAATATTTTTAAGCATAATGGAATTACCTTCACCAACAATATTCAGTATGTATGGACCTCCTGCTTTTGTTGCAGGAAGCCAAACCATCCACTTGCCATCAGCACCCGCTTTGGTTGTGTAATTTTTTCCTTTAAAGGTAATTTTGATTTTTTCCTGGTTGTCAGCCCACCCCCAGATTTTCAATTTAACATCGCGCTGAAGAACCATACTATCACTCACCAATGCCGGAAGTTTGACTTTTGCCAGGAGGGTGCCGGAATTTGTAATGATAATGATATAAATCAGAAAGAGGGATAGTCGTTTGATCATGCTAGACAGTTTTAAGAATTAAGAATAGGTGGCTCGGGGGTTCGAGTTGACTACTTGTATTTATACAATGTTAATCTTTGTATTGAATATTTGCCAGTAAAGATTTGACTAGGTAAGGCTTGTCGCTAGAATCATCTTAAAGTTTTCTATTTGTTGATCTGTATGATGAAAAGCAAAGTAATATAATTAGAGCATTGATTTTTATAACGAAATGTCAGGTTATTAAAGTCACGAAATGGAAATCAAAAAGCCATCCTGGATGGATGGCTTTTGCTGGCAAATTTTTTACAGAAATTATTAATTGGCTATCACAACCTTCTTCCTTACCACTTCACCCGAAGCTGATTTAATTTGAATGATATAAACACCCGCGGCAAACTCTGAAGTTTTTAACGTCCTTGTTTGCTCACCAATGCTGAACGATGAGTTATAAACCTCGCGACCAAATGCATCTATCATTTTAATAGGTAATGTTTGTGCAAATGATCTTGGAAGTTTGATGTTCACTTCGTCTTTTGCCGGGTTGGGGTAGATGGCAATTTGGTCAGCCAAACTCGGTTCAGTTCCTGTAATCAGGTTGGCAGGAGGAATGTAGGTAGGTGTTTCTAAAAACCTGGCCTGATAGATTTCTTTGGTGTCTTGGTTTTGAACGAATGCGATTATTGACAGACTATCCAAATCATAAGCTTGGGGGGACCAGGAAACATTTACAGTATTTGAAACGCCATCAAGAACTACATTGCTAAACAATGTGCCCGTTGCATCTGGTAATAATTTCTTCACCACATATTTAAAGGTAGTTTCACCATTTGTACCAAGTGCGGCAATACTCGATATTTCTTTTTCAATGACAGCAATGTGGAGCACACTATTTTGTGGCAGATCTTGTTGGGCAGTAAAGGTGACTTCAATGTTTAACTTATCCGCAGGTGTATTTCTAGTAATTATTGTATCTATTGTTACACCGGCAGTTTGAAGTGTTTGTTCTGAGAAAATATTTCCAAAGTTTCCATACCGTGCATCTATTAAAGTAAATGGGGTTGAAGTAATTCCATAATATGCTGCACGTGCATTGGCATCTGCACTATTATCCAAATAAATGGGATCCTCATTCGGGCCACCTAATCCTAAGTGATACTCTAGTTTGATAGCTTCACCTGAAGAATTCTGAATGAATGTGTTTAGAATTTGATTGGCTACCTTATTTGGCTCGCTTGCCGTATTTAATCCACCGCTGTTTGTAAATTGTTCAAGTAAGACTAGCCTATCTCTTTGTGATATTTTGAAATTATCAAAAGCAAAACCTTCGGCATCTGCCGTAAATTCTGAGCTCGCGAATGCAAACCTCAATCTGATTTTATCTCGTTCAGCAGGAGGTATAGCTGTAAGAACATTGTCCAAGGGAATGGTTGCAGTTCTCCATTGAGTGGAGTCTATCAAACCTGTCCAACCTGTTTGTAGTAAGTTTTGATTTCCAGGATTTGCGGCAATTGCTATTTTATTGTACCAATTGTTACCGGAACCAACTGCCCCTATTGTTTTCCAATCCGATTCTTTATTAGTAGTGTTTTTTGAATTGTATTGTAAAACAGCACCATCAATACCATCACGCGTTAAAGATTTAAAATCAAAGGATAATACGGGGCGTTGAATTTGTGTTAGATTAAAACAAGGACTATGTACCCATGAATCTTCATTGATATTATACACTCCGGATAAGTTAGTCACCCATGCTTTTCCTCCCCCTGGGGAACTATCGTCAATGATTAGGGTACTCGCAGGAGTTCCCCAATCCCAGGATGAATTCATTCCGCCCGATTTCCATGCTTGGGTTTCAAAAGCTACTTCATTAAAATCTTCATTGTAATCACTAACTCCAATTAAACCAGTTTTAGCAACTTTGTATACCAGAACATCACTCTTCTTTCTACAATTGAGATCAGTTGTTATGGTCACTGAAGAAGGAAAATAATTGGTGCTGCCATATAAATGCTGAATAACACTATCACTAAATACTGGTGATTCTACTTTCAAGACTGACCCATCTCCAAAGTTCCAGATAATACTGTCAACATCACTCAGATTATTTTTATAGAAGTCTGATTTGATTGCAAAGCGAGTGTTGTCACCATCACATACATTAGCCCATAATAGGGTTAGATCAGGCACTTGACCAATTGTTAAGGATTCAGCGCGTACGGTGGTACACCCTGCATCCGTGATTACCTCAAGCTCAATAGGATAATTTGATGCAACATTGTAAGATCGTTGAACTGGTGTTGGAATATTATTTGGAACATTTGTTTCAACTCCATCAAAGCCATCAACATCCCATCCATATTTGAAATTTATATTCGATGGATTAGTGAACACAGGAGTAAAATTAATGGTGTCTCCAACGCATCCATTCTGAAAATCAATATCATTTATTATTGGCAATCTATTTAGAGTAATAATGTTTTGAACGGAATTTGAACATGTTGTTCCTGGATCAGTGTAAGTGTACACCACGGTATTTGAGTTAGGTAGCCCTACAGTTCCAGGATTAAATGTATTAGTTGATGCCGATCCATTTAATGTAAAACTTCCTCCGGCAGGAAGTACATCTAAAATAAATTCAGGTTCATTTTCGCATGACGCATCTCTCATGAATTCAAACACTACAGGTTTATCAATAACATCAAAAGGAACACTAACAATTTCCTTAAATGGAGTTACTGGAGCTATGGTATATCCAGGTGGAGTGCTACTATAGTTTAAAAGTTGAACATTATAGTAAATTTCAAACTGCTTTGTACCCTCAGTTAAACCATCCGTGTTTAACGTTATGTTAGTTCCTGAATAAGTAAAAATTGATGAATTTGAAATAGAATCATTTGGATCTATGCTGTTTTGTAATCTTGTTCTGCCTGCATAAGTATAGCTCCTTCCTTGAATGAAGGTATAATCAGTACACGGCCCAAAAAAACAGAATGTAAAACCGTAAGGTTGAATCACTACTGGTGTGTTAACCGTTAGCATTTCATTGGTATTCTCCCTGCAGTACCGTTCATCTAGTCCGCTGATAAATAAATTTTTATCTCGTATAAATACAAAAATTGAATCCTTTGTAATACAACCCTGAGGGTTCTCATAAAACAAATCGATTTGATTTCCTCCCACATTAGCAGCATTAGGATAGAAATATTTAATAGGTCCGTCACTATTTACGCCTGGGCCCTCAAAATGAGTGCTTCCCAAATAAGTGCCAGGGCTTCCGCTAACTTCATAGGTTAGTGTTACCGGGTCAGTTTGTTCTTTTTGATAGGTGTTGTTTGGCTTAGAAGGACTTAAATCAATGTCAAGAAGAGCGGCACTGGTTGGAGTATTAACGGTTACTGTTACAATATCATCGTTGGAATTTGATGGGCTATCGTTTACGACAACCCTGTAAGAGGTTGTACTCGTTGGTCGTAGTACGGGATTAGAAGATGAGCTAACAAAGGTGTTTGATGGAAGTCTATACCAGCTTACACTGTAAAACCCAGTTCCCCCAGCAGCCGTTGGACTTCCACCTAATATTACACTGTCGCCAACACAAATCGTTTTATCAGCACCCGCACTTGCAGATAGAGCTGCAATAATTACAGAGAGAGGCCCATAGGTACGTTGTGTACAGCCAGATGAAGTAGCGCGCACTTCATATTGAAAGGTCCCATCAGCGGGTTTATTGTATGGGCCAAAACTTATCGTAGTGCCTGTTCCGGCAGAGGTTCCTCCAAACCCACCTGGTAATTCCCGAATGGCATAGTTCACGTTATTCTGAGTGTTCGCTACATCAATATCATAATTGCCACCTACAACTGGTGCGGAAGGATTTGATGATAAAGGTAGACTAAGTGCAATGGCTGGTTTTATTGTAACCGTGCTAACGGAAGTATTACTAAGCCCGTTTGTATTGTTCAATACCGTAACCGTCAAACCACTACCTGTCATTCCGGTTAATGTCCTAAAGGTTATAGAAGTGTTGTTGTGAGCAATAATATCAACAGCTGTAGTTGAAGTTCCATTTACGGTAACGGTTGGCACTGCAGCTCCAAAGTTATTTCCGCTGATAACAATATTATCACCAACACAAGTTGTAGAAGGAGTAAATGGGCCTCCGCTAAAGGTAGGGCCGTTCTCACTGGTAAAGGTTATACTTTGAGCAGATGTAGCATTATTAACAGCATCCTCAACCGGATTCATTCTTAAAAAGTAAAGCTGATTTGCTGTTAGGTTAGATGTCGGGTCGATTGTTACAATGGTATTGGTTCCATCAATAGTTGCTGTAAACGGAACATCGGCTCCACCAGCATTTGTTAGTTTAAAATCCACTAATGTTAGAAGATTGGCAGCAGAGATTGCGCTGTTATCTATATTCCGTATGGGTTCACTAAATGTTATCGTTAAGTTAGCAGATACTGATATGCCAGTCGCACTATTAGCAGGATTGAAGGTGAGGGTAGGAGGTTGCGTATCTCCAGTCGTGAAGGTAATGCTTGCCGGATCTGGATTGATGAGATTGTCGTTACTGTCCTCAACACCTGCAATAGCAATATAGATTACTGAATTACCAGGCAAAGCAGAGGTTGGGTCAATCGTTACCTGATCATCACCTGCATTAATCGTTGCGTCAAACGGTATATCTGCTCCGGCTGCATTGGTTAGTTTTAGCGTTATCCTTCCATCAATAGATGTGTTGCCAAGCCCCGAATCATCAGACGCCCTGCGAATGGCTTCATTGAAACTGATAACAATGTTGTTGGTTTCAATAACTCCCACTGCACCATTTAAAGGATTAAATGTCGGAACGGGTGGTTGTGTGTCAACGGTTGTGAAAGTGATATTCGCAGCTGCAGTTGCGTTATTCGAAGCATCTTCGACAGGCGCTATGTTAAGATAATAAACCTGATCGGGATTAAGGTTTGAGGTTGGATCAATCGTTATCTCATCATCACCGGCATTTATAGTGGCCGTAAAGGGCACATCAGCACCACCTGCATTTGTTAATTTTAAGGTAAGCAAGCTTCCAACATTTGCATTGTCAATATCAGAGTCATTGATGTTACGAACGGCTTCATCGAAGCTGATAACTAGGCTACTTGCAATGGCAACGTTTATCGCTCCAGCCGTAGGATTAAATGTTATGGTAGGTGTTATTGTATCAACGAATGAGTAATTAGTGCTCGTAAGAGTGCTGCCTAATACCGCGTTATTAGCCAATGTAACATTCGCTATAGGTAAGGAAGCTTGTACAGCCGCAGTTGCACCAGTAACAGTTGCATCTACATCAACCACTAAGAAAAAACGTC
>ENA-UOWO01007966-UOWO01007966.1-activated-sludge-metagenome-genome-assembly--contig:-NODE-7966-length-10299-cov-4.724619_pt1 | contig 10299 bp, 7 predicted proteins | sample MGYA00238148_ERZ761564 | MGnify/ENA primary metagenome ERZ761564 (study PRJEB28885, sample SAMN05720194) | activated sludge metagenome | isolation source: Anaerobic digester | place: USA...
CTCCATGTTAATTAAGGATGCTCTGCCATTAGATCAGGAGATTGAAATCAAGTATGAGGACTTGACTTACTCGAATAAGTTGGGCCTACTAGTGGGCGAGCGCCTGACAGTTGAGTCATTACTCAAAGCGATGCTAATCGCTTCGTCCAACGAGGCCACTGAAGCGCTCGCCCGCAATTATCCCGGTGGTTATTACGCTTTGGTCAATGCGATGAATCAAAAAGCTGTAGCTTTAGGTATGAACCACACAACGTTCACTAATCCCATCGGTTATGATCACTCGCAGCATCTCTCAACGGCTCGGGAAATGGTAACGCTTAGTTCGGAATTTATGTCTGATCCACTTTTCGCTTCGATTGTTACCCAGTCACACTTGGTGATCAGTGACGTCACCAACCAACAACATCATATTTTGCAAAACACCAACTCATTACTGATGGAAGATGCCAGAACTCGGGGGATTAAAACTGGCACAACTCAAGCTGCAGGCGAAGCCTTGATTGCGCAGTTTGATCATCAGGGACATGAGTTAGTGATAGTAATTTTAGGGAGTAAAAATCGATTTGCTGATGCAAAAGTCTTACTTGATTGGACAACCCAAAATTACTCTTGGCTTCGCCCGGAACTTCTGATGCAAAGTTTGGTATTTTAGCGTGTTATACTTGAGCTCATTATGAAAATTGCTGTAATTGGTACCGGATTTGTGGGTGTAGTTACTGCTGCAGTTTATGCTTCATTTGGACATCAAGTCTTTGGTTTGGATATCGATCAGAAAAAAATTGATAAGTTGAAAAAATCTCAAGTGCCTTTTTATGAGCCAAATTTGCAGGAATTACTTGAAGAGACACAAACCAAACAGCAGCTACATTTTACCAGTGTGTACAAGGAAGCAATTACCGATGCGAACTTGGTCGTAATTGCCGTCGGGACGCCTTCGCGTCCCGACGGAAGTGTGAATCTTGATTATCTCTATGCTGCTTGTGAGTCGGCAGCTAAGTATTTATCTTCGGGGGTGGTGGTGGCGATTAAATCAACAGTGCCACCTGGCGTTTTTACTCAAGTTGAGACCAAGATTAAAAGTGTTTTTTCTCAAGATTTTGAGTTAGCTTCGCTGCCTGAGTTTCTCAAGGAAGGTTCAGCAGTTCACGATACTCTCCATCCTGACCGAGTAGTAATTGGTGCCAGCAGTGATGCAGCTTTCACTCTACTTGAAACACTTCATGCTCCACTAAAAGCACCGGTACTGAAACTCAAGCCTGAATCAGCGCAGATGGCCAAGTATGCCGCCAATGCCTACTTGGCCACCCGTATCACTTTTATCAATCAAATCGCTGATCTTTGTCAAAAAGCCGGTGCTGATGTCGAAGAGGTTATCAAGGCAATTGGTTTAGATCAGCGCATTGGTAGTCACTACTGGTATCCTGGTTTAGGTTACGGAGGATCTTGCTTTCCCAAGGACGTGAAAGAGCTGGCCCATTTTGCTGTTTCAGTTGGTTTTGATTCCAACTTGTTCACCATGGTTGACCAGCTGAATTCTTCTCGTCTGGATCAGCTTTATTTGGATTTCAAAAATCTAGTTGGTGGTTTTGCTGGCAAAACTGTAGCTCTGTTTGGTTTAGCATTTAAACCTCAGACTGATGATATGCGTGAAGCACCGAGTTTAGCGTTTGTGCCCAAGTTAATTGCCGATGGGGCAAGGCTCAAAGCATTTGATCCGCAGGCTAATGCTCAGGCAAAACATATTTTTGCCGACGAGTTAACCCAGAAACAACTGCAGCTGGGGGACTCACTGTTCGAAACAGCCACAAATGCAGATGTAATTATTCTCTTGACAGAGTGGCCCGAGTTTATCAGTTTTGATTACGCGCAAATTCGCCAAAAATCTAAACCGCAGTGGATTATTGATACCAGAAATCGTCTTGACGCTCAAAAGTTACGTCAGCTTGGTTTTTCCTACCAAGGAATCGGTCGAACTTTATGAAAAATCAAGTTGTGCTTGTCACCGGCGGATCGGGATTTGTAGGATCACACCTTTTGGAATTATTACAAATAAACTTGGATTTGGAGCTCCATGCTACCACCTATGGTCGGGTTGATACCGAGCTACAGAACTTACTTCCCAGAGTCAAGTTTCATCATCTTGATCTCACCCAGTTTGAACCAACAGTGGAGTTGATCAAAACGCTATCTCCCAACCAGATTTACCACTTAGCCTCATTCGCAGCTGTTGGCTCAAGCTTCACTCATGCCCCAAAAATAATGGTTAACAATATTTCATTACAACTGAGCTTACTAGAGGCAGTGCGCGTTGGTTCACCAAAAGCTAAAATATTAATTATCAGCTCGGCAGAGGTGTACGGCTTGAGCCAGGTTGACGAGATACCGATCAGCGAAGCTCACCCGTATCGTCCGCTTAATCCCTATGCCGTCTCAAAATTGTCTCAAGATATGTTGGCTTATGCTTATGGTCAAAGTTATCACATCCCAATTGTTCGAGTTCGACCGTTTAATCACATTGGTGAACGCCAAACTGAGGGTTTTGTGGTGCCCGAGTTTGCCAAGCAAATTGCTGAGATTGAGGTGGGCAAGCGCGCGGAGCTCCTGGTGGGCAATCTTGACGCAGTTCGCGATTTCTCTGACGTTTTAGATGTGGTGCGAGCTTACCAGCTGATGATGACCAAAGGTCAAGCTGGAGAGGTATACAACCTAGGGTCTGGGATAGGAACGACGATTGCAGTCATTTTAGATATGCTGGTTAAACAAGCGAAGGTGAAAATCCAAGTAAAAGTAGATCCAGAACGGCTGCGCCCGAGTGATCTGCCAGTCATGATCGCTGATGCTACTAAACTCAGAGCTTTGGGTTGGCAACCCAGCATTCCGCTTGAAACAACGTTGAACAGAGTACTAGACTATTGGAGGAAAATAGTATGAAAAAGGCATTTATCACCGGCATCACTGGCCAAGATGGTTCATATTTAGCTGAGTTGCTGCTGGAAAAAGGTTACCAGGTTTATGGGTTGACACGGCGCACGAGCACGCAAAACTTTGCTAGGATCGAGCACTTGATCGAAAATCCCAACTTGAAACTGATTTCTGGTGATTTGATCGATCAACACTCGATTACTCATGCGCTTAAAGAGATTCAGCCAGATGAAGTGTATAACTTGGCCGCGCAATCATTTGTACAGGCTAGCTTTGAACAGCCAGTTCTGACGGGAGAGTTTACGGCTTTGGGAGTGGTCAGAGTGTTGGAGGCAGTCAAGTTGGCTTGCCCACAAGCTCGGTTTTATCAGGCCAGTTCTTCGGAGATGTTTGGTAAGGTTCGGGAGACGCCGCAAAATGAGGACACTCCTTTTTACCCTCGATCTCCATACGGCGTGGCCAAAGTTTATGGTCACTGGATTACGGTCAACTATCGTGAGTCGTTTAACTTATTTGCGGTATCAGGGATCTTGTTTAATCATGAGTCACCAAGGCGCGGTCTAGAGTTTGTAACCCGTAAAATTACCAATGCTGTGGCTAGAATCAAGTTGGGCAAACAAACCCATATTGAACTAGGTAATCTGGATGCCAAACGAGATTGGGGATACGCCAAGGATTATGTTGAAGCCATGTGGCTGATGTTGCAGCAGCCAAAGCCCGAAGACTACGTGATCGCCACTGGCGAGACGCACTCAGTCAAGGATTTTCTCGAGCTGGCCTGTCAAGTCGCTGGCTTGGGTGATTGGCAACAATACTATCACCACAATCCGGCGTTTGACCGGCCAGCTGAAGTTGATTTATTAATTGGTGATGCCAGTAAGGCCAAAAAGCAGTTGAGTTGGCAACCCACCGTTAACTTTCCTCAATTAGTTGAGATAATGGTCAAAGCCGAGCTGGAGAAAGAAAGTTAAACACCCCTTATGTCAAAAGCAGTTGCCAAAGTACTCCCCAAGGCTGTTGTGATCGTCCCAACCTATAACGAGCGGGAAAACATTGTCAAATTAATTCCCATTTTGGAAAAAGTTTTCACTCGAATCCAAAAATGGAATCTTGAAATTCTAGTGGTTGACGATACTTCTCCAGACGGTACCTTCAAAGAGGTACAGAAAATGCAGCAGTCTCACCCCAAACTCCACTTATTAATCAATAAAAAAAAGTCCGGTTTGGGTGGGGCATATCTCAAGGGCATGGAGCATGCTTTTGGAGCGCTCCATGCCGAGCTGATCTTTGAGTTCGATGCCGATCTATCTCACGATCCTGAAAAAATTCCAGCCATGTTGAGTAAAATTGATCAAGGATATGATTTTGTCCTTGGATCGAGATATATTCCAGGTGGCAGTATTCCCGCCAATTGGGGTTGGTATCGAAAATTTTTAAGTGTGGGTGGAAATTTATTCATTAACTTGGTGATGATGAGCTTTGCCGTTAGAGATTGGACGTCAGGTTATCGAGCGATCACGAAAAGGGTTTATGATGCGGTTCATCTCGAGATGAACCGCACTCGTTTTTCTGGTTACACTTTCCAAATTGGTTTTTTGCACAAAGCTTTACGAAAGGGTTTCAAAATCACTGAAGTTCCAATTCATTTTGTTGATAGAGTGCTTGGTCACTCAAAAATCGGTCCTGAGTACATTAAAAACACGCTGATATATATTCTCAAAGCTAGAGTAGAAGAAATTATGACAAACCGAATTTTCAAGTTTGCTGTAGTCGGGGCAGCTGGGGCGGTAGTTCAGTTTACGACACTCGCGCTGTTCCGGAGCATGATGATGTACACTTTGGCGTATTTTTTGGCGGCCGAGATGGCAGTTCTGTCAAACTTTATTTTGAGTAATTTATGGACATTCAATGATCGGCCGCTAACGCTCAAGCAGTTTCCCATCAAGTTTTTGTTGTTTAATGGTGCCAGCTTTGGTTCAGTTGGTATCCAGACAGTGTTAGCTGAGTTGGGACGGAGATTTATTGGCGACAAAGTGGCATTATTTGTCATACCCTTGAGTCAGATGATTTTGGGCAAACCCTTTATTTTTGATACTGGTTTCTTGTTCATGATTGTAGGAATTTTAGTTGGAATGGTCTGGAATTTTACGGCTTATACCAGAGTGATTTGGAAGAATCCGGATCCATCTGCAAAAAAACCAGCATCAGTTACTCAAGATGATTAATCAAATTTGTGCAACTAAGCTTTGGTGGTTGATTGGCCTAATTTTAATTGGTTCTTTCTTACGTTTCTATCGCGTTTCTCACACACTGTTGTTTGCTGGAGACCAAGGACGTGATGCTTTGCGTGTAGCGCGAATTTGGCAGCAAGGGGATTTGCCTTTGATTGGTCCGGTCATGAGTATTGGCAATATATACTTGGGTCCTCTTTATTACTATTACATGTTGCCATGGTTGCTGCTTAGTTACCCCAGTCCAGTGGGACCGGCATATGGAGTTGCAATTTTATCAATTTTAACGATTTGGTTGTTATACCGTCTGGGAAAAGAAATTGTTGGTCCGTTTGGGGCTGGATTGGCCGCTGGACTATTCACTTTCAGTAGCGTGGCTATCGAGTACGCACGGTTTAGTTGGAATCCCAATCCAGCCCCACTATTTTCTCTAATCTTAATTTGGGCACTCTATCGGTTTTTCAAGGGCAACCATCAATACTTACTCTTGGTCGCCCTGGCATTTTCGATCTTGATTCAACTTCATTACATGGCTTTGCTTTCGGCTTTTCCCATTATTTTGGTGTGGGGATATGTGCTGTGGCAAGCGATCACCAAGCGGTCAATGCAGGTGACAAAATTAATTCAATCATCGATTATTGCCATAATAGTTGTTTTGCTTTTTTTGGTACCGCTGATTGTGTTTGATGTCAAGCACCAGGGAGTTAACTTACAAGCTTTGTCCAGGCTACTGGGTGGTGAGAGCTCAATTACTGAGTTCGATGCTACCGTAACAGGTTTGGGTGAAAAATTTATTAAAATTTTAGGTGAGACTCATGGTCGAGCGATGTTTATCTTGGTCGACAATTATTTTGGTGTCAATCGAGTGGCAAACACGTTTTTGGCCGTAATAATTATTGTTACAACAGTTTGGTCGCTGCGGCGTCAAAAATTTCCGCCTGGACCGGTGCTGTTAAGTTTGTTTGTGTTGGCGGGCATCGTTGGTACGAGTTTTTACTCGCACAGCCTGTACCAACATTACATTCTGTTTCTATTGCCTCCAGTGTTTTTACTGATTGGGTGGCTGTTGGCCCAAGCATTCTCTCACTCTAAATTGGGCAAAGGCTTAGTTCTTGTTTTCCTGAGTTGGTTTCTGATTTTTAATGTTCAGAAATATCCTTTTCATGATTTTTCTCCAGGTTTAAGCCAGTTGCAGCGTGATACACAAATCATTGCTCAAGAATTATCTCCAGCTGAACGATACAACGTGGTGTTGATATCTGAATCAAAAGACTATTATGCCCAAAATTATCGGTACTACTTCAACACTATTGCTAACAAAGCCCCAGTTGATCCTAGTTTTGATGACATTACCGCGGTAGACACATTGGTAATCATTAACGAGCTCAATCTTTCTGTTGATGAACTGATCAAGCTGGGGATCTACGAGATTGAGATTTTCAAAAATGCTCCAGTGAAAAAGGAGTTAACCTTACCGAGTGGTACCCATGCCATGATTTGGCAAAAGCTGTGAGTTACAATGAGTGGTATATGAATACTTATTTATCAGTAGTAGTGCCGTCGTATAACGAAGAAAAAAATCTAGAGCGTGGTGTTCTTGAGGAGTTAATTGAGTATTTGGGCAAACAAACTTACAGTTGGGAGTTGATTTTGAGTGATGATGGTTCAACAGACTCGACATTGAAACAGCTTAAAGCTTTTGCTCAGAAACATAAGTTTGTGCGGGTTGTGGACAACCCGCACAAAGGTAAGGCAGCCACAGTTACTGCGGGCATGTTGGCTGCCCAAGGGGAGTGGCGGTTGTTTACTGACTTCGATCAATCTACGCCCATCAGCGAGGTTGAAAAGCTTCTTCCTTATATCAAACAAGGGTATCAGGTGATTATTGGCTCGCGCGAGATGATGGGCGCGGTGCGCAGCAGCGAGCCCTGGTATCGACACTTGATGGGCCGGGTTTTCAACCTAGTTGTGCAGATGTTTACTGTCCCAGGACTGCTTGATACTCAGTGCGGTTTCAAGCTGTTCTCAGCCGCGGCCACCGAGCAGCTTTTTCCTAAACTGAGAATTTATGGTACGCAAACTGTTCGCCATGATGCTTTTACTGGCGCTTTTGATGTGGAGCTACTTTATTTAGCCTTTATCAATAAAATTCCGATTCGCGAAGTACCGATTTTTTGGCAACACCACGAAACAGATCGCGTCAGTCCGATCAAGGACAGCTTGCGCATGTTTCGCGATATTTTGAGAATCCGGTTGGGAGTTTGGACGGGTAAATATCAAGATCATGACAGAGCGTAAGTGGTTAAACTCAATTTGGATTGTTGCACTTGTTGGCTACTTTGTAGTCGGGATTGGTTATTTGCTCTGGTCTTATCTCTTGACTGATGGTAACTTAATTTTGACTCAGTGGTCAGTGTACTGGCAGTGGCAATTATCGATGTGGCAGCTCGCGCGCGAGCTGCCACAAGTAATTAATTTAGGCTACTTAACGTTAGTTCTTGTATTTTTCTTGTTCTACTTTTTGATTATCCGTTTTGTTCCCGATTTCTCTATCAATTTCCGGTCGCCTAAGTCATTGCTCAAGATGGTTGCTATTTGGAGCGTGATCGTTTTACCTTTGATTTTTGCCTACAACGCTCACTCCCATGATCTATTTAATTATATTTTCAATGCTCGGATGGTGGTTGAGTATCAGGCTAATCCTCACGAAAAGGTAGCGTTAGACTTTGCTTTTGATCCGTGGACGCGGTTTATGCACAACACTCACACCCCCGCACCGTACTATTATGGTTGGACCGGATTGTCACTTATTCCATATGTGCTAGGTTTTGGCAAATTTCTTCTCACATGGATAACTTTTAAGTTGTTTGCTTACTTGAGTCTAGTTTTACTGTTTTTTTCAATGATTTGGGTGGCTCAACGGCTGTCATTTCCACTCAAGCTCAAAAATCTTTGTCTACTGTTTTTTAACCCGCTGTTACTCATAGAAATCTTGAGTAATGGTCACAACGACATCTGGATGATGGTTCTGGCAACGATCTCACTGGGTTTATTGGTAGGCAAAAGAATCTCAAAACTGACACTCATTTTTTCACTGGTTATCCTCTTACTTTCAGCCAGCATCAAGTACAGTACTTTAGCTTTGCTGCCAATTTGGGCGGGAGTGTTAGTTATAAACAATTGGAGTACTACCGCGGCTGGGTTGAAAAAATATCAAGTACTAAACTTGTTCGAACGTCTCTTTGGACAGTTTCAGCTCAGCCTGGCTTTTCTATTCAAGTTGAGTATGCCGGTCAGCGTAGTGGTGTTGATGTTTCTTCCCCTTCTGACCGAACGGTCCAGATATTTTTTACCTTGGTACCTGACATGGAGTCTGTCGTGGCTACCGCTCTTGACGATCGCCCAGCCAGCGATTCGTCCCCAAGGAGTTGATCGGGTGATCAAGATATTTGTTAAGCTCGGTCAACTGCTCGTTTCGTGGCTACTTGCCCTATCTCTTTCTTCTTCCTTGCGGTATCTTCCGTGGCTGGCAGCAAGGGAATACTCAGACGAAATTAATGCAGACGAACGATTGATTACCTGGTTTGGGGGAGTACTAATTTTTATCGTGTTGCAACTGATAAAATCTAGAAAGAGGCGAGTACAACCTGATACAATAAACTCGTGAATAAGCTGCTAAATCGGAAAAGTTTGATCCTAGTCTTATTTGTCTTAGTGTTTCTCGCGACTCGTTTTTTTCATATACTCGAACTTCCGGTATTTGCAGATGAGGCGATCTATATTCGCTGGGCTCAATTAATAATTGATGATGCTCGTCAATACGCATTTTTTCCACTAAATGATGGCAAGACGCCGTTGTTTGTGTGGCTGATGGTGCCGCTACAGTGGTTGGGGCGCGACCCACTGCTGATGGGTCGCGCCCTGTCAGTCTTGGCCGGTCTCGGTCAAGTATACGTAATCTGGCGTTTAGCCTCCGCCTTGCGCCTCGGGCGCAAGGCGCAACTGCTCTCGGTTGTTCTAACCACTATCTTGCCATTCTGGTTTTTTTATCAGCGGATGGCACTGATGGACAGCTTAATGACACTTTTTTTAAGTATCAGCTGGCTCAAGCTGATTGAGTTTTGTCACGATTCCAACTCGAGACAGATACTTTACAAAAAGTTAATTTTGTCTGGAATTTTCCTTGGTTTAGCCCTTTGGACCAAGCTGTCCGCAATCTTGTTTATCCCAGTGTTAATCCTGACTCCGTGGGGACTGAAGTTTCAGCTTAACCAAATTATTTTTAAGCACTCAATTTTGACACTGATGAGTGTGATTTTGGGTATATTAATGTTTTTGTTATTACGTCTCCATCCCGCCTTTTCCCAGTTGTTTTCACGAGGCGGTGATTTTCTCTTTTCCTTGAGCGCCGTCCTCAGTGGAGAGTGGCGGTTCATTTTGTCACAATGGTCGAGATACTGGACTGAGTTAAGCACTTATTTAGTCCTTTATGTTTTTTTGGCTCCAATACTGGGTTTATTTTTCTCCAGACGAAGAAAGAAGCACCTATTTTTTTTGATGTTATCTTTTGCTTACTTACTACCCATCTTGATTTTAGGTCGAGTCGTGTATGCCCGATACTTTTTACCGACAGCCATATTTTTTACGCTCTCGGCTAGCTCGCTGATCGCCTTCATGCTGGAGAAAGCTAACGAAAATCAGATTGTTTGGAAAAAATTCCTGTGGGGTTTGACCGCAGCAGTTATTCTGAGTAACATCGTTGCTTCTTCGGCTTTATGGATGTTTCAAAGCTATTTTTCGGTGAACCAACTTTCGTTGCCTCAAAAAGATCGAACTCAGTATCTCGAAGAGTGGTCATCTGGACATGGAATTAAGGAAACAGCAGATAGATTGCTCAATGTCGGCCAAAACCAGCGCGTGGTTTTGGCTACAGAAGGATATTTTGGCACGCTCCCTGATGGGATTTTGATGTACCTGCACCGCCAGAATGTTGAAAACATCTTTGTCATGGGGATTGGCCAACCTGTTCATGAGTTGCCGCCTGAATTCATTCAGGCGGCTAGCATTGCCGATCAAGCTTGGTTACTCGTCAACTCTCATCGAAATTTTCTTAACCTCAGCCAAGATCTGTTAATCGCCAAATATT
>ENA-UOWO01007967-UOWO01007967.1-activated-sludge-metagenome-genome-assembly--contig:-NODE-7967-length-10298-cov-9.279508_pt1 | contig 10298 bp, 22 predicted proteins | sample MGYA00238148_ERZ761564 | MGnify/ENA primary metagenome ERZ761564 (study PRJEB28885, sample SAMN05720194) | activated sludge metagenome | isolation source: Anaerobic digester | place: USA...
TATGAGCGTGGTCACACCTATACGCCGGCGACAGCGAAAAGCAACCCGGAATTCTTGCGCCGAATTACCGTCAACCACCTTCGCCACAACCTCTCGGATTATGATCGGCGGCTTGACGATCTGTTCGGGAAGGTTGGGAAAACAGAAGCGTATATCATCTTAAACCGGAAAATTTATACGAGTATTGCTGACGCGTATCCGGATCTCGCGGAAGAATGCGAACGCCAGATGTATCGAAAGTCAGGCACCTATGTAGAGTTTGAGAAACCAGTCATCCCGCAGCGGATGTTCGAATCGTATTTCTCGTTACCGAGGAGATAACATGCAACTAAACCTTGAGTATGAATCACCCATCGATCTGGTCGAACCGAACTACCCGGGCCAGTTCCCCCGGCAGATGCCAATCTACTTGAAAATCGATTGGGCGAGCAAATGTGTGTATGCAGAGACGCGAAACTACAGGATCGGCGGAACGCCGATTGACGAGTGGAAGGGGGAGACGAGCGTCTATGCGTTGCCGGACAATGTCGATGCCACCAAACTCAAAACGTTCGTCGAACCGTATCTGAAGACGATCGACGCGATCGCCGCGGGATACACGACCCGGTGGGACGGGAACCGGTACGTGCCCGATTTCTCCGACGTCGAAGACCTGAAACAGGAACTGGACGACGCGTTCAGCAACCTCGACGACAGCGTGGAGACGATCGACCGGTTCATGTTCACGGACCCGGACGAATATTTTGGAGCCCACGGCGAAAACCTCGACCCCGGCACCATCACGGCCGCGACGACGGATGCCGAGATCGATGCGATCGCCGAGACGTTGACCGACGAAGCCGCCCGCGAGATGGTCGTAATCGATGGATCGGTTGTCGACTATCTGATCGAATTGCGGGAGGAGATGCGGGACGATGAACGCTGAACTGTTTGCGGTAGCCGACGCACAACTGCGAGCAGCACGGGCATCGGCATCGACCAATACGGAACGAATCTTTTTCGACACTCAACTTACAATCTTGACGCTGGTTCGGGAATTATGGGCGGAAGTCGAGACGTTACGTATTGTTGCTTATCGATATGACGAAGAGTCTCGACGACTTGTAGATCGGATTACCCAGACCCAGCAGATGGTGCAGACGTTGTCCGTCCAGCAGGGTGATCACAAATGCCGGTAGAACCCGTTATCCCTCCTGATATGTTCGATCAATTGCTCAAAGAAGTTGTTCGAGATAACATCGACCGTGTACTCGATATCCAGTTGGTCTACGACATTCTGGCAGATCAATTCAAAAACGATGTCGCGATTCGATGGAAGGAACAACGTTGGAGTAGACGGTCAACAGCAGGCGAATATGGTCGAAGAATGATCTACGTCATCGTATCCCATTACCCCGTCCTCCGTGTATGGGACGGGGAAGCGTGGACAACCGATCTACAGAAGGCGGCACGGTATCGGCCGAACGAGTTTCCGGACGAGATCGAGTCGGCGCTCGACCTGTATACCCTGACGATCGGCACCCATCTGAACGGGGTGCCGAGCAGATACGAGCCGCCCGACGAGTATTGGGACGACTATAAGAAAGCGTTCCCGGAAAACCCGAACGAGTATCGGGAACCGCCGGAATGGCTGGTGGACGAATACGACGATCCGCTCTACGTAGTCGTGCCGATTGACGAACTTGATCAACAACATGCGAGGTGATCATAATGTCTTCATTTCAGTATCTGAAACGCTGGACCCGGCCAACAAATTATCTGGGCAAAGAGTACACCGACTATTTCCCGGTTTACAGCATAACGCGGGACAGTGACCTGCTTGAACAGTCGAATTTCGCCACCATTCTCGCCCGGTTGGGCGGTGATTCGCCGACCGTCGTGGTCGACCGGGTCCACCACTGGGCGTTCGGATGGATCGATACGATCTTCGTCCACGAATCTGATCCAACGGTATTGCAAACAGCAGATAATCTGCTCGCTGCAATTGCCGTCAACCTGATTCTGGACGAGGATGATTACGAAAACCGGGTACATGACGCAACCCTCGAACTGGTCGCCGAAATCAACCGGTTCCCGGACCAGTATCCGGACCGGCCGGCCGACGACAAATTGTATGAGTATGCCAGAGCGCTGGTCACGGAGTGACACCATGTCATACATAGTTCCCAACCATTACCCGACCATCTGTGGCTATTGCGGCTCCCCGCTCGTCAAAGGGGAGGATGGAGAGATGCACTGTTCCTTGATGTGCCCCCACTGGCAGCACAGTGTGGAACTGGGGTTCAACGATCCGGCGTCGTTCGCCGGATGGACGCTGATCGGCCAGCCGCCCGACACTCCCACGTATCCGCTCGACATCCACGATATGGAGATGCGGGACGACGAACTGCGGCGGTGGGAACAGGAATTGAGAGAGAAGAAATTGCACCTTCAGTATCTGCAGAACCGGATACCGGCATTACAGGATGAGATCAAGGCGCTATCAAACTACGTCACCCAACTCGACCGGATCACCGAGTTTCACGACGAAACTCCTCTCTGTCGGAGCATAGACCGAACGCCTCCCAACGAATCAATCCGTATTACACCGGGCCTGATCGAGATGACCGATGGATCGATCTATCGGGAAGCGACCATTCGCACGCCGATCGATGGTGCCGGTCAGTTGCGTGACGCGGATCGGTATCTCACTATTTCCTCGGTAACCTGTATGCACGGCGAATTCTGGATGTACCGGATGATCATTCACGGTATTCCGGCGACGGATGCCGAGACGGTGGCCCGCAACTGGGTGGTGTATGCCACCGTTCCGGAAACCATTCGGCCGGCCGGCACCCTAGACGCGTATCGGTGGATACAGGGGGAGACCGATGCAGCCGCGAACTGACGCATGGTATATCGAACTGGACGCGATCACCCACGACCTGACCGGTTACGACTCATTCGAAAAACTCTGTCTCGCCCATCCCACCCTGCGCATTCTGCCCAACGTGTCTGCAGACTATCGAATCAAAATGTTGCGGTTACGGGCGGCGTATTTCCAGGAGACAGGACGGCATGCTGATTCGGAGATCGCCCACAACTATCGGTATACGGTGGTCACGAAAGACGGGCAGGCGTATTTCGGCAATACGATCGGCGAAACCCTGATGGTGGAAGAGGGGCGGTGGATCGATTATCGACGGCGGCGGATCGGACGTCGCAACCCCCATATCGTCGTCTGGACCGAATATTCGACCCCGGAACAGTTCATCGCCGGGTTGCGGGAGGTCGATGCGTGGCTGCACAGCACGGATCGGAGGCGAGATGGAAAATAACGAATGTATCGGCCCGGTCTACCGGAACGACCGGATCTGTGCCGAGTGCGGGGGCCAGTGCTGCAAGATCTACACCTCCCCGGACCAGGGCGGATCGTATCCAAACGACGTCTGGTTCGAAGAGTATTGCGAAGACTTCCACATGCACGCCGACCGATACGACGTGGAACCCCTGTTCGATCCGCTTATCACCCATATGCAGGGGAACGAACAGATGCTTGTCGATCTTGAACAGCAGGGGATCGATCCGTATGCCTGCCAGTATCTCGGCCCTACCGGGTGCCGGATTCGCTGGGATCTCCGCCCCCTCTGGTGCCGGGTGTTCGCCTGCGACCGACTGCGGGCGCCGGAGAACGTCGTCGCCATGGTCGACCGCAGCAGGCTTTGACATCATTGAGGAAAAGTTGATGTATGCCACCGAACACAGGAAGGTGATTGATGATGACTAAAAAATACATGTACTTCGACCTTATAGCACAACGGGGTCATCAACTATTTGATCCCCCAGACCGCGTTGATACGATTGAGTTCCGAGTGCGCGGAACCTCGCATACACAGCACATCTGGGACGAGACCCACATTGATGGGTTAGCGGGATCTGCTGAGAAAAAGATCCGGGCTCTGCGGCAGGATGGATACCGGATTTATGTGGAGATCGCGGGCCGAATGGTCAGGGTTGGAAATCAGTGAGCATCCTTTTGTTGGGATCGGGGGTGGCGATGACCGGGATCGGCATCGTGGAGTGTCGCCACGCCCGGTGCGGAACCGACCGGTGCCCGCACCAAACGTGTCCGGCCGGCCTGATCGCCGCGGTGTCCCCGTTCCTGATCCTCGCCGGCCTCAGTTGTGCGGGGATCGGGATCGTCGTCTGATACCGCAACCTATATCTTTTCGCACGACAATCCGTAGTATAATGGTAATGACAGTGGAATGGACCGCAGCACCTGACGCCGTCCGGATGTTCCGGCGGCTGCATGAGACCAGCACCAACACGATGGGACAGAACACGATTTCGCATCGGGGCAAGACGTATTTCTTCGAACCCGACTACGTGACGCATCCCGACGGCGCCATCACCGGGGAGATTTATCGGCTCGACGGGGACCGGAACGTCGTGGAAACCAAACGGTTCCGCATCGAGCCGACCGGCAAGGTGAGCGCCGACCATGTACTGAAACAGGCCGCCAAACGGGCGATGGGGGGGTAATGACCGCCATACCGAAGATTGTCTGGACCGTCAACGACCATGTCGTCCGGGCGACCCGTATTGGAACCCGGACGTATGTCCGGGTCACCTGCCCGGACAACCAGACGAACTACCTGCTGATCACCGACCGGACCGGGATGACGTTGCCGCCCTGCCCGCTCTGCGACGCGGCGATCGCTCGGTCGATTGGAGGACACGTATGCTGACACTGGAACATCTTGACGTCAAGACCCGGGACTACGTGCCGATGCAGACGACCCACTGTATTCGGGGTCTGGGATATAACGGGGAGATCAACTTCGCCGCCTGTCGCACCTGCCCGTTCTACATCCCGGATCATCGGCACGGCTGGCAGATCCTGAACATGCAGATCCTCGAACGAGAACGGGTTGACGACGATGATTGTGATTACGCCCTGCCGTTCTCGTCTGACCGGATTGTCTTTCGATGCCCGGTCTGCGGCGAACGTATCCGGTACTGCGGCCAACTGGTCAACCTTGGTTCCAACCACGACGAGATCCGATGCGACGCCTGCGGCGTCACGATGACCTGCGTCTGGCGCGACGACACGCCGCGGGGACATGTCGCGGTCGCAATGCCGTTATCAACCGGTCCCCAAATAACTATATTGCAAAACGATCTATAATCAGGGAGGTGGAATCATGCGAATACCAAAAATAATCAAGTATACTGACGATCAGCGCCGTCTCATCGAGTATTTAAAGGAGGGGGTGCTGAAAGGCAAAACGTATTACAAGTCGAAACACATCGCCACCGAGATCGGGATGAGTCCCAAGACCGTGGGGTCGAACATCCTGTACATCTCCAAGACGTATAAAGAACTGGTGATCCATCGGTGGGGTTACTCGAACAGCACGACGTGGAAGGTCATGCTGCCGGAGGCGGCATGATCCCGGGTGCGCCCTGCGCGCTCGGCCTCGTCCTGGAAGGGGAGGCCGCCCGCCGGTTCGACGAATATTTAGCAAATCCGACCTGTACGCCGAAAGGAGAGGCTATCATCAAGGCGGCAGTCAACCATCATCGGGCCCGCCGGAAGATCGCGTGGTGCATGGCCTGCGGTCGCCAGTATCCGGACGCCAACCCGGCCATGCAGACCAGTGTGTGCCGGGAGTGTGGCGAACCCGCCGTCGTCTGGGGGTCGCCGGACGCGTATACCTACTACATCGAGGTGATTCATCATGCCGAACAACCATCGATCGAGTCCCTGTGACCTCGGCCTCGTCCTTGAAGGCGAGGATGCCCGCCGGTTTCACGAATACATGGAGAACCCGACCTGTACGCCGGAAGGACTGGACCTTGTCAGAGACGCCCTTGAATTTAATCGCGCCCGCCGGAAAGTCGCGTGGTGTCTGGCGTGCGGCTACCGGTATCCCGACACCTACGACGAGATGCTGAACACCAGTATCTGCAAAAACTGCGGCGAAGACGCCGTGGTCTGGGGATCGCGAGGCGCCCGCGAGGACTATTGCGACCATTCTTAGCAGGAGGTGACTAAATGCGTTACGAACTAAATCGGTTTCATTCCCGAAAAAACCCGAAACGCTACTCGTTCGAAGGGCGGATGAAAGCCCTCTCGTTCGGTCAATTCCACGACACGTTTGCCAAATTCATGCTGATCAAAGATGTCGTTGCCCACACGCCGAAAGGCGATCTCCTCCTCACTGACCACCTCTGGATCAATCTCCCGTCGACCTTCGTCGCCCGATCGGATCTCCGGGCCGGGACCCATGTGGGGTTCACCGGGATTGTGACGAAATATAAGCGGAGAAACGGAGAGACCGATTTCACGATCGGCAGTGTTGAAGATTTCACCATTATCCGCACCGACATCCCCTGGAACCTGCTCTCTCCGGAGGCCACCGTATGATTGTGTCGACCGTATCCACCCTGGTCCGGCGCCCGGACGTTAAGTTCTGGTTTTTTACGTTCGCCGTCATGGGGTTCATTGTCCCGATGCTGCTGGGGATGACGATCGGGTATGCACAGACCGGGGTCAGCCAATCAGTCAACCTGTTCGTCAAGACCAGTACGGCACTGGCGTTCATGCCGGACCTTCACGCCGTCCCCTGGTACGTCATGGCCGGTCACCTGTTCGTCAACAATACCATCTGTATGACCGTCATGATGCTGATCTTCTACATCACCCGGAAACCGGAAAGCAGTCTGGCCCGCGGGATCGCGTTCATGATCCTGCCGTATCAGGCACTCATCGGCGGGATCGTGATGGGCGGACTGCTGGACCGGATGGGACCGGGGTTCGTGATCGCCGCGATCGTGCCCCACGGCATCGTTGAGATCCCGGTCTTCTGTTTCGCGATCATCGCCGGGTTACTGCTGGGAGAGATGAACGTCGATGATGGGATCGATGTGCGGTCGGCTTTAATGGCATGCGCCGTCGCGATTGCCGGGGGGGTCGCCGTTGCCGCCGGGCTTGAAGCTGTTATCACGCCGGCCGTGATCCAGATCGTCGTGGGGATGGGTTGACACTCTCCCCGGCTAAAGCCGGGAGATTCTTGGTTCATCGACCGAGACTTGCACCACCAGGATCGGTGGTGTAGCGGTCCCAATCTCCGCAAGCGTTGATTCGGGTGTGCCCCACCCTACCATTGCCTTTCTGAGAATATTTTGCGCGGCATTCAGATCCCGGGACACCGTGTAGCCGCAGACCGGACAATCGTGGGTTCGCTGCGACAGATCTTTCTTCTCCCGGTATCCGCATCGAACACAGTCTTGCGTCGTATAAGCGGGATCGATCAGATGCACATACGTACCAGCATTTGCAGCTTTGTAGCGTATGAACTCCCGGGCCTTATACCATGCCGCGTCCAGGATCGATTTCGATCGCTTCTTGAGTTTGGCGTCGAACGATTCGATCATCGGCCTGATGTTCAAATGCTCAAGAGCAATATGATCGTAGCGGTCGACATAATACCGGCTCCATTTGTGGAGAAAATCGTTTCTCCGATTCTCGACCTGTTCGTAGATCCTCGCAACCCGGACCCGCTGTTTCCACCGGTTTCGACTACCTTGTTCTTTTCGACTCAGTTTCTTTTGTGCCCGCCGCAACCGTTTCGCGGACTTCCGAACATTGTGGGGGTGGGGGAACACCACACCATCGGTATCGGTGGAAAAGTTCTCCAGATTCAGGTCGATCCCGACCCACGCATCTCCGGTTGTCGGTTCTGGTACTTCCGGCGTCTCCGAGATCACCGTGATGAACCAGTGGTGGGTCCTGGTATGCTTGATAACGATCTGCTTGATGGTTCCGACGACCGGCTGACTGAGTTCGACCGGCATCTCCCCGATCTTGCTCAACCAGAGACGAGTCCCGGTGAATTTAAACCCCGACTGTTCATAGATCATCGAGTGGAGCCGTTTTTTCCGGAGTTTCCCCACCTTTCTTCCTTTTGCTTTCATCCGCTTGAGAGCGTAGAGATTGTGAGCAATTTGTTGCACGACGTTCTGGAGCACTTTGCTGTGCACGTCCGTCAGTTCGGGGAACGCCTTTTTTAGAGGAGGGAGACACGAATCGCGAAACACGTTGTTTTCCAGACACCAGTTCCGGACAAAGGTACACCTCTCGAACGCGGTGAAGAGCCGCGTTTCAACATCGAGAGATGGATAAATCCGGTATCGGGCAACATGTCTCATGATTTTGGTCGTATCCTATTCTATTATATATGGTATCAACGAATATATATGTATTGGTTGCAAGGGGGCAATTCATCCCCACGGCTAAAGCCGGGGGCTTTCTTGCCCCCTTGAACCCCGATCTGTAACGTGGACCGCGACGTGCTCAAGAGTCTGATCGGGCTGGAATGTCTGGCCTTGATCGGCCTCCTTCTCCCCCTGATTGCCGGCGCCTACCTTCACCCGGTGTTCGGCCTGATCGTGGCCGTCTGGTGGTGGGCGATCCCCGGCACCCCGATCCCGATCCTCCACTCGTTCACCGGCGGCTGGCAGCCGTTCGTGGTGGCCTACCCCTGGTGCCTCCACCAATTTCTTGATGCAGACTGATCCGGTTTGCATACGTATTAGGTGCGGTAGGGTAGTCTGCCTACCCAGTATACGCGAAAATGCTGGAAAAATGATCGGGTTGATCGACTGGTTTCCAATCGATCGTAAAAATGCTGTTTTTTCTCCTATATAAAAGTTGACCCTCCACACCTTCCTATGAACAGGGTCATAGGAAGATCTATCGAATTTTTCCGGCCGGCAATCGGAGCCCGATACGGGGAGATTTTTCCTCCTATATAAAGGTTACCCGGTTTTGCCGGCCGCGGCCGAATTCGTTACTGTTCTGAACCGGGATTGTCGTCAGTCTCCTGCGCCTTCGAGATTGGATCAGTTGATCGACTACTTTCCGATCGATTTCGTGATCGACTTGATCGACTTGATCGGGTCTCTCTCTTCTGTGATCTTTGTGAGGGGAAAGATCTTCTATAGGAAGATCTATTGTTGTGAAAAAGATCTTAGTAGAGAAAGACCCGATCAAGTCGATCAAGTCGATCACGGCGGACGATCTCGGTAGTTTGTCATACGTTTGGTCATTCACACGCAGGCACTATCAGATAGTTAAGAACAGCCGTTAATGGCGGTTTTTCCTGGGTATACCTCAATACCAGGAGGAAGAATTATATGCAAGTGTATGACATATTATAGTATGCAAAATGATGCAACTGACGCCTTCTTGAATACCATTCTTACGGATCTCTCGGCCGGCGATCACGATGTCAGCACCCTCATCGCGTTCGTCCAGTGGTTGAACGATGCAAACCTCGTTATCTACCGGGAATTCGATTTCAAACCGGCCCAGCGCATGAACGGTATCAAACTTGCTCTCCAATTCGCCGGTCTTGATGTCGCCAGCCTGTCCGACACTGAGATTACTGCGATCGTCGATCTCCTCACGGAATCCTGATCCCATGTTTGTCGGCGACGATAGTGACTATCAGACGATCCAGCGGCTAAAGCGGGACGGCGCGTACGCGTTCGCAACCTGTTACGATATTGACTGGGGATTTCTTCTTCCTTGTGAGAGCGGGGTGGTGTTCGAGCAGCAGACCGACGGATGTTGCTGCCATCACGTCTTTCTCGAAGGTATCTTGATCCCCTTGCACCCGCCGGCCGAGTTCCGCGACGACCGGCGGATCGACCTGTTTGCGGAATTACAGGACGCCAATTATCGCGGAAAACCGACCCGCGACATCTGGGCCCGGATCAAACAGCAGTCGCATATCCGGTTCGACTGCATTGAATCGCCTGCAGAAATGCCGCCGAACCAGGAAGGATTTCAATGGATTCGGTATCACGGACACGACGATGGGTATGGGCAGATGTTCGCGCTGGAGGGGTGGAAGAACAAACCGATCGTCCTGATCTATCCCAACAGCGATTGACCAACAAACACCTATATATTGGTCGACTCCCAATCTGTAAGTATGTCAAAGGGATCGAAAATCTACGAATATTTTACCGAGATTGCGGACGAAGAGAAGATCGTCTGCAACCAATGCCATGACTGGTTCGACAAACGTGATTACGAAACGACGCACGGCCCCATCCGGTTCAACACCCCCATCACCTGCCCCTACTGCGGGTTCACGGGCGTGATCCGATGATCTTGAACGGCGACGCGCTCACGATCCTTCCGACTTTGCCGACAGCGTCCGTCGATATCGTGGTGACCGATCCCCCATTCGCCATCGAGTTCTCCGGCACCCCGGCAAACTATAACCGGAACGACGCAAACG
>ENA-UOWO01007971-UOWO01007971.1-activated-sludge-metagenome-genome-assembly--contig:-NODE-7971-length-10295-cov-5.336914_pt1 | contig 10295 bp, 7 predicted proteins | sample MGYA00238148_ERZ761564 | MGnify/ENA primary metagenome ERZ761564 (study PRJEB28885, sample SAMN05720194) | activated sludge metagenome | isolation source: Anaerobic digester | place: USA...
AAAAAGTGTGAAACCCAGATTCAGCTTGAGAAATACTGGGTTTCACACTTTTTGATGGACCAAATTTATGGTATCGAATTAATTTAAGTTTGAAACTAATTTAATTTGTACCGCGACTTGATACGCCGACATCTGCATCGTTTGGATTAGATAGCAATTGTCCTGCAACTTATTCACACCGAATTATAAAAGCCCCTCTCTCGAGCAGATGGGTAATCCTTAAACAAAAAAGTCGCCCCAATTGAGGCGACCTTTTATTTCATATTTTATTCGATTAGTATCGATACATGTCTGTTTTATAAGGACCAACTTTTGGTATTCCTAAATAGGCGCTTTGTTGATCTGTTAATTCATCAAGTACAACACCAATTTTCGCTAAGTGTAATCTTGCTACTTTCTCATCAAGATGTTTTGGAAGTACATACACTTTATTTTCATAATTGCTAGTATTAACCCAAAGCTCAATTTGAGCAAGTGTTTGATTAGTAAATGAATTACTCATTACAAACGAAGGATGACCAGTTGCACAACCTAAATTAACCAATCTACCTTCTGCAAGAATTATAATATCCTTACCATCAATTGTGTACATATCAACTTGAGGCTTAATTGTATTTTTTGTATTGCCATAATTTGTATTCAACCACGACATATCAATTTCAATATCAAAATGTCCGATATTACAAACAATTGCTTTATCCTTCATCAAACGGAAATGTTTTTCCGTAATCAAATCACGACAACCACTTGCAGTTACAATAATATCAGCTTCCATCACTGCATCTTCCATCTTCTTTACTTCATATCCATCCATTGCAGCTTGCAAAGCACAAATAGGATCAATTTCAGTTACAATTACTCGAGCGCCAGCACCTCTTAATGAAGCCGCACTTCCTTTTCCTACATCTCCATATCCACCAACAACAGCAATTTTTCCAGCCATCATAACATCAGTTGCACGACGAATTGCATCAACTAACGATTCTTGACAACCATATTTATTATCAAATTTCGATTTTGTAACTGAATCATTTACATTGATTGCAGGAACTGGTAATGTACCATTTTCCATTCTCTCATATAAACGATGAACACCTGTTGTTGTTTCTTCACTCAAGCCTTTAATGTGTTGAATTAATTCTGGATAATTATCAAAAACCATATTGGTCAAATCACCTCCATCATCAAGTATCATGTTCAATGGTTTGTCTTCAGATCCAAAGAATAATGTTTGCTCAATACACCAATCAGCTTCTGCTTGTGTTTGACCTTTCCAAGCAAATACACCAATACCTGCTGCTGCAATTGCTGCGGCGGCTTGATCTTGCGTCGAAAAAATATTACATGAACTCCATCTTACTTCTGCTCCTAATTCAACTAATGTTTCAATAAGTACCGCAGTTTGAATAGTCATATGAAGGCATCCAGCTATTCTTGCACCTTTCAATGGTTTTTGCGCGCCAAATTCTTCACGTACTGCCATTAATCCTGGCATTTCAGCTTCTGCAAGTCGGATTTCTTTTCTCCCCCATTCTGCTAAGCTCATATCTGCCACTTTGTATGGCAATTTCAAGTCGATGTTTGATTTTGTTGTCGTTGACATTTTTATAAATTTTCAGCAAATGTATAAAATCTATTTGTGAAGTGTTTCTTAATGAAAAAGTTTTTAATTATACTGTATTTTAATAGCTTAAACCCTTGTTTAAATCTTGTATAAAATCGACTAATTACGGTTATTAAAAGAAGACGACGTCTGCTTATTATCAATGATGGTATTTTGCAAAATTTGCTTAAACGTTTTAAAACTAAACATCATTGAATGTATTAAACTATCATTTTGAATTGGATATTGTAAGAGACTATCTTTTCTAAAATCATAGCATCCCGAGAGTGAATAATTATCTGTTACTAAAAGATAATCATGATATAAAAATTGATGATGATCGCCCATTTGTGTATAAACAAAATTGTTCTTTATCGTATCAAAACCACTATTCCCATATGCAAAAAATGGATGAGGATATTTGAGATAATCTAAGACTGTTGGCAAAATATCAATTTGCTGAAAACTTTTTGTTGATATAAAATTCTGATTCTCACTCGAAGGATCATATAAAATAACAGGAATTGAATAAAGCCCTAATCCATTATTATAAAAACCCAATGAATCATTATTGGCCAAAAAATTATGATCTGCAGTAATCACAAATAATGTATTTGAAAACCATTTTTTAGATGAAACAGTTTCAAAATATTTTTTCAAAGCGTGATCTGAATAGGAAATACCTTTGTAGATACCCTTCAGTTTTGCAAAGGATGTATCTTGATATTGAGCAGGAATTTTAAATGGCTCATGCGAACTCAACGTAAAAACAGAGGTAAAAAATGGTTGCTTAAGTTTGTCTACTTCATTCGCATAAAATTGAAGAAAAGGCTCATCCCATATACCCCAAGTGCCATCATAATCTTTATCATTTCCGTATTCTGTTCTTCCAAAATATTGATCAAATCCTGCACTCTTGGCAAAAATATCAAAGTTCATTGTGCCATTCGTGCCGCCATGAAAAAATGAACTTGAATACCCTATCTTCTTTAATAATAAAGGCAAAGTTTCAAGTGAATTAGATGAATAAGGAGAGGTTGTAAACGACTCCTCCATAAAGATTGGTATACCCGCCAAGCAAGCAGGAATGCCATCTGCCGATCGATGACCATTGGCATATGCATTTGAAAAAACGATGCTCTTCATCATCAAACTATCTAAAAAAGGGGTTACACTTTTTCGTCCACCCAATGAAGTATATTGTTTACCAAAACTTTCAAGAATAATAAATACAATATTCTTTTGTGTACTATTTGTGCCCTTCGAATAATTTTTTATTGGATTGAATTCCCTTTTGATTTCTTCCTCAGTAAAAAAATCTAAACGCTCCAATTTCTTCTGTTCTAAAGTATGCAATATCGAAAACGGCGTGTTTAATACTAAGGAGGTATTTTCATTTGAAACTGCTAATAAGGCATTGATATTCATAATGGGTTTAAGCTGCAATCCACCACGTATGGCAATAACTGAAATCCCTAAAATAAACACATAAATCAAAACAGTTTTGAACGAGAATTGATTTTGTTTTTCACTTATACATTTTCTTAATATCAATCGATTGAAATAAATAAAAAACGAAATAAACACAATTGAAATGATAGGTATATACCAAAACTCTTGTAAATAAGATGGCAATAAATCAATAAAGTCAGATTTATTCCCAATTAAATGAAACACCTCAGCAGTCATTCTTTTCCGAACATATGGAAAATAACCAATATCTGATAAATCAAATAAAAACGCAATTGAATTAGATAGGATGAATAGATAATTTAAGATTCTTTGATACCAAATTTTATTATGAATTGAAAGCGGTATTAATGCCAAAAACAGGTAGAGGAAATTGATGCTAAATATCGCAGATAGATCAAAACGCAATCCATAAAATACAAACTTCAAATAATTGAAGACCTGAATTTCATTAAAATAATGATGATTAATGACAAAAAATAGTAATCGGCTAACTTGGTAAAGCATCAATAACAGAACAACCTGAAGCACGATTTTTTTATAAAGATTCATATCTGCGTTACGCTGCATCGACCTATTTAAGAGGCACGAAAATAGTGTATATTCTTGATTTTAGCAGAACCGATTTTGTTCATATTTGAAATGCTCATTTTACACCCGTGGAAGAACAAAAAAATTTTTACGTTCTTAAAATCAAGCTTACTTTTGTCGCAATGAAAAAAATCATTCTCGCTTCATTCATATTCATCAGCACTCAATTTTATGCTTTTGGTCAAGAAAAACATTTGTCGAATCTAAACCAACTTACCTTTGGTGGCGACAATGCGGAAGCGTATTTTAGTCCAGATGGCCTCTCACTATCTTTTCAAAGCAATAATAAAAAATGGGGATTAGAATGTGATCAAATTTTTAAACTAGATATAAAAAAAGCAATTTCAGATAGTAATTATATTCCGCCTCGAATAAGTAATGGTTTAGGTAGAACAACATGTAGCTATTTTATGCCAAATGGGAAAGATATTTTATACGCCTCAACTTTTAAAGGTTCACATGCTTGTCCTGATGAAGTGCATATAACTGGCAAATATTTATGGAGTATCTATGACGACTTTGATATTTATATAGCAGATTCTAACGGTAATATAAAAAAACAACTAACCGATACAAAGGGATATGATGCAGAAGCCACCGTTTCGCCACTAGGAAATAAAATTGTTTTTACAAGTACGCGTAGTGGAGATTTAGAATTATGGATAATGGATATCGATGGAAAAAATCAAAAACAAGTGACCCATTCATTAGGATATGATGGAGGCGCTTTTTTTTCACCCGATGGTAAAAAACTAGTCTATCGATCTTCGCGACCTAAAGGTGATTCTGAAATTTCAGAATATAAATCTTATTTTCAAAGAGGCTTAGTAGCACCGACCAATATGGAAATTTACACTTGTAATATTGATGGTTCAGATGTTCAACAAATTACAAATTTAGGCAAAGCAAATTGGGCCCCATTTTTTCATCCAAGTGGAAAAAAAATAATTTTTTCAAGCAACCATCATTCAGATAAAGGATATGACTTTCAATTATTCATGATAAATACTGATGGCACTGGACTTGAAAGAATAACCAACGAAAGTAAATTCAATTCATTTCCAATGTTTTCTCCTGATGGTAAAAAACTCATTTTTTCATCCAACAGAAATAATGGAGGAACAAGAGATACAAATTTATTTATTGCTGATTGGATAGATTAAACTAATTTTAAAACAATATGAAAAACTTATTTATTACTCTTCTTTTGCTTGTTACAGCAAATCAAGTTTTTGCACAACGAATTTCTAGCGATCTCATTATGAATCATATTTCCTATTTGTCATCTGACGAATTAGGAGGAAGAGGAACAAGCACTAAGGAAGAATTGAAAGCTGCAAAATATATTGCGAATCAATTTGAAGCAATGCATTTAGAAGCTAAAGGAAACAAAGGGTATTATTACGATTTCTTATATAAATTAAGTGCCAATATTCATGATACAAATACAATAGGTGTTCCGTCAAAAAAAGGAAGAAATGTAGTCGCCTTTTTAAATAATGGCGCAAAACAAACTGTGGTGATTGGTGCTCATTACGATCATTTAGGATATGGTTTTGATCATAATAGTTTAGACCCCAATCCTGAAAATAAAATTCATAACGGAGCTGATGATAATGCCAGTGGTGTTGCTGGTGTTATTGAACTTGCCCGATACTTTTCATTGAATGGGATCAAAGAAAATTATAATTTTCTATTCATGACTTTTTCTGGCGAAGAACTAGGATTGATTGGATCAAAAAAATGGTGCGAAAATCCTACAATACCACTTTCATCTATAAATTATATGATCAATATGGATATGATTGGTCGCTTGAATGATAGTACAAAAAAACTTTTAATTTATGGCGTTGGAACTTCCCCCGATTGGATCAATGCAATTGAAAAAACGAATCATTATTTTTCAATAAAAAATGATAGTGCGGGTATTGGACCTAGCGATCAAACTTCATTTTATTTAAAAGATATTCCAGTACTTCACTTTTTTACAGGTCAACACAGTGATTATCACAAACCAACTGATGATTTTAATAAAGTGAATATTCAGGGAGAAGCCCTTATATTAGAAATGATTATTGATTTAGTTTATCATTTGGATGCCAAACCCAAACTAGCCTTTTTAAAGACTAAAAATAATGAATCCACTAAAATGTCATTTAAAGTAACCATGGGTATTATGCCTGATTATACTTTCGAAGAAAAAGGATTACGTCTAGATGGTGTAACTGAAAACAAACCTGCCTCTAATGCTGGATTGCAACAAGGTGATATTATTTTAAAAATGGGCGATACAGATATTTTGAATATTCAAGATTATATGAAATCACTCAATTCATTTAATAAAGGTGATGAGGTGCAAGTGCTTATTCAACGTCGAGGTGAAATGATGATTAAGGTTGTAAGGTTCTAAAGATCTCTTCAAATAGTTATTCAACATGAAGCAACATATTAAAAAATGGACAATACGGCTAACCTTCACCGCATTATTGATAGGCGCAATTTTGCTTTTCATCATATTAAATCCTATCTTAACCTATGCCCATCAAACAACTTATAATAATTATATCATCTATCACAATCAACCGCTTGATCCAACAATAAAAAAACAACTAAATGAAGTCACTCATTATTTAAAAAAGAGCGAATATTATAATCCAGATTTAAAACTTGACATTTGCTTAAACGATGGTTCATATTACCCAACACTTATTAAGCTACTACGAGGACAAGCCTTTGCATGGGGCTTTTACGATAAGGTTGTACTGCAAGGGACAGCAAACTTTAAGAAGAACTATATTGAATTGCATGGCTATAAGTGGAATTCAACTGAACTCCTTGCGCATGAGATGACTCATTGTTTGCAGTTTGATAAATTAGGACTTTGGAAATCAAACCCAATTGCCAATATACCCAACTGGAAGTGGGAAGGTTACGCTGAATATATTGCTCGTCAAGTTGACGATAAAAAAGATCTTTCAAAAAACATTGAACATTTTGTCACAAGTGATGAAAATAAATGGGAGCTCATATTTGCAGATAGCACAATTTCTCCACGGACCTATTTCGACAATTGGAACTTAGTGCAATATTGTATAGACATAAAAAAAATGACTTACCAAGAATTAGTTTCTGACACAACGAATGAACAAACGATCAGAAATGAAATGATGAATTGGTTTGAATCTATAAAATGATAAGAGTCAAATCATTTATAACTTAAGATAAGATTGAGCAAAATGAATGTACCATCTAAAATGATATCGTTTCAAAATTCCTCTTATTGATTTTGAAATTATAAGTGATACTCGGTAGGATTGGGAAAATAGAAACCTGCTTTACTTTTAGTTCAACGCCTGTTCCAATATTACCTTTTACATCTAAATATACAAGATAAGGATTTTGTCTGCTATACACATTATAGATTGAGAATGTCCAACTTCCCTTCATTCGTTTTTTAGAGTTTGGATGTGGGGTATAGATAGCGGCTAAATCAAGTCGATGATATGGCGGCAATGAATAATTATTGAGCTTATCATAGTTTTGAAGCAGCGTATTATCAATTGTATACAATTCAGTTGGCAATGAAATTCTATTACCTGATCCAAAAACAAAAACCATTGAAGCGGTCCACTTCTTATTTATTTCATAAGTATTTGTAATTGAAAGATTATGTCGTTGATCATATTTAGCTAAATAACGTTCTCCTAAATTAAGATCTTTAAAATCACGATAAGTCCACGCTAGTGTATATGAAATCCAACCACTCCATTTACCCTTTGTTTTGTTGACAAAAAATTCAGCTCCATAGGCATATCCTCTTCCAAATACAAAATCATAATCAATATCTCGAAGCGATGATGGCGTATAACCTTCACGATATTCGAGTAGATTTTGTAAATCCTTATAGTACACTTCAACTGAAGTTTCTAATTTATTATTGAAAAAATTCTTGAAATAACCGAGGCTATATTGCCAAGCTTTTTGAGGTTTTACAAGATAAGAACTAGGCGTCCAAATATCAGTAGGTAAGGTTGAACCATTATTGGTTACAAGATGAAGATATTGGTACGTTTTAGCTATACTCGCTTTAATAGATGATGTTTCATCAATTGTAAATCGAGCATTAAAACGAGGTTCAAAACCTCCATAAGATTTCGCTAAGTCGCCCGATCTATAAGTTACGCTATCCACTTTCTTTTCATTATCATCGAATCGATATCTTGTGTAGGGACCAACTTGCAAAAATTGAGAATACCGAATGCCAATATTTATTTTCACTCGATTTCCTAAATCAAATTCATCGAGTGCATACAGACCAAATTCATGCGCATACTTTTTAAAAGATTGATTTGGTTTTAGCTCAATACTATCTACCTTACCAGATACTGAGCTAGGCGTAAACGTATGATAAGTATAAACGCCACCAAATTTAAAATTGTGGTTGAACTTGCTATAATAATCAATATCAAATTTCCCACTCCAATCGCGAATACCTGAAAACAATTTTACATTAAAATTTTGTTGCTCGCCCTGAAATGCAAAATTATAATCATTGTACATCAAGGTTGTATTCATAAATATTTTATTACTAAACTGGTGATTCCATCTCAAGGTAGCCGTGCTATTACCCCATGGCACATTCACATTAAAAGTTCGTTCACTATTTTTGAAAGTAAATACATCTTTACCAAAATAACCACTCAAATACAAACGATCTCTTTTAGAAATGATATAATTCATTTTGGCATTTAAATCATAAAAATAGTATCCTGAACCTGCCAATGTACTAGTTGACTTTACAAAGGGTTTGACAATAGCATCGATATAGGTCCTACGAGCACTTACCATAAATGAGGCTTTATTTTTTAAAATTGGGCCTTGAATTGAAAACCTCGATGCGATCAATCCAATGCCACCTTCGGCTTGATACATTTTATTATTTCCTTCTTTCATAGTGATATCTACTACTGAAGATAAACGGCCACCATAATTAGCTGGTGCTGCTCCTTTGATTAATGTAACATTCTTTATGGCATCACCATTGAACACAGAAAAAAAACCGAAGAGATGACCTGTATTGTAAACAACTGCGTCATCTAATAATATTAAGTTTTGATCGGGACCACCACCTCGCACATAAAATCCACTTTGACCTTCACCAGCTGAACTAACGCCAGGTAAAAGTTGCAATGATTTTAAAACATCTACTTCACCCATAATGACAGGAAGTTTTTTTACACTTTCCATCGACAATTTATGCAAACCCATTTCAGTACTTTTTACATTTTCATCTTTTCGTTTGTCTTTAATAACAACTTCATTCTTTAAAATGTTTTTAGGCACTAAATCAAAATTCAAAGTTTTATCTTCCTTTGCATCAATTGTAATTAACTGCGTTTCATATCCGATATAACTAATCTTAATAGTATAAGTTCCCTTTGGGATTGAAATAGAATAAAATCCATAATTATTTGAATTTCCTCCACGTTTCAATTCAATAATACCAACAGTAGCTGAAGGTAAATTTTCGCCACTATATTGATCACGGATATAACCACTCAATGTAATTTTACTTGATTGAGCAATTGATATTGTAGAGTTGATAAAGTAAAATAGAAAAATAAAAAATGAAAAATAAAAACGCATATATTGAAATAAAACGCAAGATACAAGGATTCAAAGAATGAAAAAAAAGAGTATTATCTATAATCCATTTTAATCAGCCATTACCATTTGATTTGCTTTAGTTTTAAATAAAAATCCGCATACAACACCAAAAACAAAACCTCCAATATGTGCCCAATAAGCTACGCCAGCTGTATCAGAAGTGGCAGCACTCAATGTACCAATTCCTGACATAAATTGTTGTACTATCCAAAAGCCTAAAAAATAAATGGCAGGAACTGAGAACGTACTTAAAAATAAAAGAAACAAAATTTTAATTCTTGAATGAGGAAACATTACTAGGTAGGCACCTAGAGTGGCAGCAATTGCACCAGAAGCACCTACACATGGAATTTGACTATTAGCACTCAGTAAGGTATGAGTGAGTGACGCGATAATGCCACCAGCAATGTAAAACACCACGAACTTAAATGAACCAATGGTTGCTTCAATATTGTCGGCAAAGACCCACATAAAAACCATATTACCAATTAAGTGCATCCATCCTCCATGTAGAAACATACAGGTGAATAACGTAAACAAATCAATACCTTGATTAATCTCAATAGGTATACTTCCAAAATGATAAACAAATGCTTCTTGCATATTTGGAGGCAACATAAACTGATATAAAAACACGGCTATATTTGCTGCAATAAATAAATAGGTAAAAAAAGGTTTAGACCCTTTATGAATATTTGTATCACCAATTGGGAAAAACATAGGATAAACTTAAATTAAAAAAGAAAATTATTTTGAAAGATGGCTCAACGCAAGATCAATATCAATTGTTTCGAACATGATGTGTTGCAAGATCCGATCTTTATTATACATCATGATTTGAGGAATGCCTTTTGATTGAAAAATTTGGACTGTATACTCTTCATTTGAAGCACAAACTTTAAAATTAGGGAAATCGATAATTGACGATTGTGAAATAAAATTAGGGATTTCTTCTAATAAATTC
>ENA-UOWO01007973-UOWO01007973.1-activated-sludge-metagenome-genome-assembly--contig:-NODE-7973-length-10294-cov-13.102354_pt1 | contig 10294 bp, 4 predicted proteins | sample MGYA00238148_ERZ761564 | MGnify/ENA primary metagenome ERZ761564 (study PRJEB28885, sample SAMN05720194) | activated sludge metagenome | isolation source: Anaerobic digester | place: USA...
TTCTACCTCATCACTTCTTCTACCGGGGGCAGTGTACTCCAAAAATTAAACCACGATCGGATCAACAATCAGGTAAATGCAAAAACCATCGATTTGAGTGAACCCAAACGCCGCATCACCTGCCTGGGTTACAGCGTCAATGATCAATTCCTCTATGCCTTGGACTTTGACACGTATGAGTTATTGCAAATCGATGGTCTCGGGAAAATCAAAAACCTCGGTGTCCCGCCTAATCTGGATACCCGCATGCAATACTTTGCTGGTCAGGTCACTGCACAGGGCAGGAGTTTGATCGTAATTGGCCGAGACCCAGCCACACAATTCGATAAAATTATTTTCACGATCGGTCTGCGGGCACCATATGCTGCCTCTAGCCAGACCTTAATTAGTGATTTACCAGTAAGGCTCACCGATTTGGCTACGCATCCATCGCTAGGAGTTGTGTATTGTTTTGACAGCAACGCAAAACGTTTTGGTACCTTGATAAATGGGCTGGTAAGTACACACCGCTATCCAACCGTACCAGAATACGTCACCGCACTCTATTTGGATCAAATTGGCAATTTGTATGGCTACGGAAACTTTTCGGGTGATTCAGGAGCGCAAGCCCATTTTGACATTGATCGGCAAACCGGGAAAATGGTCTCTCTCGGGCTGGGCATCCAGGGTAAAGATAGCGATGGTTGTTCCTGTCCCTATTCACTAGACTTCAATATGAAAATCACCCCGACCGAAGTTTTACCTTGCTCAGAAATTACGATTGAATACACTTTTTTTAACCAGACTGGAGCAAATTGGCAAGATCTGGTATTTCGCGATTCTCTTCCCGCTGGCGTTACCATCACGGCCATCGAAAAAAATTCGGCCAACCTGAGCACGGTACAGGGGGGAATCGGCAGTAGCCTGTTTCGGCTCATCAACATGAATTTGATTCTTGAGTCCAATACCATCCGCCTTAAAGCTTGGGTAGATGAGCTTCCTCCAGGGAAGTATAGCACGCAGGCCGTTTTACAAAACTTGCCCAAACTCTATGGCAATCCCCTGATTTCTGACAATTCGCTTACAGCTGAACCCAGAGATTCCGCTTTTTTTACCGTCATTGAACCCAGTAGTTTAAAACTGAACAGCAAGTTGCGTTTTTCTTGCAATGGCGATACGGCCTTCGTCGAGGCTCCACTCGAAGCCCTGAGTTACCAATGGAGTGATGGCAGCACGGGGAAAACCCTGGTCACAACCCGCAGTGGCAGATATTCCCTATTGGCCAAAACAGCTTGCCTGGATTACCTCGATACGATAGAAATCGCTCAGCGTCCTCCTGCGTTAAACTTGGGAATTGAAGCTCCAGCACGCCTGGAGTCCGGTGATCGCAGTGTATTGGGATACACGACCAATGAAACTGGGATAAGCACCTTGTCCTGGTCCGCTTCGTCTGGACTCAACTTGAGTTGTACCGATTGCCCTCAGCCAGAGTTGAATGCCTTGAGCAGCGGGAGCCTTTATTTGACCTTGCGCAATGCCCAGGGCTGCACGTTAAAGGATAGTGCACAAATAGAAGTGATTCCGGTTCGCAAAGTGTACATTCCCAACGTTTTTAGCCCCAACGCGGATCAACACAACGACGTCTTTTTTATCCAGGGAAGAGATGGAGGCCAAATCTTGCGTTGGCGCATTAAAGACCGCTGGGGCAATGTCGTTTTTGAAAAAAAGGATGTCACCATCAATGATGCGGCACAAGGATGGGATGGAATGGTTCGGGGGCAGGCGCTGTCCGCTGGAACATTTTTTTATGAAGTAGAGGTTGAATTTCCAGATGGGGAGAAGCAGCGGTTTCGGGGGGAGGTGAAGTTGCTGAGGTGAGGGAAAAAAGTTCCCATAAATAATACTCGCACTTGCGAGCTAATAATAATTTGCTTAATTTGACTGCACTAAAAACAAAAGATAATTTTATGCTGAGTCAGCAAGATTTACACTTGAAACATGTACTTGGAGAATCGCTTTCTCCAGAAGAACTACATCAACTTGAAAAGTGGTATGAAGAACAAGATGCTCAGGAAGAAACAGTTCTCCATCATTCTGATTTATCAGCAGATTCCCCAGAACAAATCCAACATCAAATCAATCTTTTACTTGAACAAATTTCAACAGAACTCGAACAAGTTCGTAGACTTACAGAAGAGAATAATGCTTTAAAAAACGCCAACCAAGTGCTCAAAATTCAATTGTTTGAATCATTGAAACAATCGGCAGCTTAATGATACCACATGGGGACTTGTTATTTATTCGCCAACGAGCTGGTTATAGGTGTGAATACTGTACAGTTTCAGAAATAGATTGCGGGGGGGAATTAACTGTTGATCATTTTTGGCCAAGCTCGAAAGGAGGTCAAGATGGTTTTGAAAATCTTGTTTACGCTTGCAGTAAATGTAATCTTTATAAACACAATTTTTATCCTCTTCAGGATGGCGGTGCCGCTCTATTTAATCCAAGAATTGACAATTACGATGACCATTTTATTGTGTTAGAAAATGGCCTCATTCATCCAGTTTCTTCAAAAGCTAACTTTACCATCAAATTACTAAGACTGAATAGAAAACAGCTCATCTCCTATCGAATCAATAAGCTAATACAATTTGACCAACGCATCAAACTTGCTCAATTGCATGACTTAACTAAGCTTCTAAATGAAGTCAATCAGCAATTGATAATGTTGAACTTGGAGCAACAAAAACTACTAAGGGAACAAAATACTTTATTAAATACATTGTTAAATAAAGACCTAGATAATAAATCCTAAAAACATGCGCCACTGTATTTTCATCCTCTTGATCATCAGCTCAATTACATCTGCTTTCACCCAAACTATCAAGTTCGAATCCGGGCAAATCCATTTCCACAGCGGGGAAAAAAAAGAAGGGTTAATCGCCGGAGAATTTCAGCTCTCGGAACCCAAAGGGCTTTATTTTAAACCCACCGAAGATGCTAAAGAAGAATATTTGGCCTACGCAGCAATAAAAGAAGTTCGCTTGGGAGAACAGTTGCGGTACATTACCCATTGTGATCAGCCTCAAGGCCAAAAGCAGTGCTACTGGTTGCAAATCATGGTACAAGGCCAGGCAAGCTTGTACCTCAGTGGAGCCAATAACAAGCTGTATTTCTTTGAGGAAAATGGCGTATTTACACCCATCCAATACAAAACGCTGCCTGGTTTGGTCAATCTGCTGAAAAAAAATTGCGACGGCTTCCTCCCAAACTCCAATCCGAAACTGGATAAAAAATCCATGATTGATTTGGTTACACAATACAATGACTGCAAAAAAAACGGCACTCAAACCCAGACTTATTATAACCCCGTTCCTCCTAAGTTTTACTGGGGACCAAAACTGGGCATCAATGACGGGAATGCCTATATTTTTGAAACGCCTTTCTACCACATCACCGATTATCGAGGAAAGCCCAATGTGAGTATTGGCGTCGTATTGAATCTTCAAACCAAATCCAATTGGGCCGTTGCAAGCGAACTCAATTACCTAAGCCGCAACATTACCAACGACACTTTCAATTTCGGATCGCTTACCGATCCTAATTTACAAACCCTCAAGGCGAAGCTTTCTTATTTGGAGTTGCCTTTATTTATTCAATATCGGTTTTTAAAGGGCAAAATCAAACCCTACCTTCAGGGAGGTGTTCATACCTTATTTCCCATAAAGCGTTCTTTTTTAAACCAAGCTTTGACTGATCCATCCCGTCCACCTATTGCTGATCCCAGCACTAAATTCACTGGTTTGGGCTTCGGTTATAGCTTTGCTGCTGGGCTTCAAATGCAGTTGACAGAACAAAGCCTGTTACAAATCAACGCCAAACGTGCCCTGTTTAGCAATAATTTGAATACCAGGTTGAATATTTATCCCGAGCGCCAAATGAGCTTTTATTTTCAGCAATTCCAGATAGAAGGCTCCTGGCTTTTTCGACTATAAAATGACTTAGACCCGCTATTGATTAAACAAAATCCTCGCAAAATCCTTATCATTGAATAACTTAGCCTAAAGTAGTCCGTCTAGAAAAAACGCTTTGAGCATGTCTAAACATTTTTGTTTTAAGCGAAAATGTTTAGACATGCTCGTATTCACCAGAACACTTACACTCATGCAAAGTCTCAAGTTTAGCTCCGTACTTACGTTGACTTTTATCGTTATTGGAATGGCTGTAAAAGCGCAAACAGATACGCTGGTTTTACCGAACATCCCTTTGACTAATGATACAACTATTTTTCTCGATCAGGGTTTTGGGGATACAGCGGGAGTGCTAACTTTTCGCTCCTCAAAAATTATTGCAAAAGATTTCAATCGGGGCAACCGCTACGACCCCTACCAACTCATCCAGGGCAAAATCCCCGGCGTAGTCATTTCCCGCCCCGGCGGTGATCCCAATTACGGCTATCAGGTACAAATTCGCGGCTTACACTCCGCCATTTACAACGGGTTTGCCTATTTCCCCACCACCAATGGCTACACCCAGCAGTTCAATCAAACCCAGCCCCTGGTTGTAGTAGACGGCATTCCGGGGGCAAGTTTACAAACCATCGATCCACAGGACATTGCCAGCATCGAAGTCATCAAAGATGCCGCCTCCCTGGCCGTTTATGGCATGCGCGGTGCCAATGGAGTCGTTTTGATCGAGACCAAAAAAGGAAATTTAGGTGAGCGCAGTCTCCAGTACTCAAGCTACGTCGCCATCGACGAAGCCCTTAACCCCGAATTGGGTATTGATGCAGCGACCTACCGCCGCTTAATCGGTCCTAACGGTACTTTTCAAGGATTTAGCCAAGACCTGGGTGCAACCACCGATTGGTACCAACCGCTGCTGCGCAGCGGTTTTAGCCAAGCGCACAACCTCGCTTTGAATGGCACTGCACTAAACGCTGCTTATCGTTTGGCCATCAATTTCCGAAACGTCAACGGAATTGCCCAAAAATCGGGCTTCGAACAAGTCAATGCATTGTTCAACATTCAAAAAAAACTGGCCAAAGGAAAGGGTCAACTGGATGGATTATTGGCCATCAATACACGCAATACCACTGAAGTCAATCCCGATATTTTCCGTAATGCGGCCCTGATGAACCCCACCGCCCCGGTTTTTTCCGATACAGCAGCCTTGAGTGGCAGCTACTACAACCCCAATTTATTTGCCTTGTTCAATCCCATCGAGATGTTGAATCTCCAGACACGGGAGAACAATCACCAGGTGTTGACAACCGGATTAACCGGCACCATGGAATTGTTCAAAGGGGTAAGTGCCAAAGTGCAATCGGCATTTCAACACAATCGGGATGCCTATGGTTGGGCCTTGGCCAAAAGGGTATTTGGGGGGTATTCTGGCAACACGACCTGGGAAGAACGCAAATTGAGCCACTGGTACTTGAATGCCGCGCTACAAGGCAACTGGACTTGGCAACGCCATCAACTGCAAACCCAGTTAGGGTATACCTATCAGCGCTGGGATGGTCGCGGGGTACTTCGGGAAGGTTACGACATTACGGAGGCATTGCCCTCGTATCGCCCACTGATTGACGTAAAAGGAAACCCAGACTTTCTGGTTTCCGATGATCCATATCGGGAAAGCGACGAATTGCTCGGGGTGTACGTTCAAACGCAGTACTCGTTCAAGCAGCGTTGGTTTGTTCAAGGCAGTTTGCGCAGGGAAGGGTTTACCCGCCTGGGTGAAAACAAATGGGCGCTGTATCCCGCATTTACGCTGGGAGGTTTTATCATTCCTCAGAACAACGCGGGCAATTACCTCAAAATTCACACCGGCTTTGGCATGACGGGGAACATCCCGCCAAAAAATTACATTACCCAGCAAATAATCCTTACCGGTGGCCCCAATGCTTTCATCAACGGGGAATTTAAACCCGGGATTTATTACCCCTTTGTCCAAAATCCCAATCTGCAAGCCGAGTTGCGCAAAGAGCTTAACGTTGGGCTTGATTTTGCCTTGTTCAAACAACGTTTACAGGGGCAAATTCAAGTTTACCAAAGCCGTTCTTCCAACTTGCTCTGGCAATATTCAAATCCCGAACGCAATGGTTTTTCCGATGTGCATTTTGAAAACCTTATGGCCTTAAAAAATCAGGGCGTAGAGGTACAACTCAATCTAAATGCCATTCAGAGTAGTTCGCTGAATTGGCAAAGCAACCTGAGTTTGGCGCACAATCAAACCGTACTGGATGCTCCTTTTCCCAAGACTCGTGCACAAAGTGAGGTCAATAGTTTAGAGGTAGGCTTGGTGGGTAGCCCCGGTTTTTGTTGTGGTTTCCTGCAAAAACTGGAATACCAACAACCGATTGGCCAATTTTATACCTTAAAGAGCGGTGGGATTGGTGCCGACGGCCAGTGGATCATTCAAGACCAGGGTAAAAAAACCTTGACGGGTAACGCTCAGGCTTCGGTAACCCTGGGCTGGGACAATACCTTACAATGGCACAGACTCTCGGTCAATGTGTTCTGGCGCGCCGTGATCGGACACGATTTGATGAATATATTTGATCTGTTTTACGCCAATCCCCAAAACCTGTTGAACATACCCGGTTTCAACATTCCAGCCGTCGCACTATCCGACAGATACGCCAAGCTCAGGGCGCCTTTCAACTACGTTTCTGATTATTACATCCAAAATGCTTCTTTCTTGCGTTTAGACAACCTCAGTCTGGGCTATGATGTGCCTTGGTCTAAGGCTAATGCAAAGCGGAGTCTGTTCATTTACCTGAGTGCCCAAAACCTGCTGACCATTACTCAATTTAACGGCAACGACCCTGAAATACGCCTGTCAAATGCTGGCGCAACGCTGATACCAGGATTGGTTAACCCGAATTATTGGGGCGATCGGCGCGATTTAAGCGGCATCGACCGGGGTAGGTATCCGCTGACCCAAATCTGGGTTTTGGGTGTAAAAATGAAATTGTAATCCTAATCTCCAGTTTTTTTACCACCATGACTACAAAGGCCTAATCTTGCCATTATCTTTGTAATTCAAAAGGATTGACGCACATGATGTTTTTGCTAAAAAAAGGCCAGCTGCTGGTGTATGGATGCCTCTGCTGCTTGCTGATTGCTTGTCAAAAGACCGATACAAAAACCCTGTTTACATCGATTCCGGTCAGTCAGTCCAAGGTCGACTTTTCCAATGTTTTAACCGAAACCGAAGGCCTCAACATCATCGAATATCTTTACTACTACAATGGCGGCGGGGTGGCCGCAGGTGATGTAACGGGGGATGGCCTTCCCGATCTGTTTTTTACGGCCAATCAAGGGGCAAACAAACTCTATGTCAATCAAGGTGGACTGCGCTTCAAAGACGCCACTGCCGCTTCGGGTATTCAGCAAAATGGCGGCTGGTCTACCGGCGTAACCATGGCCGATGTCAACGGCGATGGTGCACTCGATATTTACGTGTGCCAGGTGGGACAATACAAAACCATGCGGGGTAAAAACCAGCTGTACATCAACGACGGCAAAGGAAATTTCAAAGAACAAGCTGCCAAATACGGCCTAGATTTTGTGGGGTTTTCTACCCAGGCTGCTTTTTTTGACTACGATCACGATGGAGATCTGGATTGTTACCTCCTCAACCACTCCATCCACGATGCCGAAAATTACAGCCGCGCAGACATCCGCAATACCCGCGATGCCCTCTCGGGAGACCAACTGTTGCGCAACAACGGGGATGCCTTTGAAGACGTCAGCGCCGCAGCGGGCATTTATGGCAGCAAAATTGGCTTTGGCTTGGGCATTGCCATTGGCGACCTCAACAACGACGGCTGGCCGGATATTTACGTGTCCAACGATTTTCACGAAAACGACTACCTCTATTACAACCGTGGCGATGGTACTTTTGTAGAGTCCATCACCACTTCGATGGGGCATACCAGTACTTTTTCGATGGGCAACGACCTGGCCGATGTCAACAACGATGGTTGGCTTGATGTCATCACCATGGACATGAAACCCAACGATGAGGTGGTCAACAAAAGTTCAGTAGGCGCCGACCCCTACAACATCTATCAAACCAAACTCAGCTACGGCTATCACTACCAGTACCCCCGCAACATGTTGCAACTCAACCGGGGAATGGTCAGGGGTCAATCCAATCCCGGCTTTTCGGAAATTGGCCATTTGTCCGGCATCAATGCCAGCGATTGGAGTTGGGCGCCCTTACTCAGTGATTTTGACAACGATGGCTGGAAAGACCTTTTCATAGGCAACGGCATTTGGCGGAGGCCCAATGACCTGGATTACCTCAAGTTCATCTCCAACTCCACGGTGCAGCGTTCGGCGTCTGATCAGGTATTGACCGAAAAAATGCCTTTGGGGAAAGTGGCCAATTTTGCCTACCGCAACCGGGGCGATTTGACTTTCGAAGACGTATCCGCTGTATGGGGACTCAATTTTGAAGGCTGTTCCAATGGCGCGGCGTACGCCGACCTGGATCGCGATGGCGACCTCGATCTGATCTTGAATAACCTCAACGAACCTGCCAGCATTTTTGAAAACCAGTCACAAAACAGGCCGAATCAGCACTGGTTGCAAATTACCTTGAGCGCTCCGGGCAAAAATCCTTTGGCTTATGGGGCCAGAGTACGCATCGTTGCGGATGGACAGGAGCAAACTCAGGAGTTGTACAGCACGCGTGGTTTTTTGTCGGCGGTAGAACCCTTGTTGCACTTTGGCCTGGGCACGAGTAGAAAGGTCGAACTACTGGAGATCCGTTGGCCGGATGGAAGAACTCAACAACTCAAAAACCTGCCCGCCAATCAGCGTTTAAACATCAACTATCAGGGCATTATACCCGGTGGCAAGCCATTACCCCAGGTACTCATCGCCGACCATACTGATCAATTCGGTTTGAACTTCATCCACCAGGAAAACGAACACATCGACTTTGACCACGAACAACTTATGCCCCACATGTTGTCTACCCAGGGCCCTGCCTTGGCCGTAGGTGACGTGGACGGTAATGGACTGGAAGACGTGCTCATTGGTGGACGGCAGTTATTTTTGTACCGCCAGCTTGTCAAAGGCAAATTCACAGGGCAGGATTTGCTGCTCGATCCACAATGCGAAATGGTGGACGCGGCTTTTTTTGACGCCGATGGGGATGGTGATTTGGATGCATACCTTGTCAGCGGGGGGCATGAATACATCGGAAAAAATCCGGCACTACTGGATGTTTTGCTGATCAACGATGGCAAGGGCAAATTCACCCAGAACCCTCGTGCGCTTCCGCAGGATTACGCCGATGGGTCTTGTGTGGTTCCGCTCGATTTTAACCAGGATGGCGCCATGGATTTGTTTGTAGGGAGCCGGTCCATTTTTTCTTCCTACGGCCTTGTTCCTGCAAGTTTTCTCTACCAAAATGACGGCAAAGGGAATTTTAACGAGGTGAGTGCTCAAGTTGCCCCTGAACTACAAAAAATCGGCATGGTCAGCGCGGCCTGCACCATTCAGCAAGCCGATGGGTTGCAACTGGCCGTGGTAGGCGAATGGATGCCCCTGAGTATTTTCTCCATCCAAAAAGGCAAACTGAGCCTGAGCCAAATCCCCAACTCCGAGGGTTGGTGGAACACAGTGTCTATCGCTGATTATGACCTGGATGGCCAGCCCGATTTACTGCTCGGCAATCTGGGACTCAACACTGAGCTGAAAGCAGCCACGGAGCAGCCCGTTGAATTGTTTGTCAAAGATTTTGACCAGAATTATCAAACCGACCCCATCCTCGCCTACTTCAAACAAGGGCGCCGCTATACTTACATGAACAAAGACGAGCTGACCAGCCAGTTGACCATCCTCAAAAAACAGTTCTTGGAATATCGCCCTTTTGCCGAATGTGGGTTTGAGCAGGTATTTTCAGCTGATATGTTGAAAGGAGCCGTTCAACACAAGGCCGTTACTTTTGCTTCTTCCTGGGGCAAATACCTCGGTAATGGCCAATATGCACTCGAAGCCCTGCCCATAGAAGCCCAATTTGCTCCCATCTTCAATTTCACCCAAATCGACCTGGATGGCGATGGCCAAAAGGAAATCCTGAGTGTAGGCAATTGGCACGGCATCCGGCCAAGTTTAGGCCGTTACGATGCCGATTACGGCTGCGTGCTGACCCGCAAAGGCAAAAAGTGGATGGCGATGAACCCGGCCCAAAGCGGATTTTGGGTCAATGGACAAGGCCGAAAACTGGCGACTTTGGCGGATGGGTCGGTTTTGGTGGCGCGGAACAATTTGGGGCTGATGATTTGGGGGAAATA
>ENA-UOWO01007974-UOWO01007974.1-activated-sludge-metagenome-genome-assembly--contig:-NODE-7974-length-10294-cov-5.042778_pt1 | contig 10294 bp, 6 predicted proteins | sample MGYA00238148_ERZ761564 | MGnify/ENA primary metagenome ERZ761564 (study PRJEB28885, sample SAMN05720194) | activated sludge metagenome | isolation source: Anaerobic digester | place: USA...
AGTGGATGCGGACTAAAAAGGATAGCAAAAAAGAAGAGTATGAGTTCCGATCTGTGACAGAAGAAGATTTGGTTCGTGAAAAGATTGCTGAAGATTACATCGCCAATCACCTCCGGGATTGGCAAGATAAGGGCTGGATTCCGGATATGCGAATCGAGCCGGGAGACGAGACGACCCGTTTGTATCGAGAACGTGGCTGGACATATTGGCACCATCTGTGGAATGCGAGGCAGCTATTGATTCTCGGCTTGACTCGTAGCCTGATTACATCTGAGGAATTGATGGTCATTTTTGCTGGAATTTTAAATTATTCAAGTAAATTAACTATATGGGCAACAAGCGGTTCACGCATATCAAAGGATGGATCAGGCAAGCAAATTGGAGGGGCAAGTAACGGCTCTGTAAATGTATTTTATAATCAAGCATTGAATACAATTTTTAATTACGGCAACCGATCATCCTCTGACTTATTTGCGCTCTTTGATAAAAAATTAAAAAACTATCCTTTAGCAGTTGGAGGTACTGTTAAGTGCGCAAATGCCACTGAAACGTTTTCCATAAATGACATCTTCATTACTGATCCGCCATACGGAGATGCTGTTCGATATGAAGAAATATATGAATTCTTCATTGCGTGGCTGCGAAGAAATCCACCTCCCAAATATGCAAATTGGATCTGGGACAGTCGTCGTGCTTTGGCCATAAAGGGTGAAGATGAAAACTTCCGCCGCAATATGGTGGCGGCATACAAAAAAATGACAGCATCCATGCCTGATAACGGAATCCAAGTGATCATGTTCACACATCAATCAGGCGCGATTTGGGCGGACATGGCAAATATAGTCTGGGCCGCTGGCTTACAAGTAACTGCAGCTTGGTATGTCGTTACCGAAACTGATAGCGTGCTTCGCGAGGGTAGCTATGTGAAAGGTACGGTCTTGCTAGTCTGCCGTAAGCGCTTGGGAGAACAAAAAACTACAAGCGATGATCTTGCGTGGGAGATAAAAGAGGAGGTCGAAGCGCAGGTGCAAGCGTTAACTGGGCTCAACCAAAGCGCCAAGGGCCTATATCGCGACGAGAATGTTTTCGAAGATGCAGACATTCAGATGGCCGGGTACGCTGCTGCTCTACGTACACTGACAAGGTATGGAATCATTGATGGACGCGACATGACTGTTGAGGCTATCCGCCCGCGAATTAAAGGTGAAATAACATTTGTTGATGGTCTGATAGGATTCGCTGTAGACACCGCCAACCAATGTCTGGTACCACAAGGCATCGAGAAGAGATTTTGGGACAGACTTTCAGGTGCTGAACGCTTTTATCTTAAAATGCTTGACATGGAAGCCCGTGGTGCCAAGACATTGGATAATTACCAGAATTTCGCCAAGGCCTTTAAGGTAGGCAATTTTCGCAGTTTTATGGGTGATCAGCGAGCCAATCATGCTCAGCTAAAAAGCGCTGTTGAATTCGAACGCTCAGAGATGAATGAGAGTTCTGAATTCTATCAATCGGTTTTGCGCGCAGTGCTCTATGCGATGATGGAATTGGTCAACAATATTGATGGTGATCAGGTGCTCGCCCATTTGATGCTCAATATTCCGAACTGGTATGGAGATTCGACCCAGCGTGAAATAGCTATTGAACTGGCAGGCTTTCTCGCCAAACAACTTGAAGTGATCAGACCTGAAGAGGCAGCGGCTGCACGCGTTCTTCGCGATTTGATAAAAAACCAGCGAGTTGGATAGGAACCTCCAATGCCAATGATTACACGTTTTTCATCTCGCCGCCAGCGTCTGGACCATGCTTTTCTGGCTGAACGATTACAAGGCGCAAAAGTATACAAACGGATAGCTGGCTATTTCCGCAGTTCCATTTTCGAGCTTGTGGGTGAAGAAATTGGTTCCATTCCAAAAGTTCGAATCGTCTGCAATAGTGAACTGGATGCAGCTGATGTGGTTATATCCCAACATGTCCGTGAAACCGCGCTCAAGGAACGCTGGAATGAGGTTTCACCTGAAGTAGAAGCATTATTACATCATGGGCGCTATCTTGAGCTCTATAGATTGCTCAGCAGCGGTCACATCGAGATACGGGTTGTACCCAAAGATCGCGTCTTTATTCACGGCAAAGCCGGCGTAATCGAGTTTGTAGATGGATCAAAAACCTGTTTTCTTGGGTCGATAAATGAGAGCAAGAGTGCATTTTCCCAGAATTATGAAATCCTCTGGGAAGATAGGTCTGCAGAGGGCATTGCGTGGGTTGAGGAAGAATTTGAGGCGCTGTGGAAGGACGCGTATCAACTGCCAGATGCTATCATAGAAGAAGTGAAGCGTGTTGCGAATCGTATTGAAATTCATTTTGATAATGTTGAAAGCAAGGATCTGCCAGCCGCTGCTCTCGCTGAAAGTCCGATTTATCGCGGCGGGGAACAGCTACAACCTTGGCAGCGCTCATTCGTAACAATGTTTTTGCAGCATCGCGAGATTTATGGTAAAGCACGGTTATTGCTTGCAGATGAAGTCGGCGTGGGTAAGACACTATCGCTTGGCGCAAGTGCGATGCTCTCTGCCCTGCTGGATGATGGTGCGGTCTTGATCTTATGCCCTGCAACTCTGGCATTGCAATGGCAGGTAGAACTAAGCGATAAATTGGGTATTCCGAGCGCAGTTTGGTCCTCTATAAAAAAAGTATGGCTTGATCCAGATGGACATATCATCAGGACACGTGGAGCGGAGGATATTGCCTGCTGTCCTTTTCGTATCGCTATTGTCTCAACCGGGCTGATCTTTCATGATTCTGATGAACGCCGCTATCTGCTGCAGCGTAAGTATGGCACAGTCATACTAGACGAAGCGCATAAGGCACGTCGTCGTGGTGGACTGGGCGACCAAAAGGAGCAGCCCAACAATCTTCTTGACTTCATGCTCCAGATAGGCTCGCGAACTAAAAATCTGCTGCTAGGTACTGCTACACCTATCCAGACCGAAGTACATGAACTATGGGATTTGTTGAATATTCTCAATGCTGGCGTTGATCATGTGCTTGGGCGTGACTACTTCGCACGATGGACAGACTGGCAGAAATCACTGCCTCTTGTTAAGGGGGAAGAGTTACCAGCAGATGAGCGCGATGCATGGGAGTGGTTACGAAATCCACTGCCGCCAGCTAGTGAAGATACGTTAATTGCTACCCTACGACTCCAGCTTGGTGTCCCAGATCATAGTTTTTATACAGATCGAGGATTTGGCTCATTGGGATTTCTTGAAAAGCAGGCTATAGGGCAGGCGTTGGCACCGGGATTCCTGCGTGAGCATAATCCGATACTGCGACACACTGTACTTCGGCGCAGGCAGACTTTGGAGGAGGCCGGGTTACTCGAAAAGATCGGCGTAGAAATTTATCCCGAGCCCGATGCGCCAGCCAATCGGTATCCGGGTGTTGGATTTAGCGGTCTCGGATTGTTGACGAATCATCCTTTTAACATCGCTTATAAGGCAGCTGTTGAATTCACCGATCTCCTAAGTAAGCGCACTCACGCCGCAGGATTTATGAAGACGCTCCTATTGCAGAGAATTTGTTCGAGTTTCGTCTCGGGCAAATCTACAGCTGATCGGATGCTGCGAAAAGAAATATTTGACGATGAGGAACAGATGGAGCAAGTGAGCGATGTATTGAATGCGCTCACATCTGAAGAGGCAAAGTTTTTGCGTACAATCGTGGCTGAGCTTTCACGGCCCGAAGCACGCGACCCAAAATTCACCGCTGTTCTCTATTTTTTGACTGAGCATAGAACTGAGCAGAAAACTTGGCTAGAACATGGCTGCATTATATTCAGCCAATATTATGATACTGTTTATGCATTGGGTACTGAGCTAGCAAAAGTTTTGCGTGGCGAACCGGTTGGGGTCTATGCAGGTGCGGGCAAGAGCGGAATCTTCCGTAATTGCGATTTCGCATCTGTAGAGCGCGAGGAAATTAAAAGCGCAGTGAAGAAGCGCGAGATTCGACTTATTGTGGCAACAGATGCTGCTTGCGAAGGCCTCAATCTGCAAACTCTGGGGACGTTGATAAATGTCGACCTACCTTGGAATCCATCCCGCCTAGAACAGCGTTTAGGCCGTATCAAACGTTTTGGCCAAGCTAGACGCAATGTGGATATGCTCAATCTGGTTTATCATGACACTCAGGACGAGAGGATTTACCAAGTATTATCGCGCCGTATGAAAGATAAATTTGACATCTTTGGCGGATTGCCAGATACCATCGAAGATGACTGGATTGAAAACGAAGAAAAATTAGAAGAAATGATGGACCAGTATATTCATCTCCGCAGAAAAGCACGAGATGTCTTTGAAATGCGATATCAAGCAACCATTGAGCCTGATAAAGATCGCTGGGAGCTCTGTTCTCGCGTGCTCTCCCGGAGAGATATTGTCGATCGCCTTTCAGTGCCGTGGTGAGCTGGCAAATGTTATTACAGAGCATTGGTAAGCACAAAGAGAAAGAATGTCTCCATGGCGCGCAACTGGACTTCTTACACAGCCTCCAATAATGCTAACCAATTATTTCTTTTTTTTGGGCGGATCTGCTGGTGGCGGTGGCGGAGGCGGAGGCCTATAACCCTTCTTATCAGAAGGTGTGGTTGTTGAAGGCTTGGAAGGAGGCGTTAATTTATTGATTTTTATGCTAGTTTCCACTGGTACCTCCGAGGTTAATCTTAATAAAAATACTCATCAATACGACACCTGCAACAAAAAGTATTCCACCAAGAGCATTAAAGATTGCCGTGATCCAATCAGTAAAACCACCTAGCCTTGGGGCTTTGGTCTCACCAGCATCAATCTTTTTTATCACATTCCTTAAAGACAGATGACTTGTATAATACGACGCTAAAACACAAGTGATGCTTGATGCCCAAAATAGCCATGCCAGAAACAGCAAAATGGTGTTGGAAATATTATCGGGACCGATAATATCTTTGATGAATGCAAAAGAAACTCCCAAGGCCCCACCAGATAGAGCAATAACGGTTTTATCAAAATCATCTTGTGCTTTCTGCTCTGCTTTTATAATAAAATCTCGATATTCTTTCATCAGAGCTTCCATCGCACCTCCTTATTACTTTCTTGCGGATACTATAAGTATAGTTCCTTCTTCTAACCGCATTTTTGAGCTTCGGCGAGTTAAAAAAGAGTATATTAATATGATGTTAATTCTATAGCGTTTATGGATAGGTTACAAAATGAGCAAGTACTTAAAACTACAGTTTTTATTTTTAATTATTGTATCTCTGTGAGCTTGTATCTTTTGCTGTTTGTTCTGCTGATAGAATAGTAATTAATAGAAATCATAAATAATTTGGCAAGATGCTGACAATATTTCAACAAAGTCTTGCGAACCATCTCGTCAAAGTCGTATTTAAACATCAAATGGTAAAAAGACGCCCAAAAAATTGCGGCACTGCTAAAGGAGATTTCTGCTGCAGGACCAATGATGGAGTAACAACCAGATTTTGGAATAATTATTTGCGCAAGATTCTCATTGACCATATCACATGCTGAGACAAAAAGTCGCTTATTATTTATGTAGGGTTGAAGTATTTCGCCAAGATCGTCGAAAAAGATGACATCTTGAGTGGTTTTCATGGCTTGCTGATTGCCATGACAAGATAAATGTAAATATCTGTAATTACATTGATTAAATAGCTTTACGGCCTCTTTAAACTCCCCTTCCGTCCTGATATAATGGTATATACATTGTTTTCCATTCATCTTCAGGATGTGAGATAAAAGTTTGCCCTCGTACCTGTCATTGGTCTCATCAACATGTTCCAATGATTCTATGATGAATACCTCTGGAGCTGTAAACATATAACTATCCTCAAAGTAAACTTCTGGGGCGCCTTATAATGCTATATATAACGCTTCTATCAAAAACTGGCCAATCCAAGAAACTCGGCATCTCGCTGTTTGATCCCAAACATAGCCATTACGAATTTATCCCCACAAGGCACGCTAAGAGGGAGAGACACAATTTGATAGCCCAGACTGCGCTTAAAATATTTGAATCTTACGACCATTCTTGCAGCAGTTTCTCCAGCTTGGCGAAGTAGAGTCTTAATTGCGTGAAATCATCTCCCGATACATCATTAGCATGTGCATCAGACCGGCCGTAATCATTTATGTCCTCAAGCATTACTACTACTTTATTCTTTTCCATATCAAAAATATTTTTCAAGTCATCCCATTCCCTTTTCACTATGTTGATAAGGTCAAGAAAAAACAATGGAGACTTGTCTCGTGAAAGTAGCACCTCAATATCATCAGTAGCCAAGCTCCGGCGCCTACTCTCTGGGATCGCTCCAGCAACTCGCTTTCCAGCCTCTTTTTTCCCATGTCGGGACTTTAATGTATTCTTGATTAGAACGCGAAGGCCTTTTTCGATCTTATTCCTGCGCTCAGAAACCTCAGCTATCCGTTCATCTTCGGTCAAATTGACTCGTTGGTACCTGTGTTGTTTTTGCAGAAAAAGCTTTATTGCTTCGACATTGAATGAAAGTCCATTTTCACTTTTGTGCAATAAGCCATATCCTATTAGATGTTTTGTGTACCGTTCATGATCAGCAGCAAAAGCACCAAAAAGATCAAATTCACCCAATGCCAGCAGTGTTAACATTTCGAACTCATCTGGGTAATGATCCCTCAAAACTTGCACAATCATTTCCATGTAATCTAAGGAAATAATTTCAAATTCCTTCGTAACTCTTTCATAAAGAGCCTTATCAATATTAGCTGGTCTATCGCCCTTGCAAGATGCATTTATAGCGCTACACATCTGTCTAATTAGGAAAGGATGCCCACCATAATCATCGGTCAACTTTGCATATATCAGTTCGTCGAACTTAAGGCCCATATATCGTCCTAGTTTACGAACCATCTGCCTGACTTGGTCTACTGAAAACGATGGCACGTAAAGATATGGGATAGAACCGAAAAGAGGATTTTCATGCCCAGATATCATGGAAAGCTCTATGCAGCTCGGATTTGTGCCAACAATCATGTAAGTAAATATTTCAGGGTTCCTCTGATAAAATCCGCGTAATGTCTGCCAGAAGTAGACAAAATCATCGCCTTCTCTCCAGTGGGATGATGCCGCGGTCCGTGGCGAGATGCGTTCGATCTCATCGAACATTATCAGCACAGGCTGAGCTTTCTTGGACCTATAGGCCGAGAAAATGTCAGCGTGGAAGGCGTCTGCTGCTCCTTTCTCTGTATACGCTTCGGCATTTGGCTTCGGTAAGCGAGAGTTCCTTGATTGATGGTATTCAGTCGCAACTCGATGGAGCAGCTCATTCCATCTGAGTTTGTGGATCGATGGAAGCTCACAATCTATTGAAACAAATCTTTCATCTTGGAGGTTAAGAACCCGCTCTACTGCGTAAATAATGGATGTCTTGCCGCTCTTTCTGAGCCCAAATAGTCCGATATGTTCACCAGATTTGTGCCTGTTTACAAGATCTTGGACTAACTCGCTGCGGCCAAAAAAATAGAGATCCTTTTTTAAGGGCGAAAAAAATGAGAAGAGATCTCTTGAGTAAAAGTGGTTGCGGAATCTGTTTCTAATAAAGAAGTCATCATAAGAGGCTGTCAACTCTGAGTAACTGAATGGAATGACAATTGGCTGTTCTGGGTCGGATTTCAGAATGTTTTCTATCCTGATAGATATCTCTGGATCGTCACTTATAAGCACACGGCATACATTTTCGATTCGGAGCTCCTGAATACTTTCTTTAACCTTATCGAAAGCATCGAGCGTTCTCGGCTCAAATGCTGGGTAAGAGCTAAACACTGCAATAATTTCACGCTCAAGATTGAACATTTCTTTGTAGAGAGTTGTTGGGCGCATCAGGAAGTATTTATAAATTGAGGAGGCTATATTGACTTGGCCCCCATGTGTTATATACCACTCACGTCCAAGATGCTGCAAGATTGATTGCTCTCTTTCAGAGAAAAGGTCCAGAGGAAAATCGCTATGTATTCCCGTTCTGCTCGCCGTTCCGTACGATGGCATGATCTGCTCCCTTCTTCCTTCTGGGCAAACTATCAATAAAACTCAAGAAATAATGCATCCTTTTAAATGGGTCGTTGAGTGCCTCTGGGAATAATCCAACTAGTTCAAATATACGGCCTGCCTAAATTGGGTTTTGAATCAGTCCTGTTGGCACAATTGTTATTAATTACAATTTAACCTTCTTCTCATAAAAGAAAAAGCCCAGCCATCCTTCGATGATCTGAGCCTTCAATCTCTCCCACCATTTCCCCTCCCACGTTTTTTCTAATGCGTTTACCGTCGGGTTTCAGAGTCGGAGACTGATGCATTAATGTAATAATTATATACAGAAAAACAAGGGAATTTGCAGATAAGGAAGGGAAGATCATTAAAGACAATCCCCGACACAACAGAAGGGCGCCCGACTGGGAGGGGGATTGATCGGGCGCTCGTTCGCACCTTTTCCGGTGAAAGGTACTTAATATATAGAGGCAAGGGCCGATGCCCCTACCAAAATATAACAATTCATTGAAATGCTGTCAAGGGACAAAATCGCCACAGACGTAAAAAAGGGCAGCGCTTTTCAGGGCTGGTCTTTTGGCTGATCACAGCTTCGTGATCGATTTCTTCGGTTTCTTCTATGCCTTACCCGAATCGTCAGCGTCTACTGTCTCGATATCAGATGTCTTGGGATTCAAGAGCTCGTCGTAATCGATAGACGTGGATAGACCGCAGGAAGACTGGCATGCTGTGAAAATTATCCTTGCGATTGACTTTATATAGGAAAAGCCATCAGTCACGCTGGATTAGAAAGCAAATCTCCGGTGGCATTAGGGTGGCAGATACTGGTGTGGACATTGGTGGACGAATATGGACAGATGTAGACAAATCAAGAGGTTAAGAAAATAGCGGTTTATAAAGAGGAGTATTGCGATTAATTGACTTTCTTGTGGCAGCTCGGTTCTAAAGCTAGCGGTTGTTGTAATCAATATGACTGTGGGAATAATCTTTTTCGCTATGTGACGACAGGAAAGAATGAGAATAAAATGTACTTTGCTATTACTGACATATTTATTATCTTATCTGCGTTAAGATCGATGTAAAGAAATGCAAGGTGCGAGATGAAGTTGTACAAAAGAAAGGATAATGGTATCTATTATGTTCGCTGGGGTAAGAACAGGAAGTCGCTTGGTACTAAGAACAAAAAGGAAGCCGAAGCGCTTTATGCCCTTTTCCGCGCTGATTACATCCGCGGGATACATAATCTGCCTTCGAAACCACCCAAAATCACTTTAAGAGACGCGTCAATCGAATTCTTACGGATAAAGAGCCTTGATCTTAAAAAGGGTACGATCAGGCGGTATCTCACCTCGTTTAATCAGATCTACGAGTATCTTGGCAACTTGATAGTCAGTGATATAGCTCCTGAGAATATTGAAGTCTATAAAAATAAGCGCCGGCTTGAAATAAGTGGCCCAACTGTCAACCGCGATGTTACGCTATTAAAGACTTTTTTTAAGTGGGCTATCAAGCAGGGCTATGCTTCCACAAATCCTGCGATGGAGGTGGATTCATTTAAAGAACCGAAAAAGGAACCTAACGTATTATCAGCAGCTGAAAGCATGAAATTACTCGATGCTTGTGATGAACCCTTCATCAGAACGTTTATTATGATCGCACTGCACACAGGGTGCCGCTTGGAGGAGATACTGAGCCTGAAGTGGGAACATGTAAACTTTGATAATAGAACATTTTTAGTTGTTTTTAGTAAAAGGAATCAGGATGATTTGATCCGAATGAATACGGTGCTTACGAATTACATGTTGTCGATTAAGCGTGATGATGGTTACGTTGTTTCTAAAAGCGACGGAAGCCGTTACCAAAATATTCGAAAAGGTTGGGAGCGTGTCGTTAAGCGCGCTGGTATCAAGCGAATTACGCCACACGACCTAAGGCATACATGGGCGACGCTTCTTCGAGAAGCCGGCGCTGATTTACGCACTCTCCAAGAGCTTGGGCGGTGGAGCGATCTCAAATTGCTTGAGCGGTATTCACATGTGCGCGAACAGCAGCTGCGAGATACAGTCGAAATGATATGCCCCTACCTTCAAGGAAATGGCACAGAAATGGCACACATTAATAGAAAGGCCAACGAAGAAAGACAATATAAATAAATTATTAACAATTAAATGCCCCTATAGCTCAGCTGGATAGAGCAGCGGTTTCCTAAACCGTTGGTCGC
>ENA-UOWO01007977-UOWO01007977.1-activated-sludge-metagenome-genome-assembly--contig:-NODE-7977-length-10292-cov-4.780502_pt1 | contig 10292 bp, 8 predicted proteins | sample MGYA00238148_ERZ761564 | MGnify/ENA primary metagenome ERZ761564 (study PRJEB28885, sample SAMN05720194) | activated sludge metagenome | isolation source: Anaerobic digester | place: USA...
ATCGTCCTTGAACGGTGCCCTGGACGAGTATAAGACGGATCTTGGACCGGCCAGGAGAAGGAGTGCGGCGGTGACCACGAGACCGATGATGCCCGTGATGCGAAGTTTTCGTGACATGGGCGCGAATGTCCCGTGTACCGATGTGTGCCGCGGTTATCCTCTGGTAATTAATCGTGTATTCGCCGTGGCGCGCCTGATCCTGCTAAGGCTTTGCGGGGTTATGCCCAGGTACGATGCGATGTGCTTCAGCGGTGTGCGCTGGACCACCTTGGGTTGGCGCCGCAGCAGGTCCAGGTAACGCTCCGCAGCCGTGCGGGTGAGGATGTCGATCTGTTGGCGCTGCTTGTGGATGAAGAGGGCTTCCGCGGCGGATCTACGGATGTGCTCCCCCACTGGCGAGGCCAATGAGAGTGATCCGAACGCATTCCGGTCGATGCGGAAGAGTGTGCTCTCCTCGAAGGTGATCACCTGCAAGGCGGTCGGTTCTTCGGTGAGGAATGACATGTAGTCGCCGAAGAACTCCCTTTCGTAGCAGAGGTCGATGCAAACGAAGTTGTGCGCATGCCAGAGCTGGATGCCGCCACTGCCACGAAGGATGAACCAGAGGTGCTTTTCGGTGGAACCGGTCTCCTTGAGCACCTCGCCACGCGCCGCATGCACGGTTTCGCCGAGCGCTACGAACGAACGCCAAGCGGTGATCGGGGCTTCGAAGTAAGGGTCGAAGGCCTGTTTGATGAGTATGGTCGCGTCATCGCTCATTGGCGATGATCGGGGTTCGTAACCCCGACCAACTGTGGTCCGGGATCAATGCTTGCCTTGCGCGGCCAGCCAACGCTCCGCATCCAACGCCGCCATGCAACCGCTACCGGCGCTTGTCACCGCTTGGCGATACACCTTGTCCGCCGCATCGCCGGCCACGAACACGCCCGGGATCTTGGTGCTGGTGCGATCCGCATCGTGCTTCAAGTACCCGGCCTCGTCCATATCCAGCCAGCCTTTGAAGATCTCCGTGGCCGGTGTGTGGCCAATGGCGATGAAGAGGCCTGTGACATCGAGCTTGCGCTCCTCGCCGGTCTTGTTGTTCACGGTGAGCACACCATCCACGGCGTGTTCGCCCAATACATCCTTCACTTCGGTATGGAAGAGCACCTCGATGTTGGGCGTGTTCTCCACACGGTGCACCATGGCCTTGCTGGCCCGGAACTCGCCCTTGCGCACCAGCATGTACACCTTGGGGCATAATTTGGCTAGGTAGGTGGCCTCTTCGCAAGCCGAATCACCGGCGCCCACGAGCACAACGTTCTGGCCTTTGTAGAAGAAGCCATCGCAAACGGCGCAAGCGGTGACGCCGCCACCGATGTCGCGCAGACGGATCTCGTTGGGCAGGCCAAGCCATTTGGCGCTGGCGCCCGTGCTAATGATCACCGTATCGGCATGAATCTCGGTCTTCTCATCCACCCACACCTTGTGCACGGGTCCGGTGAGGTCCACCTTCGTCACCCAACCATTGCGGATCACCGTTTCGAAGCGCAGCGCCTGTTCGCGCAGGTCGTTCATCATCTCCGGTCCGCTCCGTCCTTTCGGGTAGCCAGGATAGTTGTCCACTTCCGTGGTCTGTGTCAGCTGGCCACCGGGCAGCGGGCCTTCGATCATCAGGGGCTTCATGTCCGCACGCGCGGCGTAGATGGCGGCGGAGAAACCAGCGGGACCTGATCCGATGATCAGGCATTTGACGTGTTCAGGGGAAGTGCTCATGGTCGTTGCGGGTGCAAAGGTAGCCGCGCTTGCCATTTTGGAGGATCACTTACCCCGGATGGATCGTTCCGGGGTGCGTCCCCGAGAACGGTCGATCAAGGAAGGCAGATGATGGTATCCGAGTAGACCCCCCAGCCGGCCCAGATACCAAGGCCACCAGTGATATTGGTACGGGCGTTCACCGGGTTGCCGAAGAGATCGCCCTGGCTGCCCACGTTCTCATCATAGCTGGTGTAGAACTCATGTTCGTTGAAGCCGATGCTGACGAACTTGACGGCGATGGTGTCGCCGACCTTGTAGTAGCCCGCCTCCTCGTTCTCGTCCTCCGGTTGGTTGCTGTAGAACTGACGACCACGGATGAAGTTGAAGTCGAAGGTGAGGCCGTTGACGTATTTGTCCTCGAAGGTGTTCCCAAGGGGTGAGATGAACGTAGGGTCTTCCGGGGCGCCGTTCGGGCGGCGGCTGATGCGTCGGGCCATCCAGCGATAGCAATTGCCAAGTGTGTCCGGATCGGTGAGTGTGCCCCACGCGAAGCCCAGGGTATCGTCGTTGGGTCGTTGCAGCGCCAATTCGAACCACACGGAATCCAATGGAACCGGGTTCGGGATCGTGGTGGTACTGGTGAGCACTTTGCCTTCGGCCTCGATCCGCAGGTTGTAGGTGCGGCCCACCTCGCCAAAGAGCGCAGTGTTGGCCGTGGAATAGACGCAGATATCCGCGTTGCTCACCAGCGCAGGGTCGAGGCCGGTGATCTCGGAGAACAACGCGCGCTGCTCGGGTGTGAGGGCTGAGGTACACAATTGGTCGAGTTGGATCGGGCCGTTGCCATTGTCCACCGTGATCACAGCACCGCGTACGAAGCTGTTCGAGATGGCGCTGGCGTCGAGCGGCTCGAAGAAGCTCTGGGTGCGCGTGAGGATCACGAAGGGTGGAAGACCGGGTTCGATCGTGCCCTCCACCACCAGTTGATCCGGTGTATCGGGAAGTTCCACGGTGATCTCCTTTTCGCAACCGATCAGGAACGCGACAGCGGGCATCAGCAGAAGGAGGTGTGCGCGTTTCATCAGAATTGGAAGTTCCAGGTGACGGACGGAAGGATGCTGAACAACGAGACCTGTTTGGCCACCGGACGTAGATCGTTGGTGGCCGTGGAGCCTTCGGTGGTGAAGTAGTAGAAGTAGGGGTTGGCCCGGTTGTAAGCGTTGTACACCGCGAAGGTCCAGCTGCTGCGATAGCGGCGTTGCACCGTGGTGACCTCGCCGGTGAGCTTGTCCTTCACTTCCTTGGTGGCCTTGTTCTTGAGCGTAGCCGCGAAGTCGAGTCGGTGGTACGGCGCCATGCGGAAACCATTGCGTTCGCTGAACTGGCTCACCACGCGACCTTCGATGAAGTAACGCTGCACAGGAAGCGTTGTGGCCTGGCCCGTGCTGTAGACGAATGTTCCACCGAAGGTCCACCGGTCATTCAACTCGTAGCCGGCCACCAGGCTCACGTCGTGTCGGCGGTCCCAGCGGCTTGGGAACTCGCGGCCTTCGTTCACTTCATCGAACTGGCGCATGGTCTTGCTCCACGTGTATCCGGCCCACCCGGTGAACTTGCCAAGGCGGCGCTTCAGGAAGAACTCGGCGCCGTAGCTCCAGCCTTTGCCGTAGGTAAGGAACGCATCGTAGTTCGTGTTGGCGCCATCCTGTGGTTGTGTGCCTTCCTTGTACTCGATCTGGTTGAACATGTCCTTGTAGTACACTTCAACACTGGCCTCGTACTTGCGGTCCCACAGATCGCGGAAGTAGCCGACCGCATATTGGTAGGCCACCTGGGGCTTCACGTTCTTACCGCTCGGGATCCACACATCGGTGGGCAGGCCGATACTGCTGAAGCTGGCCAAGTGCACGTATTGCAGGTTGCGGTTGAAGCTCGCCTTCACGCTGCTGGTGGCGCCGGTCTTGTAGCGCATGGAGAGGCGCGGCTCCAGTCCGTAGTAGGTCTTGATGGCTTCGCCCGGCGTGTAATCGCGTATGCCGGTAGCCGTCCCTGCATCGTCGAAGAGGTACTCCTTGAAGCGTCCTACGTGGGCGAAGTAGGAGAGGCGCACCCCCGCGTTCACGCGGAGCAGGTCGCTCACATCGTAATCGTCCTGGATGTAGACGGCGGCCTCATGGGCGCGGAGTTTCGAAGGGGTATCGATGTCGAATTCGGTCTCGCCGCTGGCCACATCCACGGTACTGGGTGTGTAGACGTGGTAGGTATAGTTGACTCCATACTTCAATTCATGACGAACAGAAGGGTACTGGTTGAAGTCCAACTTGATCCCATAGTCCTTGATGCCGCTGCTCAGCCCGAACTTGAAGTCATCTTGGCCTCCGGAGAAGCTGAACTGATAATCGCTGAAGATCGCTGTGGTGTTGAGGAAGAGCTTGGGGCCGAAGACGTGGTTCCACCGACCGCTCACCGTGGCATTACCCCAGGGTATCTTGAAGTTGGGGCTTCCGGGTTGGCTTCCCGATAGGTCGAACACGTCGCGACCGAAGTAGCCGCTAAGGAAGAAGCGGTCCTTGTCGCTCAGGCGGTAATTGGCCTTGGCGTTGATGTCGTAGAAGAAATATCCGCTGCCGGCGAACGCACCTTCTGGGTTGATGAAAGGCTTGGCGAGCACATCGATGTAGGTGCGGCGTGCACTGACGACGAACGAGCTTCGGTCCTTCACGATGGGGCCCTCTAAGGTCAGGCGGCTGCTGATGAGGCCGATACCACCTTGCCCGTGGAACTCCTTGTCATTGCCGTCCTTCATGGTGATGTCGAGCACGCTACTCGTTCGGCCACCGTAGTTGGCGGGCATGCCACCCTTGATCAGCTCGATGTTCTTCACGGCATCGGCGTTGAACACGCTGAAGAAGCCGAAAAGGTGGCTGGCGTTGTACACGGTGGCGTTGTCCAACAGGATCAGGTTCTGGTCCGGACCACCGCCGCGTACATAGAAGCCGCTGTTGCCTTCGCCGTTGCTCTTCACACCGGGCAGATATTGGATCGTCTTGAGGATATCAACTTCACCCAACAGCGCTGGAAGCGTGCTCAGCTTCTGCACATCCAGTTCCACCGTGCCCATCTGGGTGCTTTCGGTGTTCTTGGCCTTCTCGCCCACCACCTCGAATTCCTTGGCCACGATGGCTTTGGTGCGTGCATCCAGGTTCAGCTTCAGGTCCGCCTTCAGGTCCACCACCTGGCTACTCTCCTCGAAGCCCACATAGCTCATTACGATGGTGTACTTGCCGGGTGGCAGGTTGAGCACGTAGTACCCATACGTGTTGGTGGTGGTACCTGTCATGGTCTCCTTGGCATACACGTTCGCACCGATAAGGGTCTCACCGGTGGCCGCATCTTTCACATAACCGCTGATGGTAAGGTTCTCTTGGGCCTTGGAGAACAAACTACCCGAGAGGAGAACAAGAAGGAGCAACGAACGCATGGAGGGGCGGGGTGTGGAAAGCGGCGCAAAACTACCCGTGTTGGAGTGCGCGACCGACACCGGTCGTACAAGTCGGCTGCCATTGGTCACACAAACGCCTATTCACATCGGCTTGTTGAAGCAAAGGCGGGTGAATTCGCATTCAGGTGAAGATGCCGTAGCGTTGGCAGCGGACCTTTGCCGCAACTCTTACCAAGCCATGCAAGCCATTCTACGCAAATACAGCCCAGGCCTCATGACGGCCGCGATCTACACCGGGATCCTGCTCTTCGCACTGCTCTGCACGTTCGCCGGGCGCTGATCCGCTGTGCTATTCCCTCGGGATCGCTACATTTGCGCCCCCGAATGGTTTAACGCAGCCTTCGGGGTGGTTCAAAGCCACTTCCCTATGCGGGACATTTCCTCGGGGTGTAGCGCAGCCCGGTAGCGCACTTGCATGGGGTGCAAGGGGTCGCTGGTTCGAATCCAGTCACCCCGACTGAACAAAAAGCCATCTCCTCGGAGGTGGCTTTTTACGTTAAGCCTCAGATATGCCCTTGCACAGTCCTGATGTTGGCAACGCTGCCTCTTCCAAGAACAGACCGGAGGTGCGGCACCGTGATGGGATGAGCGTTCAAGTTTCCTACGCTGCGTGCATCTTTTCATCAGTATGGACGAACTGTTCATCTGATCCGGTGGACAAGCGTACAGCACACGGCTACCTTTGGCACCGCTCAATCTGCTCCCTTCTATGTTGCTCTTCCGCGTCGTTCCACCGTTGGTGGCTTCCTGTCTTTTGTTCTCCTGCGCCAACGATGGCCCTGTGGGGGAGACGAGCAAGCAGGAGGATGTTGCCGAACAACTCCAACCCATGGACCACCATAGTCATGCCCGACCCGATGAGGCGGTGATCACCCATTTGGACCTGAACGTGGCCGTGGATATGGAGGCGCAGAGGATAAGTGGAACGGCGCGCTATAGGATCAAGGACCACGGCAAAGGGCGTATCGTTCTGGATACCGATGGACTTAGCGTGGATGCGGTGACCGATGCGAAAGGCACTCCGCTAGAGTTCGCATTGGGCGACAGCACCTTTTTGGGCAGGCCGTTGGAAGTGAAGATCCCGGCAGGAACCGAAGCACTCAGCATCCAGTACCACTCCGGCCGAAATGCCAAGGCGCTACAATGGTTGGAGCCGCAACAGACCACGGACAAGAAGCACCCTTTCCTCTTCACCCAGGGGCAGGCCATTCTTACCCGCAGTTGGATCCCGATCCAAGATAGTCCTGGCATCCGGTTCACGTACGACGCCACTGTGAAGGTGCCGAATGACCTGATGGCCGTGATGAGCGCGACGAATCCGCAGCAGCGCACAATGGACGGCACATACACATTCCACCAGGAACAGCCCATTCCCGCCTATCTGATCGCGTTGGCCGTTGGCGATCTGGTCTTCCTTCCTGTGGACCAGCGTACCGGGGTATATGCTGAACGGAGCGTGGTGGAGAAGGCCGCCTGGGAGTTCGCCGATATGGGAACGATGCTGCGCACAGCGGAGGACCTGTACGGCCCCTATCGTTGGGGGCGGTACGATGTGATCGTGCTGCCACCGAGCTTCCCCTTCGGTGGCATGGAGAACCCATGCCTCACCTTCGCCACCCCTACGATCCTTGCGGGTGATCGTTCGCTCACGGCCTTGGTGGCACACGAGCTTGCGCACAGTTGGAGCGGTAACCTGGTGACCAACGCCACCTGGAACGACTTCTGGTTGAACGAAGGCTTTACGGTGTACTTCGAAAGCAGGATCTCCGAAGCCATTCACGGACCCGACTATGCGGGTATGTTGCAACAGCTGGGGCGTCAGGACCTGTTGGGTACCCTTGTGCAGATCGCGAACAGCAAGCACCCGGAGGACAGTAAGTTACGGTTGGACCTGAGCGGTCGCGATCCGGATGATGGAATGACGGAGGTGGCCTACGAGAAGGGCGCGGCATTCCTACGTCTGCTCGAAGCCCAAGTGGGTCGACCTAAGTTCGATGCGTTCATCAGGGACTATTTCGACCGATTCGCCTTCCAGAGCATGACCACGGACCGGTTCCTCGCTCACTTGCAGACCCACCTATTGGATCCGAACCAACTCCAGGTGAACGTGGTCGAATGGGTTGACGGTACTGGGTTACCGGCCAACGCCCCTACCCCGGAGAGCGACCGCTTCAACAAGGTGGAACTGGAGATCAGGCGCTGGGTGGAAGGCACCCCGGCGAAAGCGTTGGCCACTTCCGGATGGAGCACCTTCGAGTGGATGCATTTCCTCCGCCACCTCCCGAAGGAAATGACCGAGAAGCAAATGAACGAACTGGATGCAGCGTTCACCTTGACGAAGAGCGGCAACGCGGAGGTGCTTGCGGCCTGGTTCGAACAGTGCATCCGGAATGACCATGATGCGGCCTTCCCCCGGATGGATGAATTCCTGAACACCGTTGGTCGCCGCAAATTCTTGGTGCCATTGTACACACAAATGCTGGAGAGCGAGAAAGGCCGAGTGCTCGCCCAGACCATCTACAAGAGCGCACGGAAGAACTATCACTCGGTTTCCGTACAAACGATCGACGAGATCCTGGCGTGGAAGGACGACAAGCCGCCGGTGAATTTCTAAGCCGAAAGGTCTTGAACGAGAAAGGGCTGCCCGCAAGGACAGCCCTTTCTGATTCAACGTGGTCAGGGTCAGCGTGCGATCACCAACTGGTGCGTGCTGGTCGGCACTCCGTCAAGCGCAAGGCGAACGATGTAGTTGCCATTGCTCAGCTCGCCGAGGTCCATTTGATGCATGAAGTTGCCGGCAGCGCGGGTTCCGAGGATTTCGGTACTCACCACGCGGCCCAGTGCGTCGAGGATGTCAAGGTCCAGTGCACCGGTCGTGTTCAATGCGAGGTCCACGGTTACTGGACCGATCGCAGGAATCGGGAAGATGCCCTTCACGGCAGCGTTGGTGTTCTCGTTCACGCTAACCAAAGCACATGCGGCGGTCTGAATGTTACTACCAGCGGGGAAAGCCGCCACGAAGGACTGCAGGTTGACGATCGGCCAGATGTCCGCGTTCTTCAATTGGTTGTCGGGGCCGATGAGGCAATAGGTGGGGTAGGCCACGGGGTTGAACGCACCATCCACAGTCGCACAACCGCCTTCGATACCGATGGCTGGCGAATGCCTGAAGGATCCACCATAGGTCGCCTCGAACGCATCCACCGCAGCATTGTTATCCGTGCCATTGTTGACCGAGATCACATACAGATCCGCACTGTTGCATCCGTAGGTCTCATGCATCTCGTTGAAGATGGGTTGCGTGGCCTAGCAGGGTGGGCAGGTGTCGAAGAAGAAATCGAGGATCACATGTTTGCCTGAGGCGGTGATCTCGTACAGGTTGTGCTCGTTGCCCTGTGTATCGGTCACCGTGAAGTCATCCACGACCTCGCCGACGTTATAACCTTGGATCTGGGCGTTCACACCTGAGAAGGCGAGGAACGCAACGAAAGAAGTGAGTAATTTCCCTTGCATGCGTAGTTGGTTTTGGGGTTTCGACCTCCAAGATGGTCCATTGCTGACGGGAAAGCGCATTGAATTGGCTCCACGATGGCAAAGCCAAAATGCGGCTCACGGGATCAATCGACCCAAAAGCACCGGTTCCAGTGCATGCCCACCGGTGAATCGGTGGAGGCGATATTGGACCCCTGCGGCCTCGAGCCGGGCTGTGGTGGCTTGCGATTCCTTCTCACCGGCGAATGGATCCTCACTACCCAGGACAACCTCCACCGTCAGATGTGCCCAGGCCGTTCGCAATTCCGCGAAAGTGGGTTCAGGAGGTAAGGATCCAGCCCAGAGCACCATTCGATCCATTTTGGTCTTTCCGAGCAAGGACCACCGGCAGGCCGTGGCGACGCCTTGGGAGAAGCCCAGGACATGGATCGGCACGTCGGTTCGCTCGCCGCGCAGCTCTTTTACGAGCGCATCGAGGTAGCCCAGCTGATCCGTGATCTCATTCTCCCGGTCCTCTCGGGTCATCCACGTGGCACCTACGCGGTTATGAGCTTCGTCCAAGTAGAACCGGTTGAGCGCTTCGGGGGCTGCGATGGCCACGCCTTCTTCAAGTCCTTCGAACTTGGTCAGGAAGTATCGAGCCAACTGGCCATAACCATGTAGGACGATCCAGATCGCCCGGGCCTTGGTCGGATCTCCCAGCACGTGGTACCGTGCCGTGCGACGCACCTGGATGTGTCGTTGTTCCAAAGTCTAGTAGGCCAGAAGTCGATCCAGCGCTTCACGCACCTTATCTGCGCTCGGGATCATGGCAGCTTCCAACGTGCTATTCAGTGGAATGGCGGGCATGTCCACGGAGCCGAGCGTGCGAACAGGGGCATCGAGGTGCTCGAAGCAGGCATCGCCGATCCGTGAGGCGAGCGCTTGTGCGAACGAATTGGTGAGTTGTTCTTCCGTGAGCACCAAGCAACGGCCGTGACGTTTTGCAGCTTCCATCACCGTCTCTTCATCCAAGGGCACCAAGGTGCGTAGGTCGATGATGGTGATGCGTCCAGCGAATTCCTTCGCAGCCGCTTTTGCCCAGTACACGCCCATGCCATAAGTGACCACCACAGCGGCCTTCCCGTTGGCGATCTGCTGGGCATCGGCCTCCTGCACGATCCGCGCCTTTCCGAAGGGGATGATATAGTCGGCGGCGGGTTCGATGGTCTTCGCCTCCTCGGTGCCCTTGATCTTGCTCCAATAGAGGCCCTTGTGCTCGAGCATCACCACGGGATTCGGGTCGTGGTAAGCGGCCTTCATCAATCCTTTGAGGTCTGCTCCGGTGCTGGGGTAGGCGATCTTGATGCCCTTGATGTTGCACAGCACGCTCTCCACGCTGCTGCTGTGGTAGGGGCCGCCACTTCCGTAGGCCCCGATGGGTACGCGGATGATGCAGCTGACCGGCCATTTGCCCACGGTGAGGAAGCAGCTACGGGCCACTTCGGTGAAGAGTTGGTTGAGCCCAGGCCAGATGTAATCGGCGAACTGCACCTCCACGATGGGCTTCAGGCCAACAGCG
>ENA-UOWO01007979-UOWO01007979.1-activated-sludge-metagenome-genome-assembly--contig:-NODE-7979-length-10290-cov-7.850611_pt1 | contig 10290 bp, 6 predicted proteins | sample MGYA00238148_ERZ761564 | MGnify/ENA primary metagenome ERZ761564 (study PRJEB28885, sample SAMN05720194) | activated sludge metagenome | isolation source: Anaerobic digester | place: USA...
TGATCGCCCTGTCCGTACACTGGGTAATCCAGTTTCGAGACATGCTCGCATCCAGGGCCTTTACCGACTTTGTCTTTCTTCTGCTGTTCATACTCTTTTTTACGGCAGTAATTCTCTATCCCGCCATAATCCGCTTTGTATGCGGCAAGGGAAACCCGTACCGGATACTGTACGCGTCCCTGGCCCCAATGCTTGCGGCCTTTTTCTCCGGGGACGCCAACATGACCCTTCCCGTCCTCTTCCGCCATGCGAATGAAAGCCTCGGAATCCGGCGAAGAATTTCGTCGATTACCCTTCCGATGTTTTCCATTTTCGGTCGGCCGGGCACCGCGGTTACCGTTACCGTCAGTTTCATCGTTATCCTGAAGTCGTATTCAAGCCGGGGCATTCCGTTCCCGGACATGTTCTGGCTCCTGGGAATCGCGATTCTTCTTTCCTTTGTTCTCGGACGGATTCCGTTCGGAGGAGCGTATATTGCACTCGCGGCGGTATGCGCCCTGTATGGACGAGGATTTGAGGCGGGCTACCTGATCCTGAAACCTGCGGCGTTCTTTATTGGCTCGGTTGCCGCGGCAATCGACGCACTCACGGCCATCATGGGATCGTATGTGATAGGGAAACGGCTCAATCAGGTCAGCACCCGCGAACTCCGCTTTTTCATCTAGGTACTGCTACCAAAATTGTTGAAAAAAATCAGGGGTGATGGATAACTTCCCGGGGTTTTGAACCGTTTGCCGGTCCCACAATGCCCCGCTGCTCCATCTCCTCTACGAGACGGGCGGCACGGTTGTAGCCTATCTTAAGCCGGCGCTGGATATACGAGGCCGACGCTTTGCCGGCGAGAAGCACAATTTCCAGCGCCTTGTCGTATAACGGGTCATCTCCGTCGTTAAAGAGGGATCCTTCAAGCGGTCCATCATCTTCATCGTCAACAAAGATTTCTTCGTCAATATAGTCGGGTTCTCCAAAGGTCTTTACTACTTCGACAACGCGTTCAACTTCCTCTTCGGACACATAGGCGCCCTGGATGCGCACCGGGAAGGGGTCGGTCGCGCTGGTATAGAGCATGTCTCCGCGTCCGAGGAGCTTTTCGGCGCCTACCTGGTCAATTATGATGCGGCTGTCCATCTTTGACGCGACCATGAATGCAATGCGGCTCGGAATATTGGCCTTGATAAGCCCGGTAATAACATCGATGGACGGGCGCTGTGTTGCCAGAACGAGATGGATGCCCACCGCGCGGCTCATGGCGCACAGTCGGGCGACGGTGGATTCGAGTTCTTTTCCGGTCGTCGCCATCAGATCGGCGAATTCGTCGATAATGACGACGAGATATGGAAGTTTTTCCGTGGCAATTTTGCGTTCCAGAATACGGCGGTTATAGCTTTTGATGTCCCGCACGCCCATGGAGTCCAGAAGGGCGTAGCGCCGTTCCATTTCGCACAGACAATACTGAAGCGACTGAAAGGCCTTCTTCGGCTCGGTGATAACGGGCGACAGGAGATGTCGGATATCGTTGTACAGTTTCAATTCAACAATTTTGGGGTCAATAAGAATGAGCCGGACATCTTCGGGAGAGCGTTTGTAAAGAATCGAGCAAATTATCGAGTTAACGCACACCGATTTTCCCGATCCGGTAGAGCCCGCGATGAGCAGGTGCGGCGTTGCAGCAAGGTCCAGCAGCTGGGCTTCACCGGTTATATCCTTTCCGAGAATGACCGGGATTTCCATTTTCTTTGATACGGGATCGTCATGTTGAATTATTTCCCGAAAACTGACGATTGCCCGTTTCTGGTTCGGTACTTCAATACCGACGGCGTGCTTTCCCGGTATGGGTGCCACAATTCGCACGCTGGACGCGGCAAGGCGCAGGGCGATGTTGTCCTGAAGACCGACGATTTTTGAGAGTTTTACGCCAGGGGCGGGGAGAATCTCGAACATGGTGATGACCGGTCCCTTGCGGATTCCGGTTACGTCGGCTTCTATGCGGAATTCGTTCAGGGTATCCTTGAGGGCCGCCGCGGCCTTTCGGGTAGTATCATCCACAACCCAGTACTCGCCGTCGGGATAGGTATTCAGGATATCGAACGGGATGCTGTAGTTTTTTGAGCGGCGCGCGGCGGGAACCGGGGCGGTAGGCGCGAGAGGCGGCACGGTGAGTACTTCCGGTGTTGTATCCGTACTGTCAATCCCGACCAGGGTGTCTTCATCGGAATCGTCGTCTTCCGAATCGAAGATATCGGCCGGATCGAAGATATCGGCCGGATCGAAGATATCGGCCGGATCGAAGATATCGGCCGGATCGGTGAAATCCTCCGGATCCATGAGTTCGTCGGCATCGTCAAACGTCTCGAGTTCGGCGGTATCGTAGGCGTCAAAGGGTCCGGCGTTTTGGCCGTCATCAACAGGTACGGCCGGTTCGTCAAAAAGATCGCGGGAAGAAAAATCGTTGTATTCCGGCACTTCTTCCGGCAATTCCTCCTGGAATTCCTCGGAAAAGTCCTCCACGGTGTCTGTCAGGGTATCCGGTTCATCATCAAAGTATTCAAAGGCGGGAATTTCCTGTTCAACCGCAAGTTTCGTCTTGCGGAGTTTTTTCTCACGCTTTGTAAAGAATTTGCCCGGTGAAAAAAGCCGCGGACGGCCGCCATGCAGTAGCCGGTCAGTCAGGTTAAGAAGGAACAAATATTCAAGAGCGACCGCGACAAGGGCGGTAAGGGCAATTCCGCCGCCGGCAACGGGCGCCAGGGAAGACGTTGCACCGGAAAGACCAAGCGCGCCGTAGAGTTTCTCAGCGCCGGCAATCGTAAAAAACGGTACAAAGGATCCGGCGAGCAGGATACCGCTCCGCGGGCTCCAGCCGGGTATGACGAGGACAATGGCGGCAAACAGAAAAAAGAGCGGTACAAGAAACGCTGAAAATCCGTACACGGAATACAGCATGTGTCCGGGGACAGCGAACGCCGAAACGGTTCCGTACAGGGGAAAAATCGCAAGCAATATGGAGACAGCCAGCAGTGCAGCACCAACGAGCAGGATGATTCCGCCAATCATGGTGAGGCGGACCGTCCATTGCCGGCTTGTGTGGTCATTCATCATGTAAACTCCAGAATTAGTTCTCTTTGCGGCGCTATCTTATCCGGGGAAGAAATAGACCGCCAGCGCGATTCCCGCCGGTATAAGGTATACCGCAAACCAGCCGAGTTTTCCGCGCTGAATGAGTCCCAGAAGGAATTTCAGCGACAGATACCCAACGGCGAAGGCGGTCAGCATGCCGGCCGCCAGGGCGGCAACGGGAACATGGCTACCAAGAGTATCGGCAGATTTAAGCTCGAGTATGAATGCCGCAAGGATGGCCGGGATTGAAAGAAGAAAGGAAAACTCCCCGGCTGTTTTCCGGTCAAGGCCGGCAAAAAGCGAGGCGGAGATGGTGCTTCCGGACCGCGAAATACCGGGTATAACCCCGATTCCCTGGGCCAATCCGATTACGAGACCCTGTACAACACCGGGAACCGCTGTTGTCCGGACAGACACATGACGACCCGAAACGAATAAAAAGATACCGGTGATGACAAAACAGCAGGATATGAGAAAGGGCGAAAAGTCGCTGACCAGGTCCTTGAGTAAAAGTCCTGCGACACCGGTTACGGCGGTTCCGGCAATAAGCGCCAGCAGCATGGACTGGTCGGAACTGTCGGTTTCACGAGGCTTTCTGATAATCCAGCGGACGGCGACCATGAAAAGTTCGGCAATACGCCGCCGGAACACCAGACATACAGACGCCAGTGTAGCCACATGGAGAAGAATGTCGAAAAGAAGCGGTGATTGTTGTTCGGCAATGAAGCGGGACGCTATTGCAAGATGGCCGGAACTGGAAATGGGTAAAAACTCGGCAAGACCCTGAATGGCGCCCAGTAAAACGGCTTGTACTATGGTCATGATGGTGCTCCGTAATCAGAATAATTCCCGGATAATGTCTCCGGGTGACTTTTGGTAGTAAAGATAGCCGTAAACAATCGATGCCGCAAGCACTTTCCGTCCGTATCCCCGGGTTTCCGCGAAGGGCAGACTCTCCAGGAACAGGACCGGGTCGAGATCGCTTCCCGCCCTGAACCAGGACCGGACCCGGGAAATACCCGCGTTGTAGGAAAAAAGCGCGGCCATTACGTTCCCGTCGAGGCGTCGTACAAGTTCAGCCAGATAAAAAGCGCCGAATTCCAGATTGGTCGCGGGATCGGTGAGGTCATACTCGGATACTTTCAGTTTCCGGGCAATGTCGCCTGCGGTTGGCCGCATGAGCTGGGTAAGCCCGACGGCTCCGGCATGAGAAACAACCGACGCGTTAAAAAAACTTTCCGTGCGTACCAGCGCGTACAGAAGGTACTCCGGAATACCGTGCTTTTTTGCCGCTGAGGAAACTTCTTTCAGCCACGGGCGAGGATAGAGACCGGCGAGCTGTTCATCGGTAACCGGGCCCGGCTCCGCACCAACGGCAAGAACCATGAGCCGGAGTGCGTCGGTGTGATGCCCCGCCGCGGAAAGAGAACCGGCAAGCTCCATCGCGAGAGGAACCGGCATGTCCGGGAAAAACTCCCGGGCAAAGGGATATACGTCTGTTTCCCGCGAGTAGCGCAAAAATCCCCGGCATACCGCTTCCAGAGCAGATTCCCGGTCCGGATTACCTTCCGCTGCGGCGAGCTCCTCGGCATCGTTCCCGGCAGGATGACTGGTGCCCAGAACCGGCGCAGGCGGAAGCGCATCCAGTTCCGCCGAGGCGAGCATACGGTAGTACAGGGATTCATGATCCTCTGAAAAAGCGGTCTGATACGCGGATTCGGCCTCGTCGGGAGAAAGCACTCCGGATTTCGCGGTGATGTAGGCAAGGCGGGCCCTGGTTTCCCGGTCAAGATATGGTTCGAGTGTCGTGTGGAGTTCGGCAAGACCGGTAAAGTTTCTGTTTTGAACCAGACGTACAATGAGCCGGTCCAGGATGCCGGAAAAAAATGAAGGATCATCCCAGCCGGATGCGAATTCGGCAAGGTCCGCCATGAGCCGGTCCGGCGATTCTCCCGAAAGATCAAGAAGATACCAGAGCGCCACATCCCGGTCAAAGGGAGATTCTGCACGGGTTATGGCTTCCCGGAATGAAGCGCGGGCATCTTCACTATGGGACGCACCCCGGCGCGCGAAAATCCTGCCCCGGTAAAAAGAAAGCATATAGGGAACCGATTCGGCGGCGAATTCCTCAGGGAGCGTGTTCCCGCCGTCAATCCGGCCGGCAAGAAGATCAAGCCGCTCTATCGCCGCGGCGGGATCGGTAGCGCCATAGAGCGCCGCACGGCCGAGCTCGGAAAGCATGGTCCGATAGAAGAGCTCCGGATATTCGCCGTCAATAAGCTCCTGCGCAGCCTCCCAGGCTGGGCCGTACGCGCGGGAATCAATCAGGCGGCGAAAAGCGAAAAGAGCGTCAAAACGTGGATAGCGGCCGGGAGCGACCGTCAGGCCCGCGTCTATAAGCGGTGGAGAAGCGGGCGTCCGCGCGAAAAACGCAACAAGCCCCCCGGGAATTTCCTCGAAACGACCCTGTTCGGCAAGAATCATCGCGCGGAGACCGGGCGCGTCCGAAGAAAATGAGGGGAAAAGCGGAGAAGGTTCGGCCAGAAGATCTGCTGCCTCAAGACGACGGGGAGAATCCCGGTCAAGGGCCATATCGCGGATACACAGGATGCGGAACGGTCCCGTACTATGCCGCGCGCCGATTTCCAGGAGCGCGGTAGCCAACGCGGAATTTCCCGCATCCCGCGCGTACCGGGCCAGGTACCAGGGCGCCTCGGGACCAAGTCTCAGCGCTTGTGCGGCATCTTCCGGGGATACCTTCGCGAGGAAGGCCGTGTTGCCTGATTCAAGACGTGAAAGAATATCCTCCCGTGAAATACCCCAAGCCCGCTCCCGACACGAGAGCAGGGACAGAGGAAGAATCAGACAAAACAGGAAAAACGCGGCCGTCTTATTTGGGCGGAATTTCAATCCTTGTTCCGGCAATAATGAGGTTCGGATTTCTGATCCGGTTGTGCGCGGCAATACGCGTGTACAGCCAGGGATCACGGTAGTAAGCATCGGCAAGGTCCCATAAGGTATCGCCCCAGACAATCTTGTACTGAACGGCACTGGCGGGCGCCGGTTCCGGTTCTGCCGGGACAACGGTTTCTTCTTCAACCGGTGTTGCGACCGGTGCTTCCTCAGTTTCAACTGGCGGCGGTGTTTCTTCCGCGACAGCGGGGGCCGGCTCCGGGTCCGGTTCGGTTGCCGGGACCACCCGGGAAGCGGCTACCGTCTGATCGGCGGTGCCCTCGGCGCGATCAAGACGCATAACCCGGGCAGATACGATCAGTGCCAGCGCCAGAGCGGCAACACCGAGTACAAGAATAACCACGCAAAGCCATGCAGGTAAAAACACGCCGCTCTTCTTTGTTTCTTCTTCAGTTGTCATTTCGTACAATCCTTCCGGAGCATTCCCCGGTATGTCGGAATCCAATACCAAATTCCGGTGATCAGGATCGTCGCCAAGACTGATGGTCGTATCAATGGGAGTAAGGTCAAAATCCGGCAAACCAAGCTGGTCCTCGGAGCTGAGTGTTTCAAGGGACACCGAAAGAGCCTGACGGGATCCGGACTCAAGATCAACCGCCTCGGCAGACAGTTCGTTGTCGTCATCCAGGGAAAGCGTCAATTCTATGGTCGGTTCGCCGGCTTTTTTATCGGCTATATCCTCAATTATCAACGTGCCGACGTAGGCTGCGGTGTCTATGGAAGAATCTTCACTTCGGAAAAGATTGATCTGAACACTGGTTTGATCATCACGCACCGTCGTCAGTTCAAGGACTTTACTGACGGGAGCACCCTCTTCCATTACCGGGAAAAACTTGCTGTCTGCCAGTTTGATACCAATCCAGGCCGCGCTCATAGTGCATACCTCTTTTATCAATAGTGTCCTATAACTGTAGTACGCATGGACTGGTCTTGTCAACGCGGATTGTTGACAGCAAAACTTAGTGGCATCATAATGGAAGAATATGAACACCAGTATAACAGTGGTTTCTGTCATCATCACCGTTTCCTTCGTGCTTCTTCTGTTGAGCTTTATTGGAAGGAAGAATGATAAAAAGGCGCCAAAAAAGAAAAAAAACAAAGACCGCGGCACCATTATCCGGGAAGCCACAAAACGTCTTTCACAAAACCCGCGTGATCCTGAAGGCCTTTCCGCAATGGGCAACCTTCATTACCTTGAACAAACCTGGGACAAAGCGTATGCCGCCTATGAAATACTCATAAACCTCGCACCAAGCCATCAGAAAATAGACGAATTCGAATGCGCACTCCGCCTCGGCGTTTCAGCCGTCAAAACAAACCGTATCCAGGAAGCGGTCAAGGCCTTCATACAGGCACGGAAACTCCAGCCGAATCATTTTGAAGTAAACTACAACCTGGGATACATCTGCTATCTCCAGAAAGACTACGAAAAAGCCATACCCTACCTTCGCCAGTCACTGCTGGTAGAAACGGAAAATGTCCTCGCCCTGCGGTATATGGGATTCAGCCTCCACAAGGCGCACCGGTACCGGGAAGCCCTTTCGTACCTGAAAAAAGCCATTGACCTGCAGCCCGACGACAAGGAAGCCCTCTTCGCCATGGCCGAATGTCTGTACGAATCGGGAGCGACCGACCGCGCGTTGAAGATTTTCACCCACCTGCGCCCCGATCCGGCCCTCGGCCCTCAGTCCGCACTCTATTCGGGCATGATTCACTCATCCACCAACCAGCATGACAAGGCAATTGTCGATTTTGAAATAGGCCTGAAACACGAGAACATTCCCCAGGATATCGCGAATGAACTCCGCTACAAACTCGCGGTAACGCTTATTAAAGACCAGGATATTTCCCGTGCGCTCATGGTACTCAAGGATCTCCAGCGGGAAAAGCCCGGATACAAGGACACGCCAAGCCTCATCGTCCGGTATCAGGAACTCAACCAGAACAAGAACTTGCAGGTGTACCTTCTTGCCGTCCAGAGTGAGTTCATCTCCCTGTGCCGCAAGATCGTCATCCAGTTTTTCCCCGGCGCGAAAGTGAAAATTACCGATATTTCGGTGTTTGCCGACTATTCGGACATTGTCGCGGAAATTGACACGCCAAAATGGTCCGATGTGGTTCTGTTCCGCTTTTTCCGGTCCCAGGGTTCGGTGGGAGAACTGCTCCTGCGCGACTTCCATGGGCGGATCAAGGACCTCAAAGCCGGTCAGGGGATCTGCCTTTCCGCGGGAATTTATTCGGAAGAATCACGGCGCTTTGCCGAAGGACGTCCGCTCGATCTCTATGACAAGGACCGGCTGAATACTATTCTGAATTCAGTGGATTCGGGGACGCCCCTGAGGAAACTGTAGGTACTGCTATCAAAATTGTTGAAAACTTTTTTTACTTTTCCGGGCGTGCGATGGTTATAAGATGCCGTTCATGCTCGTCCAGAAAGGGAACCGGCGCGGGAATCACGTTCCAGTCCCCGGTAACTTCCGATATCTGACTCATTTCTTCATCGATCTTTTCTTTTTTACCCTTCCACGCGGCAAGATGTCCGTTCTCGGCAAGAAGCCGGTCGAGGGATTGGTACATTTTTTTATCCAAAGGACGGAATGCCCGGAAAATGACAAGTGAATAGGCTCCTTCCGGTGCCTCTTCAATGGAAGATTCCAGAACAGAGGCATTATCAAGAGACAATAACGCGCAAAAGTTCTGTAGAAAGGAGCACCGGCGGCTCATGCGTTCAATGAGGGTTACCGGAATGTCTGGGAAAAGCAGGGAAAGGGGAATACCGGGTAAGCCCGCGCCGGTTCCGGCGTCAGCGATATGGGGAGCTGAAATGCCGGACAAAAGCGGTACGAGCAGTTTCCAGGGGGACAAGCTGTCCAGAATGTGCCGGACAACAAGGCCCTCCCGGGAATCGGCGCCGACAAGGTCGAAGACCCGATTAAACAGCTCGAGCTCGTCCATATAGCGGGAGAGTCGGCCTTCGAGTGAGGCCGCGCCGCGAACGCGGATACCGTCAAGGACGGTATCTGACGCAGGGATTTCCAGGGCGGCAAGGCCGTCCCGGAGAAGGTCCTGCCAGGATTTCCCGTTCCACACGCCCGTTCCGCTCATTTTTTGCCTTTGAGAAGCTCGGCGAAGGGATTGTAGGTCATACCGTCGTCGTCGCGGGAGTTGCCGAACGATCCGCGTCCTGAGTCACGGTTGCCGGAAGCGCCGCGGCTGGACGAATCACGACCGCCGGAGAAGCCGCCGGCAGGTTTACTGCCCGAGCCGTCGCCTGCGCGTACCACGACCTTACGCGGGCCGCCAGAAGCGGAACCGGTGGATGATGAACGCGCTCCGTTCGGCGAACCGGAAGAACCACCGCTGGCGCTCTTGCAGGAAAGACTGATGCGGCGGCGGTCGTAATCAAGACCGATGATGCGGCACTCTTTTACGTCTCCCACCTTGACCACGTCCATGGGGTCGCGGACGTACTGGTCGCTCATCTCGGAGAGATGGAGGAGCGCGGTTTCCTTGATGCCGATGTCCACGAAGGCGCCGAAGTCGACCACGTTCTTGATCTTGCCGGTTACGGTCATGCCTTCCTTGAGGTCTTCAAAGGAGAGGACACCCTGCTGCATGATGGGCTTGGGGAAGTCTTCGCGCGGGTCGCGGTTGGGCTTTTTAAGTTCTTCAATGATATCGTTGATGGTCTGGTCACCGAGTTCGTAGCGGGCTTTGAGTGTACTCCGCACGTCGCCGGTCACGTCGCTTTTTTGCTGCACGAGTTCGTAGACCACGCGGGCGGCTTCGTAGTTTTCAGGGTGTACCCAGCTGTTGTCGAGCGGATCGGTACTTTCCGGAATCTTGAGGAAGCCGGCGCACTGTTCAAAGCTCTTGGGGCCCATGCCGGGAACCTTCATGAGCGCGTCGCGGCTCGTGATCTTGCCGCCCGATTCGCGGAACGCCACGATTTTCTTGGCGAGCGGCCCGTTGATGCCGGATACGTACTTGAGAATCGAAAAACTCGCGGTGTTGAGGTTTACTCCCACGTTGTTGACCACGGACCCCACCACTTCGTCGAGCATTTCGGAGAGTTTTTTCTGGTTTACGTCGTGCTGATAGAGGCCGACACCGATGGACTTGGGATCAATCTTGACGAGTTCGGCAAGGGGGTCCTGGAGGCGGCGGCCGATGGAGATGGCGCCGCGGATGGTGAGGTCG
>ENA-UOWO01007980-UOWO01007980.1-activated-sludge-metagenome-genome-assembly--contig:-NODE-7980-length-10290-cov-7.482658_pt1 | contig 10290 bp, 8 predicted proteins | sample MGYA00238148_ERZ761564 | MGnify/ENA primary metagenome ERZ761564 (study PRJEB28885, sample SAMN05720194) | activated sludge metagenome | isolation source: Anaerobic digester | place: USA...
GCTGCGGAGAGATAGTTGAAAGTTTCGCAAAAAGGGACCCCCGAATCCGCGTGATCCGGCAGGAGAACAAAGGGGTATCCGCAGCTAGAAATGCGGGGTTGGAAGTCGCAACCGGGGAGTATATCGGATTTATGGATTCCGACGATTGGGCGGATCCGTCTATGTTCCAGTTCTTGTACGAAAAAGCCAAAGAGCATGACGCGGATCTCCACGTATGCGATTTTTTCGAAGAAAGCGATGACCGAGTGGTTAGCGCCCACCGCGGCATCATCGACGAACTCATAAACGTGAATCAATCTTCACGAACAGAGTACCTCAGCGAATACGCGTTCAACAACCGCTATACCGGTTGTGTCATGAACAAACTTTATAAAAGCGCTTTGATTAACCAATATCACATGCGTTTCGAGGAAGCTTTCGAAAACTCGTCGGAAGACACGCTATTCAATTACCTTTGTCTGACCCACCTTCAACGGGTTGTGTCCTCAGGCATGTCTTTGTTCCATTACCGAATCCGAGCGGACTCGCTCTCTCACGGGTATAGACCCCGATACCTCGAACATAAACGTCTGCTTTGCGAACGCTTCTGCGAGCACGTAGAAGAACACGGGCTCAGCGAACCGCTCCATCATTTTTGCGACGGACTCTGGTTTATGTCCTTCATGGTCGTTGTGAATTACTCGAAAAAAAAGGGGATAGGAACCTTCGAGACGATTCAAGCTTTTAAGCGTGTTTTCCGCGAAAAGAAAACGCGCGAACCTTTTAAAAGGTTTGCGTTTGGTAAGGCGGCTTCTCTCTATTCTCGATACAAACATAAAAATGGAGCTCAACAATTCTTGATGCGACTCTTCGCGTTTTTTCTGTATATTAAGTTTTGGTTCGGCTTACGGCTGCTTATCACTTTAAAAAAGGGGCGAAGCAACAATTAACAGCGCCGTTAAATCAAGGAAAATCTGACGGTGAAGCGCGTCGTTTTTTCGTTTTTACTGATTTTCGCGTACAATAGCTATATAAAAAAGTATCGGTCATACTTTTAGGAGAAACATGGGGCATACTCAGAGTCTTTTCGAAGAAACGATAGGCATTATTTTGGATCCATCAACGATAAAACTCCTTTCTGAACCTCATACGCAAGAGGCGCCGGATTCTCTCATCGACAAAACCGCTTTACGTTTTAAAGATTTTCTCCAAAGGAATATCGAAAGAACCGATTTTCACCTCCTTCGCCGAAATACCTTTCGACGCATTATCAGGGAGTTGCAATGGTCTAAACGGCCTTTCAATCTTCCCTTTTATCATCTGGTTCGCGAGAATTACAACGATTTCGACCGCGTATATGATTGGCTCTGCGATGAGTATTCGAAAAGCGTATTCGATTGGTTTGTGAAAATTCATCTGGGTGGCTTGTTCTTAGGGGGTATGGCTCCTGTTCTTTTTCCCCTTATCGTAAAGGATACCGTGATTAGCGAAAGGGCGCCGGTTACTATAAAACGTGGGCTATTTCGCGACCAGTATACCGTGAACGGAAATCGACTCGGTTGCCCGGTACATATTATCAAAGAAGTTTTCTTAAACCGAGAGTACGCTTACCGGGATATCCTGAAACCTTTAACGGGTGATATTGTCGTCGAAGGCGGAGGGTTTTTCGGAGAAACCGCGCTTTGGTTTTCGGAAGCAGTGGGGCCAACCGGCCACGTTTGGTCCTTTGAACCGGAAAAACATAATTACCGGGTATTGACTCGAAATATGTCCGTTAACCGCCTAACGAATGTCACCCCGGTCTTAAAGGGATTATGGGAGTCGGAGGGTCAAGTCGGCTTTCAATACAGTACTTCTTCATCGAGAGTCGTGGAGAGCGATCCCGTAACAACCGTACCCATGACGACTTTGGACGCCTTCGTCAATCAGCGGGGACTCGAGAGGGTGGATTTCATCAAATTGGATATCGAAGGTAGCGAACGGCAGGCTTTAAGAGGGATGCAGAACACGATCCGGCGCTTCCACCCGAAACTCGCTATCTGCGTTTATCACCTATACGACGATATCGTCGTCATTCCCAAATTCGTAAAGGAGCTCTATCCGGGTTACGAAATCTATCTGGATCATTTTTCCGAAGGTCTGTGTGAGACAGTTATGTTCTTTCAGCCCTAAGGAAAAAGGACACGCAATGTACCCGGCGATGCATCAAAGGATCTCTTATGATGAAAATCGGGATTGATCCGCTAACACTCTGCGCTTCGATACCGGAAGCGGCCCAAGACAAAGCGATCTATGTTCGGAACCCGAAAGACGCTCAAGAACGGGTACCACAATCGAAGCCGTCGAAATAGAACGGATCGATCCGTTACCGAACCCGTATGATCCAAAAAGCGTCGCGGGGCGCTATCTTTCTATCATTTCGGACGAAGACCCCTCAAAGCGCCGGCTATTCTTTCATCGGTCAAGTTATCGAGGGATTCCGCTATCATCTCTTCAAAAGATACGCGCGGACGCCAGCCCAGTTCCGTCATCGCTTTTTTTGAGCTGATTTTGAAGATGTCCGCCCGATCGTGTTCTTCTCTCGACTGCTCTAGACGATACTTTCCCTTCCCGTACAACCCGATGGCTTTACGGACGATATCTTCGACCGTGATCGAAAGCCCGTCACACCCTCCCATATTCCAAATCGGATCATCCGTTCGGTTTTGTCCCATCGCTTTCGCCAAAGCAACCAGCCCCGATACCACATCCATTACGTGGATCCAAGACCTCATGGCGCGCGGATGATGGATAATGATCTCTTCATCGTTCTTCAGGGACGCGACGATCATCGGCATTAAGCGTTCTCGCTGCCGGTCATCCTTCCCGATCACGCTCCCAAGCCTAACTGATGTGGCTTTTATCCCCTTCTCGCGAAAAGCCGTCTTCCGGAAGTAACTAACAAAACCCTCCGCCGCGCATTTGCTGATTGCATAGGGGTTTTCAATTCCAATCCTGTCGCTTTCAGTGAGCTCTTCTCCGTAAACACTTCTCTGATAACACTGGAAGGTTGACAGATGGATAATCGCTTTCACTTTGGGTGTCTTTATTACACTTTCAAGCAAATTTAAGGTACCGATAGCGTTGATTTCGAGCGTTTCCTTTGGGTTTTCTATCGCGCGCCCGACTATCGGTTGCGCGGCTGCGTGGAAAATATAATCCGGCCGCGCTTTTATCAACGCATCGCTGATTTTTTCCACATCGCATATGTCTCCCTTGTAGGATTCGATCTGCTTTTCGAATCCTGGTTCATCGAGGATTTCTCTATCTCCGAAAGTCCTGTTCGAGAACCCGAAGACCCTCGCGCCTTGCGCTAAAAAATACCGGGACAACCAGGTTCCGATGAAACCGGTGTGTCCGGTGATGAATATTGTTTTTCCTTCCCAAAACAGATCTCGTTGAAAATTTGGAATGGTTTCCAGCAGTTCTTTCATTATACGCACCCGTCGATTCGTTTTTCGAGAAGTTTTCTAATAATCGAAGTGGAAACCCCGTGGGTATAGGGTAAATAAAGAATATCCACACCAAGGGGTTGAAGCAATGTCTCGATGCGTGACCAAACCTCCGTTCCTTTCCAATCGTCGCCGGTAATCAACACCTCGTATTGATATTTTCTCCAGACAGTTAATTTGCCTTCTTCAGCGCTATCTTGCGAAACCGCAAGATCGACGTACCGGATACTCTTAATAATGGTTATCCGTTCTTCGAACGCGATGACCGGTACTATATTTTTATACTGAAGTACGAAGGCATCCGTATTCACCCCGACAATGAGGAAATCACAGTATTCTTTCGCTCGTTTCAACAAATTCAAGTGTCCGATATGGAAGAGATCGAAGGCTCCGACTGTGAAGCCAACCTTGTAGCACGGTGTCATTCGTCATCTCCTTCTGTTTCTTAAGGCTCCTCGTCTATGTGCTGTTCCAATTCTCCGTGATCGACAAGCTCATGCGATTTTGGGTTTGTCATTTGGTCGTATCCGGTCTCCCAAAATATCCCCGAAAAATATGGGAAGGTCTTCGCTCTGATTGCGGGGGGAGGGACATATACTCCCCGTAGCTTTTCGTCAATATTTCGTGATAGTTCGCAGGTATCGGGAAATAATACCCTTCAAATTCCCCGGGTATCGTTCGGAGAAAGGCTTTTTTTTCCCGCATTGTATTGAAAAATCGTTGCCAGCTCTTTATTGCTGACAGGTTTAGTCCGTATTGGCAGTCTACTGATCGATAACGGGTGAGAACTGCGTGAGACAGTCTTCTTAAAGCGTTTTTAGTGATCAATCGGCTGATAAAAGCCCAGAAACGAATGAAAAACCTTTTTGTCTTATTCTCGGTCAGTGAGGACGCGGGCAGGAACCGGCAAATATTCATTCTGACCAACACATACGCCAGGAAGAGCTGCCATCTTCCCCCAAGTGTCTCCGGTCGAACGTTATCCAAAGGGAAAACGTCGATGCAGATATATCGCGACAATTCGGAGTGATCCCGACTCCCGCCTTCGGTTTCATAGATCTTCGTGAAGAGATAGGGCGTCCATTCATCGGTCTTCCACGTTTGAACGAAGATTCGCTTACCCAATTCGGAAAGTGAAAGGGATAACAACCGATCGTAATCCTCCCGGGTCATCATAATATCCACGTCGTCATCCCAGGGGATGAATCCTTTATGCCGGACACATCCTAACAAGGTTCCCCCCGTGAGTTGATACGAGAGCCCTTTCTGCTTACACACCCCATCGAAAGCGATGAGGATTCTGAGCAGCGTAGCGTGGATTTTCGCCATATCGTATTCAGGTTTTTTATCTCGCTCTTCTCGGGTTTTCTCCATCTCGTCTGCGCCCTTTTCGCTGACCTGCGAAAAACCTACACAGGAACTGCTCCTATACCAGCAAAATTGAAAAACTCGGTACGGCTATTCTTTTCCTTTTTCCACTTTCTTAATATCCGTGGGAATCGTTATTTTATAAGGGGTCGAAAAGTGGCCGCTGCGCATTTTTCCGTTGGCCGCGTCGTTTCCTTCGCGCACCACCCCGGCAATGGAAATGAGGTATTCCCCTTCGTCGACCGCCGATAAATCGACACTGGAAAAGAAGCGCCCGTTCATTCCGCCATAGGAGGGAAAGATCGCCACATTGTCTTGTGAGCGAAAAACGATATACGCGCGTCCAATCAAATAGCTTTTGTTATCGTATCGCAATTGCCCATCGATGATAAGGCGGTTTCCTTCTCGATAAAACTTCGAAAAGTCTGCGGACATTCTTTTGGTAAAAAAAAGAGGAGGCGCTATTTCCCTTGTGGGGACGCACATTTCCGGCTCTCCCATTCTCTGGGCGGCCGTTTCACTCAGCGGAGACCATGTTTTTCCAATATCGGAAAAAGAAATTCTTCCCGCTTGATAGGTTTCGGCAGAGAGTGTATAGGCATTTTCTCGAACCGCGATCTCGTAAACGGTCTCTCCAGCAGGTGTGACTTCGATGATTCTCGAACGCGTCACTGTTTGGCCGAAGACGCCGGAAACGATGTCTTCGCAAGATTGATCGTTCGTGTAGAGTTGCCCTCCGAAGGTAATCAACCGATTGCCCGTTTTTTTGAGATCATCGACATCCCCCAAGAAAGAGGCGTAATAAGCCGAACCCAATTCTTTCCCGTATTGCCAAAGCTGTTGTACGGTTTTTGACTTCTCGTCGATCCGGTAATGAACCGCGCGCGAATAGTTTTCTGAAGGAGGGACGGCTGTTTCGGATGAAAAGCTGCGGTTCTGCCCGTTATCGAATACCAGAAGGTCTAAGGTGTCGGGGTTTCCGTCAAGGTCCGGCAGGATCTCTGGCGCATGTTGGCACCAAAACCATTCAAAGGCATCCCCCAACGGAGTTAAAAGAAAAGACCGGAATCTCTGAAACTCCCCCTCATAACCTTCGTGTGGGCCTAAGATCCAGATGATCTCCGATGTTCGGGCGTTGATTTTTGCGATCATACTCTGAATCGGAGAAGAGACCAGAATGTTGTCGTCCCGTTCATCGAAAAGCGCCGCGTTCATATGCATCCAGTCCCGATTCGGCGGATTGAGGATGTTGGGATGGAAATGATGAACCGGTTCCCTTCTTTCATCCAGGATGTTTCGAAAATCGTACGCTTGTTTGACGAGGCCGGTCTCCCGATCGATGAGGATCACGACGTCTTCCCGCGTTCCGGTTTGGAACATTTCCTTGTGATTTGAAACCGCCAGGATGTCCCCGTTCGGCAATTCTTGCATATCATGGTGGACACCGTTGGGAACGGCGTATTCCCGAAAGATCTTCCCTAACCAGTTAATCTCCCAAAGTTTCGTTTTATGGTAAGGCACTTGCCTGTATTCGTCCCCTGTCACCAATAAACGGCCGTTCTTCAAAGTCACGATTGACGTTCCGTGCGCCATCTCCGTGTTGGAAAAATACCCCCTGACCATTCCGTTCGGGTCGATGACGCATGTGTAAGAATGGGAGAAACATGCGATCATCAAAGTCCAACCCGGTTCCATCAACTCCGGTTTCGTTGTTAGCGTTTGGTAGGTTTGGAAATCAACGGGCAAGGGGGGTGTTTTTATTCGTATCTCTGACCGGTTTTCAGTCCCGTCCTTGTAACGTACGGATAACATAACGCGATTATCCGATCCGGGGTACAACCCGACAATCGGCGCCTCGGACCTCGGGGACTTCGAAATAACCTCATAGGTTAAACCGCCGTTAGCACTGAGGCCTTCGACCTGAATGGTGAGCGTCCCTTCTGTTGACGATTCGTAGATAACCAGCGCAGAAAGCGGGTTCATATCGAACGGATCCAGCAATACCAGCGGGGTATCTATTGTATACGCGCCCGATTCGTAGATCCGCAGGATTTCCGCTTCTCTTTTCCACTGCCAATCCAAACGGTCGAACTCCGGCGCTTCCGTTAACCTGGCTAACCTTCCGGACGTGGGTTTCACGAGAGCTCCTGATAAAATCAAGTAGACTCCGATCCCGATGATGACCGTCACGAGCAGTAAAGTGATCCATAAGGGTTTTTTTGCGTTTTTCAGAACCCCGACTCCCCTCTCCGTATCCTGCACTCCGAAGCCTCAAGAAGACAGCGGGATGCGAATGATTCGTTCGATTCCCTTATAAACGAGCGTTAAGGCTCTTTTCGACGCCAATTCCGGTATTTCAAAGCAGATGTATCCACTGTTGTTGCCAAAAGTTAAGGGAACCGCTTTGATTCTCGGAAGACGGTAGATCGTTAAGAACGAATCATTGGAGTGCCTGTTATATTGGACCCCTTTCGCATCTTCCAGATAAAGCCTTTCCCAATCAAAAGTCGTGTTTCCGAAGTTTTGTTTCTCAAGCTTCAATTCGATTAACAAGAACACATCTCCTTCTTTCGGTTTCTCTTCGTGCGCGATGGTTTCCTGCGTTCCGTTGTAGCGTTCCACCGCTCGCGTCGCATTCAACCGTGACGCCGCTTCCCAATGGAGGATTTGGATGGCCCAAGCGTCTACCGTGTGAATGGCGGAAGGTTTCGATTCTTCGTTGTTTTTGCAGGCAGTAAAGAGAAAGATCGCCGAAATGATGACGCATAGAAGGGTTTTTCTATAACGAATCATATTTTTCAACGACTCCTTTCGGGACGAAATTGCGGACCGGCGCCCCGATCTCCAGTTCTAAATCGCCTTCGGTAATCAACTCCCGGCACTCGACCCGATAACCATCCCGATTGATTTCGGCTTCGAAGACGGTCTCTCCATTCGAGGGGTTAATTTCAAGGACAACCGATCGGCCATCTGACCCTTCGAGATCGAATAATCCGATGTAATGACCGCTGCTTAAGCGATCGGCGTCTCCTCGTATCTCGGAATACAGATCTGGGCGGGCGCTCCCGTACTGCCATACGAGCTCAACAGTCATTTCTTTTTCGTTGACGCGATACTGAGCCAATCGCGAGGATGCTTCTGCTATTTCCCCTTTTTCGCGCACAATTGGAAAATTGTCATGTTGAAGTCTGTCTTTTCCATTATCGAACAGGAGGATATCCATCGTGTTCGGATTATTGTCCACATCAGGCAGAACTTCCGGAGCATGCTGCGTAGTCGGCCAATCAAACCGTAAGCCCACTGGTTTAAGGAGATAGGGATAATAGGCGATAGGCCACCCCTGATGATCGGCAAGGATCCATTGCGGGATTCCTGAATCCCGATAAAATTCCATGACAATCGATTGGTTGCGCCCCGAAATCAGCATGGTCTCTTCCTCGTCCAACCAAACGACCGCATTCAGATGAAGCCAATCGCGCTTCGTTTTCGGCTGCTCGTTTCTGTTCTTCGGCAGAATCTTCCTTAGGTCTATTACTCTCGAAATCATCCCCGTCGCCGTATCGATCTCATAGATGACGTCTTCGATCGTATCGCGATCGAACGAACCCGTGACGAGAAGATTCCCGTTTTTCCCTTCTTGGATATCATGGTGTACGCCGTAAGGGGAGTAATACACCGAATGAATGCGGCCTAAGAGAGAGGATTCAAAAAGGAGCGCGTCACCGAAGCGCGTGCTGCCGACGGAAAAGATGTTTCGACGGGTACCTTCTTTGAACAGCGCGATCTCCCCGGTTTCGATCGATTGAAGCCAACGGATGTCCCCATTACTGTCGAAGGCCATTTCAGAATCGGAAAAGCTGATCAAGTATAATCCCTTTTGCCTTTTCTCCGGTTGTTTTGTACGGATCGTCATCGAAGCGTTCGCGTGAACCGACGGCAACGAATCGGTCTTGATCCGCTGAGCCATACTCATGACTTTTCCGTCAAGCGTTTTCGCTTCGAGTCGGACACAGGTCTCTTGGTCGGGATACAAACCGTAAACTGGTATCCAATGCTCCGCGCGAAAGTTCGGGATCGTATAGCCAATATCCCCGCTGGTGTCTTTCCCGATGATGGTGACCGAGCATTCCAAGGGTTCTTCTGAGCGGAACACAACTAACGCCGATAAGGGTGACGCATCGTACGGATCAAGGATCACCAAAGGATTCTCGAATGTATATAGACCGGATTGCATTTCCTCGATCAATCGGCGGTCGATATCTTCCTGGATTTTTATCCGATTCAATACTTCTTTGATTTCCTGTTCCCAATCATTACGATCCCGCGCGGTGATTCGGCTGAAACAAAAGATACCGATGATCGCCAATATCGCCAATAGGGACTTCATCAATTGCGGATAGTCCCATAAGCGTCTATTAGGATCTTCCATCTCGTGCTTTGCCTTTTCGGATTTTCCGGTACCATTTTTCCGGAAGCTCGTCGAACAGAACGCAGATATAAAGTATATGTGGAAGAAGAATGGAGAAAACCAAACCGGTGAACATGAACTTTACGGAATAATTGATGGTAAAATAACCGTCGTTAAAAAGGCCAACCATCCCGTCTCCTCGGATATACTGCACCCCGAAAGTGCATAACAGAATAAGGAAAAGGAAAATAATCGTAAAAACCGGAAAATCAAGAGATTTAAGAGGTCGTTTCCGTATTTTCAGGTAATATACGGATGCGATGACCGCGGGGCATAACGTCAGAATAACCGCCATTCTTCCTCCTCCTTAAATGTTTTTGAGCGTTTACAAACGAGACGCGGGTATTGACAAGTCTTGTATACTATTTTATCATGATTGTTTCTCCCGCCCGAGGTATCGACGGAAAACTATTGCGTGCGTTAAACGGGTGTACTGTCGCCCGAAACGCCTCATGCCCGATTGATGTCGGACGCTCCAGCAACAATCGACTCGCCCCTCAATCGCTTCTATCGTCGAGACTCTTCGTGGAGCGCTAAATAGAGTCCGCTTGCCGGAATGTGGTATACTTTCTTCAAAGCAGCGAAGGAGGAAGCCATGCGCACATTTTGCACCGAAGGGCCTGTGGACCGGAGCGAAATGCCGGATGGCAAAACGCTTCACCTGTGGGTGGTACCGGTTAAGCGACCGGTTCCGTCCGCGTAAAATAGTCGGGCGGGATAGAGCGATTGGAGCGGTATTACCACGTGGTGTTGCTGACGCTTCTGTAGGGATCGGGATCGATGAGGAGAAGCGCAATCTCGGCTGTTTTGCGATGGAGACGGTTTCTTCCTGATTTTCGCAGCCGCGCGCGATATCATTTATCCGCGAAGGGTCGAGAAGAAGGGCGTAGGACAGCGGTAAAACTGGTATCACGCGGTTCCGCCGCTTACCGCGCGATTATATGTCGGGTGTTGCGGGTTCGATCCGATATCCTTTCAGGTTCC
>ENA-UOWO01007982-UOWO01007982.1-activated-sludge-metagenome-genome-assembly--contig:-NODE-7982-length-10288-cov-3.323854_pt1 | contig 10288 bp, 8 predicted proteins | sample MGYA00238148_ERZ761564 | MGnify/ENA primary metagenome ERZ761564 (study PRJEB28885, sample SAMN05720194) | activated sludge metagenome | isolation source: Anaerobic digester | place: USA...
AAACACATTGGAATTTTTGCAACTACTGGAACCGTGGCTTCTCAATCTTACATTTTGGAGCTCGAACACCTGTGGCCAAATGTCACTGCTCATCAACAAGCTTGTCCCATGTGGGTTCCACTCATAGAAAACAACGAACATCTTGATCCCGGAGCAGATTATTTTGTGCAGAAGTATATTGATTTATTGCTAGAACAAGAAACATCCATAGATACCATATTATTGGCTTGTACCCATTATCCTTTGATCAGTCACAAGATTAAAGAAAGACTTCCTGCTCACATTCAAGTATTTGAACAAGGTGAAATCGTTGCAAAGAGTCTTCTAAGTTATTTGCAAAGACACCCGGAGATTGCTCAAAAGATCAGTAGTGGTAAGGAGATTACATTTTACACCACTGAGCATGCAGAAAGATTCAACCAAAAAGCAGCGTTATTTTTTGGTGAAAACATTCAATCAAAACATTTAGAAAGATTGTAATTCGGTAGAAAATGAAGAAATTTACCTTTGGAATATTTGTGTTTATGACTTTAACTTCCTGTATGAATGAACCAAATTTAGATATACAAGGACATCGAGGTTGCCGAGGATTGATGCCCGAAAATACCATCGAAGGATTTCTCAAGGCTTGTGAATTGGGCGTTACCACACTCGAGATGGATGTGGTGGTTTCTACTGACGGCCAAGTTGTCGTCTCTCATGAGCCTTTTTTCAACCATGAAATTACCATCAGCCCATTTGAAGCGCCTATTACTGAGGCCAACGAAAAAGAATTCAACATTTATCAAATGACAACTCCTACTTTACAAAAATTTGACGTGGGAAGTAAAGTCCATCCTCGATTTCCAAATCAGGAAAAATTAAAAACCTATAAACCAATTTTGAGTGAAGTAGTCAATGCAGTAAATAATGCTGGCTTCAAACCACATTACAATATCGAAATAAAAAGAACAGTCGAGGGTGACGGTGTTTTTCATCCAGATGCTTTTAGTTTTACCAAACTCGTCGTTGAAAACGTAAATAATTTAGGAATTGCTGAGGTAACTACCATTCAATCATTTGACCACGATTGCCTCAATTTTACTAAACTATTTGCAAAAGATTTAAAAACTGTCATGCTTGTAGAGGATGAAAATACGCTGAATTGGCATCTTGATAAACTTGATCATCTACCCTACGCTTACAGCCCTGACTACCAACTCGTAGACGCACAACTGGTGAAAGCATGTCACGATAAAAATATAAAAATCATACCATGGACTGTAAATGAAGTGCAGGACATTCAAAAAATGATTACACTGGGCGTAGATGGCATCATTTCTGACTATCCTGATAGGGTAATTGCTACGGTGAGAAATTAAAAAAATGTCATGCCAGTAATCCTGAACGAATCATATATACCTAGCTTGATATTGAGGAATGGTCACCTCAATACCTTAAACGCTTATTTATTCCGCAAACAAAAGTTTCCTGCTTTTGACAGAGAAAGGATTTATACACCAGATGATGACTTCCTGGATTTGGACTGGATCAAACAAGGAAGTAAGAAGCTTGCCATTTTACTACATGGATTGGAAGGGAGCACAAGTTCTCAATACATCATAGGCATGACCAATAATCTTTCACAAGCAGGTTTTGACGTGATTGCAGTAAATCATCGTTCTTGTAGTGGCGAGATGAATCTTAAAAAGTCCTTTTACCACAGTGGTTTTGTAGATGATTTTGTATTTATTCTTGAAAAATATCATCGTGAATACGAGTCCGTCACTGCAATAGGTTATAGTCTGGGTGGAAATGTTTTACTCAGGTATTCGGGTCTTTATGCAGGGAGATATCCATTAAATTTGGAGCGCATCATATCTGTTTCTGCACCTTGCGATCTACATGGCTCAAGTTTGCGATTGTTGGAAACACAAAACATAATCTATGCTCAGCAATTTTTGAAAACCTTAAAGCACAAAATCTTTTTGAAATCTGAAAAGTTTCCAGATGTGGATGCTGCTCAGTTTTCAAAAGTAAAAACACTTTGGGATTTTGACGAATATTATACGGCACCCTTACACGGTTTTAAAGATGCGATGGATTATTACACAACATGTAGTTCGTTGCAAGTACTAAACAAGATTTCGATTCCCACCTATCTAATTTCAGCTTTAGATGATCCGTTTCTATCTACGACGTGTTATCCCTATCAACAAGCGAGTGATCACCCATACTTCCATTTCATACCATTGAAATATGGTGGCCATGTAGGATTTTCCTATCAAGCTACACTTTCGTTTGCCGATAAGATCATTATGAAATTATTGAAAAACGGTACAGAAACATCTTTTTAGCTTTTCTTTTCTGAACTCGTTGGCTGTCTTTTACTTACACATCATATTATATAAATTCGCTATATGAGTGATAAATTTTAGAAAGTCTGTGAAATTTTAAAATAATTTTTACATTATTTTGCGTTATAAATTCGTCTCCACAAAAAAAGAGTATGTATTACAACACGTTTGCACTAGAAAAAGCCAATAGAGGTAAAGGCATGAGGATCTCAGTCATCGCACACTTGTTGCTATTACTCATCGCTTTTTTCTATTACTTCCAGGTGGAGGTCAAAAATCCGGATCCAGATAAACCATATAGAATATATGTTCAATATCAGAATTTCGAAGAAAGTTCTTTGAGTACCTATGCCCATGCTGATGTAGGTGAATCGAGACCAAAATCAGAAGAAGTAGAATTGCTCTCACCAAAAATATTGGAGACCGTCATAGAGAAACATCCAGAGATGGAAATTCCAAAACCACAAGTGGTCATTGCCCCCACTCCCCCTCCTACTCCGACTGTCAATGAGACGGTTGTTGAAGAAAGTCCGGTTGTGGTGGAAGAAAGCCCTCAAGTGGTGGAAAAACCCATTCCTGTAGAAGCACCGGTAGTAAAACCTAGTCCAGAACCTGCAAAAGTTCCGACGCCACCAGCACCTTCTCCAAGTCCACCAAAACAAGAAACCAGTACACCAAGTGGAAGCACTGCGGATACAGGTGGGAAAACTGCTGGCGATAAACCAGCTTCCAAAACTGATGGCAATGGTTCTGGAAAATCCAATACAGGTACAGGTCCGGGAAGTGATTCTGGTCCAGATAAAACAAGTGGAAAAGCAAATGGCCAAGATGGAAGCGGATCGTATGATGGATCTGGAAATGGTATTTTTGGTAGAAAGGTTGTTTATAGAAACTATTCAGGCATTCCTTTGACCAAATCTGGGAAGATTGTCATGAAAGTATGTATAAATAGATCTGGTAATGTGGTTTACGTTGAATTACTTGAGCTTGAGACAACCATCAGAGATAGGGAAACATTGAGAAAAACGTTGATTGCTGCACGTGGCTATAAATTTGAATCAGATACCAAAGCACCAGCGGAAGAGTGTGGTAAATTATCTGTCGTATTGGATATCAATGCTTTTAAAATCAAATAATGGACAAAGATGAAATTATTTTTCATCTGGCAGAGGACAGAGCCAGGTATTTTGAAGCTGTCACTCCACCTATCATCCAGTCTAGTAATTTTGTTTTTGAGTCAATTGCCGACTTGAGACAAAAAGTGGTAGCCGAGTCAGAAAATTATGTTTATTCGAGAGGCATCAATCCAACCGTTGATATTTTGCGCAAAAAAATTGCCGCTTTGGAAAATGCAGAGGATGCATTGGTCGTAGGAAGTGGTGTTGCGGCCATTTCTTGTGCAGTCATGGCCAATCTAAAAATGGGCGATCATGTATTATGCATTGACAAACCTTACAGTTGGACCAAAAAATTATTTGACCAATATTTACCTAAATTTGGCATCTCTGTAGATTATTTTGTTTGGGAAAATCAAGAATCTTTTCAATCACAAATTAAGGAAAATACGCAATTGGTTTTTCTTGAAAGCCCCAACTCTTTGACATTCGAACTGCAAGATCTGGGTGTGATTGGTGAAATTTGCAAATCAAAAGGAATTATTACTGTCATTGACAACAGTCATACCTCTCCTTTATATCAAAAACCTATAAACTTTGGAATTGACATTGTTGTACATTCTGCTACCAAATACCTCAATGGGCACAGTGATGTGATGATGGGAGTGATCTGTAGTTCTCAGGAGATGATTAAAAAAATCTTTTATGGAGAATATATGACACTAGGTCCAGTGGTATCTGCGAATGATGCTTATTTGGCAATAAGAGGATTGCGCACTTTATCCGTAAGATTGGAACAATCAGATAAGACCTGTTACCAATTGTTTCATTTTTTCAAAAACCATCCAAAAGTACGAAAGGTATACTACCCGCTCGATCCAGATGGACCTCAATACGACATTGCCCAAAAGCAAATGAGCGGCAATGGTGGCTTGATTTCTATAGAACTTGATGTTGAAACTAAAGAGGAAGTCAATGCTTTTGTTGACAAAATTTCTAAATTTATGATGGCTGCTTCCTGGGGCGGTTATGAATCTCTCTTTTTACCCACTTTAGCTTTTTACGATATTCCTGGTTGGAAAAATCCGGTGTTGCCATTCCAACTCATCAGGTTTTATGTCGGATTGGAAGACTTTGATTATTTAGTAGCCGATCTCGACGAGGCATTCAATGCTATAAGTTAATTTAACCTACAATCTAGATTTTTACTTCTGGTTGGATGCCAGCCTCTTTTTCAAATCCTTGAGCAGAATATCCATGCCATTGGTTTTTATTTCCAATGTATTTTCCAATAATTGACCAATTCGCCCTTTGGGAAAACCTTTGGCTCTAAACCACAATAAATAGGCTTCCGGCAAATCCCCGATGATTACACCTTGATACTTACCAAATGGCATGCGCATCTTGCATATTTCAATCAAAATGTCCTTATCTACTTCATTTTTCCAATCAAATTCTTCCAACCTTTTTACCTATTTGATGATTCAACATTCAAACATACATAACAGAACTTTAAGCACCGTCCTAAAATATAGAAATCGAATCTCTATACGGTAAATTTTAAAGTTCGTCTATTATTTATCAAAAAAGACTACTTTTGTTTTATCATTGCCTTTATAATTTAACATTTAATGGCTTGAGAAATATTTCCGATGCATAAAACTGACCAGATTCTGTACCAAGATTCCAAAAAATCTTCTATCACCAAGAGTAGAAAGGAAATTTCTCAAAAAATCAAGTCACATTATGACTTCCTAAAAACAGCGCTTGAGGATATCAAGACGACCGGTTCTATTGCATCAAGTTCAAGATTTCTAGTTTCGAAATTATTGGAAAAGATTGACTTCTCAAAAACAACAAGTATTGTGGAATTTGGAGCAGGGCTTGGTTCTGTGACTTTCCCAATTCTGCAACACATGTCACCAAACGCACATTTTCTTTCGTTTGAGATCAACAATAATTTTTTAGAAAGTCTGTCCAAAATAAAAGACAATCGATTTAAGCTCATCAATGACAGTGCTGCAAATTTGGGTGATTATGTTGCGAATGAAAGTGTAGATGTGATTGTGTCTTCACTTCCGCTCAAAAATATCGACGATCAAATCAAAGAAGAAATCATCAAGGCAAGTTTGTTGGGTCTCAAAAAAGGTGGTCTCTACATCCAATATCAATATTCTCTCAGCGATTATTCTTGGCTGAAAAAACATTTTGAAGAAGTAGAATTGGACTTCACTGCCTTAAATATACCACCTGCCTTCGTCTACATTTGCAAAAAATAAGCTCTTATTTTATCCAATAAAGTCAAAAAAAAAAGATTCTTAACCCCCAGTGTGGAAGGCCAAGAATCTCTAATTTTTTTTTTTATTGCATGTTTAGAAGTTAAAACCTATTCTGCCAAATAAATACATGCCATCAGAACCCATTTGAACGGAATCATTAAATCCACCCTGATCTGTCCAACCATCAAATTGGGGCGTAGGATAGGCGCCAAAAATATTATTTGCGCCAATGGTCAACCTCAATTTACTGGCAATTTGATAACTCAAACTCATATCTAAAGTGCCCATTGCCTTATAAACATCCGTTGCCTTGCTATATAATTCATCAGCCTCTGATTGATTTGTTGCTGGCGTATCTACCCATTGAAAATCCTGAATTTCTACTTGACTGAATTGTGTCCATGTCAGGAATGCATCCAATTTCCCACTGGTAAATCCCAAGTTCGCTGCAAACTTATATTTGGGAGCTGCTGCTTCCAAGTATGACCTTGAAAAAGGACCAAAGAAAGTAAATGGATTGAGACTTCCAGCGTTCACTCTTTTAATCTCTGTGTTATTGACGTTTCCCGCAATACCAAAAGTAAGTGATTGAGTGTAGGCATCATTGAGGTATTTTTTATACGTAAGAACCACGTCTACGCCTGTTGTTTTGGTGTCCGCGCCATTTGCAAAAAATTGAGCAGCCTCAGCGCCTACATTCAAATCAGACACATCAAATACATCTGTAAGTATGATCCTATCGTTGACATTGATCAAATAACCATCGACCGTTGCTGTAAAATTTGATTTTTTAAATGTAAATCCACCTGCAAAATTTGTTGCTGTTTCTTGTTTTAATGGGTCAATGCCAAAAGCCTTTGCGACACTGCTGGTATTGGAAGCAAGCAATGTCTGCAAAGATTCTCCCGCTACAATATTAGTAAAGATGAGGTTGTAATGAATTTGAGCCAGTGAGGGTGCCCGGAATCCCGAGGAAACTGAGCCTCTCAGCGCAAATTGATCAGAAAAGCTGTACCTACTTGCTAGTTTATAATTGAAAGTACTGCCAAAATCACTATAATTCTCAAATCTTATTGCTCCTCCAAGTAAAAATGCCTTAGTGAAATTCATTTCTACATCACCGTAAATACCCAAATTGGTACGCCCTTCATCTACTTCATTGGCAGGTGAGTAACCGGGAAAACCTTGTGATCCACCTCCTGGTTGTTGTCCAAACTCGTTGACAAAAGGTGTTTGAGTAGCTGCATTTGTTATGGCTTTGCCATTTACATCGTAGGTGGCATATGAGCCTTCTTCACCTGCAAAAATGTCAAACTTCTCTGAACGAAATTCTGTACCAAAAGCTATGTTCAAGCCTGAACCAACACTTTTGATGAATTTTGAAAAATCAAGTGAAGTAACATTCATACGCAATCCATGCCCACCTGCATCAAATTCTGTAGGAGATTTACTTCCCAAAGATGCATTGTTGGTTCCTTTGATGGTGTAATGAAAATCATTATTCCCATAAGTATTGCTGATGTCGGCTTTCCATTCTTTTGGTAAAGAAAGCCTAAATCCACCTGTAATAGCATTGTCTAAAATTTTGGATGTAATCCGAGGCGTAAATCCATTGGGATATAGAGAAGGGACAGCTCTGTCGTCTCCTTCTGGTCCTGGAGCAGATCGAGAAAAAGCATTTGCGTCGGTATAGCGATCTCCCCATGTTCCAAAGGCATAAAATTCCGCAGATTTTCCAATCGGCAAAGCCGCATTACCTACCAATTGATACTGATCTACAGCTGCAGATCCATAACCTTTTCTCCAATCAAATCCTGGCCTCAAGGTTTTATCTTTACTCAGAAATTCACCACCCACATTGATATATCCACCTTTATCACCCAGGCCAATTCCATAGTTTAAAGCTACTCTGGCGGTATTGCCATCAAAGCTTTTTTCTTTTCCATCCAGTCTGTTTTTACCGTCCACATTAAAAAGTTCAGGCTCCCAGCCGTCTTGCGTATCAAAAATTTGCTGGGCAAAATCTCCTCCGCGTTTGGTACTGTAAGCACCATAGGTGACACTGCCTTCCACACCAACTGTCTGGTCTTGCAAAACAATGTTGATTACACCGGCAATCGCATCCGATCCATATTGCGCTGAGGCTCCATCTCTCAAAACTTCTATCCTTTTTATGGCTGATACAGGAATTGCATTTAAATCAGTTCCCGTATTTCCCCGGCCCCTTGTACCAAAAATATTGACCAAAGATGACTGATGTCTTCGTTTACCATTGACTAATACTAGTGTTTGGTCCGGTCCCATGCCTCGCAAAGAGGCGGGATCCACGTGATCTGCTCCATCAGAACCAGATTGTTTAGTCGCATTAAATGAAGGGGCAGCATATTGTAATATTTGATTGATTTCTACCCTCCCATTTGTGGATGTTAGGTTTGCTACATCAATAATATCTACCGCTACTGGAGAATTGGTCATGGTGCGATTATAACTGCGTGAACCAACTACTTGCACTTCACCAATCACCACACCTTCTTCCATAGTGACACTGAGTGTAGTCTGTCCAGCCATGACCTCAATATCCAAAGAACTATAACCAATGTAGCTGAAATGTAAAACAGTATTTGGTTTTGAAACCTCCAAAGTAAAATTGCCATCTATGTCTGTCGATGTTCCATTTGTTGTTCCATTTTCAGAGACATTGACGCCCAGTAAAAATTCCCCGTCACCAGATTTAACTTGACCGCTGATCATCAACTGGCCTTGCATTGTCAAACATGCAAATGTAAAAAATAACAAAAAAAGTAAAGTTGTTTTCATTTGTTTGGTTTTAGAATATAAAAACAAAATATTGCTTGTACGCAGTAGGACTTATGGTTTACTCGCCATATTAAGCATATTAACAAAATAAATATACACTTCAATTTTCATTACAGAAATAAGTATTCAGGATTTTTTTTTGAATATTTTCTAAAATTGTCATCTTCGTGGTTTCCTATTTTTTGAAGAACTAGTATGCATCCAATAAAATACAGAAGATTATCGATTGAAGAGTTGACTCATCTTGAAGAAAAATTTATTCAATTTTTGGTAGTAAACGGTATTTCTGCAGAAGATTGGGTAAAGATCAAGTCAGAAAATCTAGATCAAACCAATGATTTGATCGACTCATTTTCTGACACCATTTTTGAAGGTTTAATGCAAAAGACCACCTTTTTTGAATATGCTGATTCAAAGATGATATTGAGTTATAAGGTGGATGATAAAAAAGCTATTTGTTACATCCTGATGATCAAAGCTGATAGTAATTTGGTTATTGATCCAGAAAAACCAGAGGCCTCCATTGCTGGAATTTCTCCAGATGATTTCACATTAACAGTTGCAAGCAAAGAAATTCAAGGGGATAGGAATTTATTTGTTTACCAGGAACTTGAAAAAGGGCGATACATTTCAGACGGCAAATTATTTGATTTTTTTTCAAAACTCAACGACCAGCCAATTTAGAAGTTACTTAGTTGATTTCTACAGCTGAATATTTAATTGACTTTGCACTCAATTTTATTTAAGCAGTAGAAAACTGCCAGCTTTACTGTAAGTCTGATTTTCACAGGTGTAACTTATCTTGTAAACATAACTACCACCAGGCATTGACTGGCCATCTTTGGTGCCATCCCACCGATCAGCTTTTGTATTGAGTGTTGTTACCCAACCACCCCATCTATCAATGATTTGAAAACTTTTGATATCATCTACAATGAACGTGTTGGAGATACCAATGTCGTCATTGAGATCGTCGTTGTTTGGAGTAAAAGCTGCTGGTATTAATAAATCAGCACACTTTTTATCCTGCTGCTCTACCACGTTGATAGTGACTGTACTTAATTCTTCGCAGCCATTATTGGTGAGTGCCAATTCATACGTTGTACTTTCTTCTGGAGAGGCAATCACGTTGAGCGAATTTGGATCATCCAGGCCAGTTGTTGGTGTCCAAGTGAAATTATCTGCGCACAATGCTCCGACCACAATCTCTACTTCAGAACCTTTGAAAATGGTTGTGTCTTTGGTGGATATTCTGTCTGGAAATACATAACTTCTGACTAAATCTTGACGTGAAAGCGCTCGATTATAAATCGCAATTTCATCCAAAAGCCCAACTAATTTGTCATCTCCGCCAGCACCACAAGGACTGCCGGAAAACCTTACCCTTGCGTTGCGACCAATAGGAATATTTCTATTCACTTCAGCCAAAGCAACAGTTACATTATTGATAACAAGCGTATAATTTAATTCTGATTTTATCAAGGTCACCCTATTCCAACATCCAGGATCCACCTTACCTTGCAAAATGTAGTATTGACTTACATTTTCTGCCAGTTCTACTACTATTTCTCCCGATTGTGGCACGTAGCGCATGTAAATGCTTGAATCCAAATCGCAAAAACTCTGGATGGACAATAGATCTGTGGTATTGGACACAGAAGAAAGGTTGACATAAAAATCAATCGAAAAGTCTTTCGAAAAAATCTGGTTGATGTCCTGACCCAACTCTATTGTTTCTTGT
>ENA-UOWO01007983-UOWO01007983.1-activated-sludge-metagenome-genome-assembly--contig:-NODE-7983-length-10287-cov-6.037823_pt1 | contig 10287 bp, 10 predicted proteins | sample MGYA00238148_ERZ761564 | MGnify/ENA primary metagenome ERZ761564 (study PRJEB28885, sample SAMN05720194) | activated sludge metagenome | isolation source: Anaerobic digester | place: USA...
AAGCAATCAGATACTGAGGGCAGTTGGGCAGATGCAGACCCACCCGGTCTCCCTTTTTGATGCCGAGTTCGGCCAGCGCGTTGGCAAAACTTTTGGAGACAAGGCTCAGCTCCAGAAAAGTCATCTCACTGCCGAAAAAAATCAAGGCGGCTTTGTCCGGATAAGCGCCAGTGGGCAGATTCAGCAACTCATGAGCCGCCAAGCGTGGATAACGGATAGTGGTGGGTACGTTGTAATCGTAGTGATGATGCCAAGGTTTCTCTATCATTTTCCCCCTCCTCAATAATTAAATTTATGAGATTGACCACCTGTGACCGCTGAGCCGGCGTGATGCGGGAAAAACGCGCTGGGATGGATGTACATTGATCTCTCCAGAGCTTTGAGAAAGAACGGGGCAAAACGGTTTTTACCCATCAGGCGACTCTACTTCTCTCTTTTGACGAACCGCTGCTTCTGTATGTGTATGGCTAAATCCATAGGGTTTTTAGGCGTGTCTGTCAATAAAATATTGAAAGTTTCCGATTCAGGCGCTGGGCAAGGCGTTTTCCCAGGGCGGCAATTGTCCACATCGTAGGAAGACCGAGCGCAGCAGGCATGACGCTAGCATCGCAGCAGTAAAGGTTTTGAAACTTTGTCTCGAGATTTTCATCCACCACTTCTCCGATCCGACAACTCGCCGAGGGATGCGCGCCTGAAGGTTTCAGTGCAATCATGCTTTCGTCTTTGGCGCCGGCCTGCTTCAGCACCTTCTTTATAATGGAGACGCCCTTGTCCAGCTTTTTCCGGTCGGTTTTTGTCACCTCCTTGGAGAATGACGTTCCCCGGAAAATCTCTCCGTTAGTCTCATCCCTGATCTTGACCATGATCCCGGAGTATTTCCAGAAATTCGCAAATTTCGAAATCCTGTTCATGCCCATAAAATAGAGCATCACCAGGAACTGAGACCAGTTGGGAAACACGGGCAGTATCGCAATGCCATCCGACTCATAGTGCTCAAGGGTGCCGACGGTCATCGGATTGGCTTTGGCTGTGTTTATTCCAGGGACGATCCCTCCCACAAACTGAAGCCAGTCACAGGCAAAGCCCTTGCCGGCTTCCTTGACCCCCAGCCTCCTCAGGAGGTGTACATTGGAAACTCCTGCGGAGAGGACAATGATCTTTCCCCAATACCGTTCTTTACGGCCCCTTCTACTGACTTCAACGCCTGTGGTTCGGCCGTTTTCCAAAATCACATCGGTGACCTTTGTATGAAGTTGCAGGTCGGCGCCGTTGCGGATTGCCTCATCCCCGTAGTTTCTTGCCGAAAACTTAGCGCCCGTCGGGCATCCCAGCATGCAGTCAGCACATTCCTCTCTGCACTTTTGTGGATCAATGAAATTTTCAATTTTATGCCAATGGTATCCGGCGCTGTTGGCTGCTTCGAGAAGCCGTAAATTCGCTTTTCCAACAAATTCATTCGGCAGCGGCTGCGCAAACATATCTTTTCGGGCTTCTTCTGTTTCGTTATCCAGATCAATCCTGTGAGGGGCAAAAATCGATTTGGGCGGTGGTATCGCACATCCCGCGGCCAAGACGGAAAGTCCGCCAAAGTTGTTTGCAAATGTGACGATGTATTTTTCCCTGCTGAGGTTGAAACCGCAATTCTGCAGAATCATGGGGATGGACAGAGTGTTTCCCAGAAGGTTCGTCCGTCCGCCACGCTCCAGCATAAGGACACGCTTTCCCCTGAGGGCCATCTCCCGCGCGACAGTGGCGCCTCCGATGCCAGTCCCGACGATAATGACATCATATTCCATTTCCAGAATCCGCTCCTTCCTCAGTTAGCTCCCCCGCCTTCAGCATATCCAGATCCAGGGGGACGGTCTTGTTTGCATCCCGGTAAAGCGAAAGGGCCTGCTCCGGGCAGTGTTCCGTGCACAGGCCGCAGCCCATGCAGGACGTTCGGTCGTATATCCAATCCTGCTCCGTCACTTGTATCGCCCCGAAGTGGCATACCTGAGCGCATGTGCCGCAATGCCTGCATGCTTCGTCACGATGATACGTGGCGTAGCCCGAGTCGGCGTTCATCGTCAGGTCCGGGCTGAAGCGCCGGGCGAAGCTGGTTGCCTGAAGGCTGACGCAGGTGTCCGGGTGACAGTTACAGATGATTCCCGTACTACCCCCCGTCGCAACCTTGAAGAAGGTCTGTGTGATATAGCCGTGTTGTCGGAATTTCCGGATGAGATCCAATGCATCCTCGGGCGAGATCCTGCGGGCGTGGTACTTTTCACCGCAATGATCTAACCAGAATTGAGAGGTCTTCCTGCCGATGCTGAGGCAAGAATTAATTGTCCACGCCGGGGCCTTCAGGGTCATTTTGCAGGGACAGTCCATGACGGCGATGAAGTCTGCCTCTTCAAAAAGAATCCGATAGGCGTAGGCGAAGGGGATGATTCGCTTGTTCTGCTCCGAGTCAATATTGATATCCTCATGGAGAGTCAGGAATTTGCGAACATCGGAAAAAGAAATGACCTTGGCGTGGTAGCGGTCAAAAGACATCCGGAGGATGGGCTTCAGGGGTTTGAACCATGACAGATATTGTGAGATCAGACGCAAGCCGTGGTAAATGAAACGCACGTATGGATAATAAAAAGAAAAATAGAGATAATTGTGAAATGCCCGGTCGATCCGCCAGCCATGCTTCGCCATCAAAGCTTTTGTTGACGACCTCAATGCTGCACCCTCCCCGGGAATTTAATCCCGCTCACGCGGGACGAGAGTTCATTCTCCGTAGCTTGCTGCGATATAACAATGTTCACTTCAACCCTCGACAGCTTGCTGCGAGGCGGTTGATTGCAGAGTCCGAAGTTACTTTTTATAAAGAGTTTTTGGCTCTTCCGGGTTTTAGTACAGGAAAAGCGCGACAACATCCAGAAATATATTGAGAAACGTTCTTTGAAAGGACATCTTTCCTCTTGACAATCCCCGGTAAAAACCGCAAACACCAAACCATTCCGGACGGCGCGTGCATTTCCGGAACAATCGGAGGTAAAGCCATGGACAAGCCAATGACCTATAAAGGAAGAACGTATTGTGAAAATTGCCTCTATCGCTTCCGGCAGTAACGGCAACTGCTATTATCTTGAAAATGACGATGATGCCATTTTGATCGATGCAGGCGTGAGCACGAAGCAGATCGTGGAGAGGATGGCCCGGCTCGGGCTTTCTTTGTCCAAATTGCGGGGCGTCTTCATCTCCCACGAGCATACCGATCATATCCGCGGCATTGACGTTTTTTCCCGGAAACAGGCCGTGCCGGTCTTTATGACGCAAAAGACGCATGCGTCATCAGGGCGTTTCATTAAAGACAATCCTGTCAGCTTTTTTTCCCCCGGTAGGCCGGTCCAGCTTAGCAATATCTGTGTCCATCCTTTTCTGAAATCGCATGATGCGATAGAACCCTGCGGTTTTTCTGTCTCTTCCGGAGGCAGGAGTGTTGCGGTGTTGACGGACGTCGGTTTGCACTGCGAAAACGTCATTGAGCATATTCGGAATGCCGACGCCCTGTTTTTAGAGTCCAACTACGACGACCAGATGCTCAAGACGGGACCCTATCCTGTCCATCTGAAAAAAAGGATTGCCTCCGATCGCGGCCATCTGTCGAACACCCAGGCCGCCATGATTACTCTCGAATATGCGACCACCCGGCTTAAACACGTCTTCCTGTCGCACCTTTCAGCCAACAACAACACGCCGGAACTGGCGCTCGCGACTTTCCGGCGGATTACAAACGAAAGAAGCGATCTGAAACTGGAGGTGAGAATTGCCTCCCGAGAAAAAGAAAGCCCGGTGGTTTGTCTGTAGGACCGGTTTCGTTTCCGCCCGCTTGGAGACCAAATGAGACCAAGTGGGATACCCTTAAATCATTAAATTTCCAAAGAAAAACTCTGCCTGTAAAAAGCGACCCCTTCCTGAATCAGCCAGACCTGAAGCTCCCGGTGTTTTGTTTTCCATTTACATATTATGCTAAAAAAGCTACCTAATAACCGAGGATGAACAAACTCTCCCTTACTCATGATTGTAAATGAAGGAGAATTTATGAAGATCAAGGATAAAGTAGTGGTTGTCACGGGCGGGGCTTCCGGCATCGGCCGGGGATTGTGCAAACGGTTTGCCGCCGAGAAGCCAAAAGGGATAGTAGTCTCCGATTATAACACAGAAGGCGCGGCAAAAGTGGCCGAAGAGATCGGCGGACTTGCCGTAACGGTGGATGTCGGCAAAGAGGCCGACATCCAAAAATTGGTGGACGTCGCCACCCGGCGATACGGCCCGATCGATCTGTTCTGCTCGAACGCGGGAATCCCTGCGCCGGGCGGCGCCGAGGCCCCGGATGAGGTATGGCAGCGCTCGTGGGACATCCATGTCATGGCCCATGTCTATGCGGCCCGCGCCGTTTTGCCGTCTATGATCGAGCGCGGCGCGGGATACCTGCTTCAGACAGCCTCGGCCGGAGGATTGCTCACGACCTTAGGCCAGGCCCCTTACGCCGTTTCCAAGCATGCCGCCGTGGCGTTTGCGGAATATTTATCGATTACCCATGCCCGCCAGGGCATTAAGGTCAGCTGCCTTTGTCCCTTCGGCGTCATATCCGGGATGCTTCCGGAAGATGCGGAAGGCGTCGGTAAACTCATTTTGAAAACAGCCATAACGCCTGAAGCGTGCGCCGACTACGTGGTGGCGGCTCTGGACAAAGAGGAGTTCTTTATTTTTCCCCATCCGGAAATTCTCGAATATTTCAAGGCCAGATCCAATCACCATGAGCGCTGGCTGCACCACATGCGAAAAGAGCAGGAGCGTTATATCGGCTAAAAAAATACAGAAAGGAAAAACGATGATGAATCTTTCACAATTCTCGCTGGAAGGAAAAGTTGCAGTCGTCACCGGAGGAAGCCGGGGAATCGGCCGCGCCGCCGCTTTGGCAATGGCGGATGCCGGGGCGCACGTTGTGGTGAGCAGCCGGAAAATCGCCGATCTCGAAGGGGTTGCCGAGGAAATATCGGCCAGAGGCGTAAAGGGAAGGGCCATTGCGGCGCATGTCGGCAAGATGGATGATTCCAGGGCGCTCGTCGATCAGGTCGTGAAGGAATTCGGACGCCTCGACATTCTCGTCAATAATGCCGGCACCAACCCCTATTACGGACCGATGATGGACCAGGATGAAAAGACCTACGACATCACCATGAACGTCAACGTGAAAAGCATCTTCTTCCTGAGCCAGATGGCGGCAAAGATGATGAAGACGCAGGGCGGCGGCTCGATCATCAACACCTCTTCCATCGGCGGAATCCGGGCGGGCGAGTTGGGCGTTTACTGCGCCACCAAGGCGGCCGTCATCATGCTCACCCAGGTCATGGCCAGGGAATGGGGACAATACGGCATTCGGGTTAACGCCATCGCCCCGGGTATCATCAAAACCCGTCTGAGTGAAGCGCTGTGGAAAAATCCGGAGGTCAACGCCAGGGCGGTGGCTCAGATCCCCATGATGCGCCTGGGCGAACCGGAGGAACTGGCCGGCGTTGTGGTGTTCCTGGCCTCCAGAGCGGGGAGCTACGTCACCGGCGAAACGATTGTGATCGACGGCGGCCGCGTTCACGGCGAACCGGCCTGGCGGGAAAAGAAATAGGAAAGGCAGCAAGGTTAAAAAAGCATAAAAAGCCAAAGTCGTCTAGGGGACATTATAATGTCCCCTACGTCTCCCTATCGTCCTCATTTATTCGTTTATCTCGCCGGAATCAGTGAATAAATATTGACATTACTCGACGCTTTGGCTTATTGTTCGGCTTAAGAAGGAATGGCACAAATTTACATTTGCATAAGCTGATTAAAAACAAAAACCACTCAAACCGTTGGAGTAACGCCATACTACCCAAACCAACTAAAGCTGAAGATAAAGGCGAATATCGAATCTGGCTGAAGTTTGCCGATGCGACAGAAGGTGAAGTAGATCTTCAAGAAGAACTGTGGGGCGAAATGTTCGAATCGTTGAAGGACAAGGATCTGTTTGCAAAATTTTCCCCCCACAAAGAACTGGAAACAGTCGTCTGGCCGAACGGCGCCGATTTCGCGCCGGAGTTTCTCTACCAAAAATTACGTTCCGATTATGCACTTCAGTCGAAAACAAAAATTAACGCGGCATGACGGCAAAGTTCAGTGTCTAGACCGAACTTTCCCAATAGGCCGAACTTTCCAGTCCGGCATCGCTTAACTGTATGGTTTTAGGGTTAAGCGAGGACTGGCATCCCAATATTGTTCATTGAATGATGGAAATGATATTTCAAGACCTGACCCTATCCCTATTTTTTCTGGAAAGCCGAAAAAATAAATCTTTATTTATCTCTTTATAAAATAATTCCGTAAGTGATAAAAATAATGCTTGACTATATATCCACATATGATATTTATATATCAACAATAACGAAATATGCACGAAAAAGGATTACTACTATGAAACAAAAAATTATCAGATCAGAAAGATTACCAAAGTATGGCACTCCTTTAAGATCACAATTTGTTAATATGGTTACAAAATTGCCTGGTTATCAAGAAGGCATCAATAAAGGATTCCCACTTTTTACCATCAAAGAACTCGATGCATTTAAAGAACATTTCAAAGATGGCTTGACCTGGGAAGAAATAGACAAAATACTATCAGGGAAAGGAATATTTTTTAAGAAAGCAACCTTTCGCAAGTATATCCAAGAAAATTACCTTTCTAAAGCAATTGGTTACAAAAATACAAAAAATGGACGGGTAGCAATATTTCCAAAGGATACTATTTCCCATATCAATTTTATCCAATACTATTTCAAGGTTATTGATGGTGAACATATAGATAACATATTAGATATGATCAAAAATCTACAGATAACATATCTCGATGCTATCGAGTCTAACCTGAGTTGGTCTAGTAATATTTATGGATCAATATTTAATTACATTTGTTTTGATGATGGTGACATCGCAAGTGCAATCAATAAAGCTCTTGCCTGTAGACAACCCGAAAGAGATAAATATCTTAAAAAACTTGATGATATTCGAAATAAATTTGACAAAATTATCCGGAAAGATATCGAAAAGTTGGAATCATCGCTTCAAAACGAATATCTCGGGGTGGATGAAGCAATGACTTACCATGAGGAGAATAAAGATGAATAAAACTAAGCATTTCATAACAAGACAATGTCAGCGTGGCATTTCTGACTATTTGCTTAAGATTATTGAAGAGAATGGAAAATACACAAATGCGCCAGGTGGCGCAATTAAAATCGAGATAGGTAACCGTGAATATCAAAATATTGTGAATGAAACAAAAAAATTTCTCCAACTTCTTGATAAAGCAAAAGGTGGAACAATAATCATTCAGGACAATGATTTGTTAACGGTTTATAAATAGAATTAATAAAACATAGGAGTGATAACATGCTAAAGCCTTATTCTCTTCGTTCTAACTGGGAGATTGTAGCCTTTTATTTAATCGAGCCATTTATAGGTGAAACAAAACGCCGATTTTCCAGGCAACAAATTATGAGAGGGCTTTATGATATTATTCCACTGTTGCATCTTTTTGGTCACAAAAAAAATCCAAGTCACCCTGAGGAAACCCTGCAAAAGACTTTACAAAACATGCGAGATAAAAAATGGTTAATTATCTTAGGAGGTGGTTATACAGGACAATATGAATTAACAGAAGAAGGCTATAAGACACTTATGAGTGTTAAAGAGGCTCTGAACGGAATCAGAGGCGCCAGTAAAGGAATAGCCTTTCTTAGACATGTGAAAGAATGAAGATTTAATAAGAGATCATAACAGCGTGGATATCGGTCTCGGCATTAAATTCACAAAGGCGAATTATTTTAGATGAGCAATCCTCTTTATGAAATAATCCGCAAAGCACACGAGCAAAAATGGTGTGTGACGCCTTACTGCACAACATGCGGCGCTCATGAATATCGGAATGCACTCCAAGAATTATCCAGTCCTTTAGGTGGAGGACTTGCAAATGCTCTTGCTGACATTGATCTGCAAGAAATTTCCCTGCTACCCAACTGGCAAGATGCATTGCTCGTCGCGATCATGGATTTACCTATTTCGCAGCAAGTAGATGGCGTCTTGGAGGCGTGGCTTCCGAAAATGTCTGATCATGTAGCTTTTGCCGATTTGATCTTGTATAAAATAGTTCATTATATGAGAAAAGATAATGTGATGAGAAACAATTGGATTGAGCGCTGCATAGACATTGCCATAAATTCAAGAAACTTTTCCTTGATAGAGTCTCTGCTTCTCGTATTAAGGCGCGAAGCATGGAACTATCGAAAGTTAATCGCGATAGCCAAGGAATACTCTTATTCTTCTGCGCAGATGGACAGAGCGTTACGAAATTCATGCAAATTGAGGGCAATGGAATCAGTTTAACAAAAAATTTAAGCATAATGCATTTATTAATGAAAACAATAAAATATATCATCTTTTTTTCAATTTGCTTCGTAATTTCGTGCACAACTTCATTACCATATTCCAGTTTAACTAAACATAACCTGAGGGAAATTTTAAGCACTTACCCCAAGCAGCAAGACCATCCCGATACAGCCGCCATCGCCCTTCTTTCATATTCCAAAATAGAGATGTTAAAGGACGGAACACAAATTGCTCAGCATATTAAAAGGTTTAAGATATTCAATGAAAGAGGATATCATCTTGCAAAAAAATCAATTAGATATCGGGAAGGATACGAACAGGTAAAGATTTTTTATGCAAACACGATCATGTCCGATGGAACCATCGTGTCGCTGGACAAGAAAGACATAAAGGATTATTCTCCGTATTCAGAAGACGAACTCTATACGGATATAAGAGAAAAAAAATTTACAATGCCGGGTATAGAACCGAACTGCATCGTTGAATATGCTTATGAAATAACATCCGTTAAACCCACACTACCCTATGATTTGTTTGACTATGTTTTCATCCAACACCGTATTCCGTTAAAGGAAAACATTTTGGAAATCATTCTGCCAAAAGGCAGAGCATTACAGATGGCTTATTTCAAGACCGACATGAAGCCAAGTGTAAGAGAATCAGACGGTAAAATCCATTACACTTTTAAAACTCTTGATCAACCGGAGATTATTTCCGAACCCGACATGCCTGAAATCGTTGATAGAGATGTTTTTCCGCAGTATTACTGCTGGACATTAGGAGACTGGAGTATTGTTTCGAAATGGTATGCAGACTTGACCAAACAGCAAATGCAGTCAAACGCTGAGCTTGAACTATTCACACAAGAATTAATAGCCGGCCAAAAAACTGAAAAGGACATCATCCGGGCAATATTTTATTTTGTCTCCCAAAAAATCAGATATGTCGCTGTTGAGTTAGGCCCTCATACCCATCAACCGCACTTGGCTCATGAAATATTCAAAAAAAGATATGGTGACTGCAAGGATAAGACAACACTGCTGCTTGTGATGCTCAGAATAGCAGAAATTGAAGGACTCCCTTGTTTAGTGCCGTCAGTACCGGAAGCATTCGACAAGTCCGCGCCAACCATTCATGCTTTTGATCATGTAATCGCCGTTGTGCCCAAAAAGGATGGAGCTTATTACTGGCTGGATGCCACCAATGAAGTTGCATCCGTTGACGCGGTGCCATTTGATGCCCCAAGAGATGTTCTCCTGGTGAACATGGATGGCAGCTACAAATTCATCAAAACTCCCGCCCCAGATGATGCGAAGGATTATGCCGATCTGCAGAGATCAGTTATTGTAAAGGAAAGCGGAGATGTCTCAACTGAGGATATTAACTATTTTTACGGTAAAGTCGCTGAGGACTTAAGATATGAGTTTAAATATATGTCACCAGAGAAACGAAAACAATACTTTGAGAAAAAGGGTATGGAAGTTTCCAATCTTGAATTACTAAACCTTACGGAATTAGAATTACCGTTTATCATTAAAGTAAAAGGATCTAAGAAAAACCACGTTCAGAAACTCGAGGAAAACGTGATGATCTTATCCGATGTCGTCAAGATACCAACTTATGACGACCTAACTGCAAGTAAAACAAGAAAATATCCAATAAGTTTTGACACATTTTATCTGACAAAACGTAAGCATATTTATCATTTTCCTCAAGGGTACAAGCTTAGAACAATACCTGTAAACTTCAAACGGGAAGACCCCTTTAATGAAATCCAGATAAAATACAATCTTGCCGGCAATGTTTTTAGCATTGAAAGCAAGTCGAAAGATT
>ENA-UOWO01007987-UOWO01007987.1-activated-sludge-metagenome-genome-assembly--contig:-NODE-7987-length-10285-cov-4.445455_pt1 | contig 10285 bp, 7 predicted proteins | sample MGYA00238148_ERZ761564 | MGnify/ENA primary metagenome ERZ761564 (study PRJEB28885, sample SAMN05720194) | activated sludge metagenome | isolation source: Anaerobic digester | place: USA...
ATCGATTCCAGGTGGATAAATATGCAGCCTCAAATGCAACAATATCCCTCAGTACAGAAGACTATCAATGGAGGTGAAGCTGGTGATAAATTTGGCTATTCAGTTTTTGCTGGGCTCCATGATATTGTGATTGGCGCTCCTGGACGAAGTGGAAATAGGGGAAGTGTGATTTTCGGAGATCATCAAACTGAAAATGTATTTGATTTTACCGAAGTGACTGGTGTAGGATATAATGCTACTGATTGGTTTGGATATGCAGTGGCAATCAATAAAGATTGGGGTGGGTCTTCATGGATCGGCGGAGCTCCTTTTGATGATGATACGTTTATTAATCAAGGTTCAGTTTGCATTTATACCGACTACACGAACCCTTTGGCGGGGGATAAATTATACAGTCCTACTCCCCAAGCTAATGAAGTTTTTGGTTCTGCTGTTGGTATTGCTGGCCATTCTTTTGCAAATTCTGTCTTTATAATTATTGGCGCTCCAGGAAAAAATTCCGGGGCTGGTGGTGCATATATTTATTGGTTCAACGGGTCCGCCTATACGTTGATGCAAACCATCGACCCGGTTGCACCCAATCCAACAGATAGCTTTGGGCTTGCAGTTTCTCTGACCTACAATTATTTGACCGGTGAAGGCTGGGCGTTTGTAGGAGCTCCAAATGATGATGTTTTGGCGGTCAACGATGGCAGTGTTTCTGTGTATAAGAGAAATCTAATTAGCGGAGCGTGGGAATTTCAGTTCAGGATGTCTTCTGCTGATCCTGTTGCTAATGGACATTTTGGATACTCTGTAGCATCTAATATGCTGTGTGAATCGGGTGTTGTGATAGGGGAGCCCGGATATTCTTCTTCCCCTACGACGGGGCTCAATAAAGGACGGATTCAGTATTGTGCATATTCTGAAGGGAGTTTTCAAAGTCCTTCAGTAATTGATATTGGACAATACAATAATAATTATCTCGGCTCATCCGTATCGGTTGCTGGCAACCAAGCATGTGATCATTTTGAATTAATAGCGGGAGCAAAGACCGGCCCTATTGGTACAACAGTAAACAACTGGGGCATGGCAAGATTTTATACGATGATAAATAATTCTGGCACATGGATTAAAAATGGAAAAACATTTGACATGGAAGGAGGCACTGGTTGGCAGTTTGGTTTCAGCGTGGCAGTAGGTAAGAACGGCAATGTGGTCACAGGATCTCCTTCTGCATCTATTGGAAATAATTTATTGCAAGGAAAGGTGAAATTGGAAAGTTTTCCTGGATTTTGAAAGGGGTATTCTTAATGATACTCAGCTTTATTTTAAAAATTAAGCTTTCTCATAAACGACCTTCAGATCTGATGGATATTGATATGCGTTTCAGACCCGGCGCAGTTTACCAGGCCAATGTAAAATCAGCCGTGTCAGGAGGATCCCCCGTTTATATGTATCTTTTCGATTGGCAATCTCCTGTCCTTGACGGCAAATATAAATCTGTGCATTGTATGGAAATTGCTTTTACCTTCAACACCATCCAGCGGACTCGCAATATGACTGGTGGCACTGATCGCTGACAGCTGATCGCCGACAACTGACCGCTCAATAATAAACAGCCATCAACTTTTCTACTTTATCCTCAAAAGATTTAAGGTCTTGTTCCATTTTGATAAAAAACATCTCGCGATACTGGAAACCATCACTGCTGATCAAAACCGACCGCCTTCTGATCTTCTGAATCCAATCCTTGGAAAAATTATAAAATGCAGGATTGTAACTCACGATGAATTGGGGCATATCGTAACCTATGCAAGTGGCGTTGAACTTATCTGATTCGTACAAAACCATATTGAGGAAATTGCCGTATTCATTGAGATAAATCATCCTTTCTGAACCAGATTTATTATCTCGAACCGTTGTACCCGACATGGCAAGTTCATGTAAATGATTAAACAATTTTTTTACGTCATCCATCAAATTTCTGACATAAGTTTCATTTTTGAAAGCCCTAATGGTAATACTGAAGATGATTTGTTGAAATAAATTGGCAAACATATTACTGTTCCAAATCTCTGTGACTGGGTGGCCTGCATAATAAGAAGAAATTTCCCGCCGTATGGTTTCTAGTTGAATGGGCACATTTGGGTTTTCCTCAATGATCAACTTACTTTCTGAGGAATGCATATGCCGCCAAATGGACGATAAAAAATTATAGATGTACTGATGTGAAAAGTAATAAAATACCGGGAGCTCGTTGGCCAGGTAAGTCAATTTACTGGATTGTGGGTTATTGAGTGGTCGACTGAAAAAACTAAACTGACTCAGTGGATCAAAAGTGGTTTTGTTTTGAGCGAAGGAGTGTTGAAAAGAAATATAATTGTCGGCCTGAAAAATCCCGTCTAGTGAAACTTGAAAATATTTGGCTAGTTTGACCAATTCTGCTGTAGTCAAAGCCGTCTCACCATTGATTCTCTTATAACATGCACCCTTTCTGAGATTGAGCACATCCATCATTCCATACAAGACTTGCTCTTGACTTTTTCGTTTGGTCAGGAAATCGAAAAAGGGTTTTTGAAACATTTCATTTTCGTTCATCACTTAGTACATTTTACAATAAGTAACTAATGTACAAAAACTACTCCAAAATATGAAAATATTAGGGTTAAAGCTTTAGAATAGTTTACAAAATGTAAAATAATATATCTGAGGTTGATGTAATAATTCACCAAACATAATTTCATCACCATATCTTTGAAATATCAAAAAAAGGTAAAAGGTCGTCTTGCATTTGTTGCTCCTCTTGTCCCTAGAAAAATTTAAAAAGCAAATAGTAAAAGTGATTGACCTCTTTTAATAAAAGTGTCTTCGAAAAGTCGGAGGCACTTTTTTTTGATTCGAGAATAAATTTAAATGTCCCACATGATTCAAAATGCAAAGCACAGCTCTCTGAAAGTCATCCAAGCTGCAAACATTTTTATATCTTTGAAAAAAAAAGCGTGGAGACCATCTACTCAGATTTACTGGAAGCCAAAAAGCAAGGACAGAAAAAATTCGTCGTGCTGATTGATCCCGATAAATTAAAATTGGGACACATGGACCGTTTGCTGCAATTGGCTGTAGACTGCAAGGTTGATTATTTTTTCATTGGAGGTAGTCTCATCATCAATGATATGTTGGATGAAGTGCTCAAACAAATCAAAAAAGTAAGCAATATTCCACTCATACTTTTTCCGGGAAATTCATTCCAATTGAGTTACAAAGCTGACGCTTTATTATTTCTTTCCTTGATCTCTGGTAGAAACCCAGAACTACTCATTGGTAAACACGTGGTGACCGCGCCATTCCTTAAAGTAAGTCCCTTGGAAATCATTTCTACTGGTTATATTTTGATCGATGGTGGTACAATGACTTCCGTACAATACATGAGTAATACTTTACCCATTCCTGCAGATAAAAAAGACATTGCCATGAGTACTGCCTTGGCTGGTGAATTATTAGGATTAAAATTGATTTATCTGGATGCGGGTAGTGGGGCCAAAAACACCATCAGTACGGAGATGATTGCTCATGTAAGTAGTGTATTATCAGTGCCATTGATCGTAGGTGGTGGTATTACAACTCCGCAGAAGGTGTATGATAATATGATGGCTGGTGCTGACATGATTGTTGTTGGAAATGCCATTGAAAAAGATGTAGAGCTTATAACCGATATGGCCATCGCTGCACATCAGGCGAGCGAAAAAAATAAGGCCAACCATTTCTTGTAGTGACTAAAAGAAACAGTCGGCCTTCGCTAGCTATAATTTTACCACAACCTCCATTGATTTAGGTTCGATAAAGTATTCTCTTGAAAATACCCTGTTGCTTACAACAAACTTTACCGTGTATATTCCAGGTTGCAGTAGTGAATGATTAAATGATTTTATCACATAAGGTTGACCCTCCGGTAATGCTTCCAGATGAATGATGTTATTTTGAGGATCAAGGATGTTGATCGTACATCCAGCACCTTGTGTAAACATGCTGACCAACCAATGTGTATTGGACTCTTTAAAGGTCGGCTTGTATAAGTAGGCAATCTGAGGCATCACCAGGACCTCTTCCGGAGTTTTAAAAACCTTTTGCTGGACCATCTTGATCTTGTCTTCAATTTCAAAGACATAAATCCCGTTTGGTAAATCAGCAAAATCTACTGTTCTCACATCTCTTTCAGTGAGGAGAGTTTCTTCAAATAAAAGCACTTGGCCGTCTTGAAAGAAACTCACCTTTACACTGTCAGAAATCCAGCTTTCAAGGTGGAGGGTAACTGAACCCTTTCCATTGCTTTCGACAAATGGAGGCGTATCAACACAAATTGGTAATGATTTAGCATTGAGATTGAGGGCGCAATGCATTATCAAAAAAGATAATAGAAAAAGGTTTTTCATGACTAAAAGTTTAAGTTTATAATATTTCTTGATTCTGAAAACAAAGTTAGGTCACCTTTTTGCTCATCACAAGATGTATTTTTTCATATTATATGTTTTATTTTACCTTATATCATCATTAATTGACAAAATAATGTTAATAATGAGTATTTTTAACATTATTAGAAGTATTATATACTGTTATATCGAAATAGATCAGATATATTATACTATATATTCTGCCGATAGCCTTATTATTGAATAAATGTTTTAAAATTTATTTTAAGCCAAATTTCAATTTGGAGATGACGCATACAGATAGCTAGAGCTTATGGACAGTTTTTATAAGCTTCAATCAAATTAAAATAAAAAAATGTGTTTGTTACTTTGCCAAGATCATATCCTTGCTTGCCCACATATATCGAGAAGCAAAAGATCGATATGGACGCCAGTTTTCAGCAATTTCGGTGCATTTAATTTTTACCTTTTTGTCTGCCTCGTCCAAACCATAATGAAAAATAATTCCTTTTCTTACAATCAAATCGTCAAGAGGTAAAACATCGTGGCGATTGAGAACGAAAATGAGCAACATTTGCACTGTCCATTCCCCTACACCCTTGATTGAGGTCAACTTTTTGACCAATTCTTCGTCGCTCATCTCTGATAGACCTGTATTGAGCTCAGGATTTTCAATAAAAAATTGCGACACATTTTTCAAATATCCTGCTTTTTGAAACGATAGCCCAACACTTCGCATTTCATTTACTTCCAAAGTAACAACTTTTTCTGGAATCAATTCACCGCCATTAAGAGCCAGATATCTTTGAAAGATGGTATCGGCAACTTTGGTTGATAATTGCTGTGAAACTATTGATTTTTGTAAGGCGTTATGAATATTTAGGTCTTGATTTATTGATGGCAATTCCCCAACTTTGTTTATTAATTCTTTCAAAATGGGATCTCTACGTAAATGTTTTAAGGCTACTTCCATAAATATATATTCAGTTATCAAATGTAGCTTTTTTTTGATATCCTCATACTTGGCCTCACCAATATTGGGACAAATAAGCCAAAACATGGTGCTCAAAAGCCATCCAGTTTTAGCTGCATCTGCATTCAATGATGTTTGGGGATATGAGGATAGTTTACAAAATGAATTCGCAATTATCGGAAGCAATGCCAGCATCCGTATTTACAATGTAACCAATACGGACAGCGTCACATTGGTATACAATTTTTCTGATGGTGCCAGTACTTCATGGAGAGATTTCAAAACATATAAAAATTACCTTTATGCAGTTTGTGACAATTGCTCAGAAGGACTAGAAATCATCAATATGGATAGTTTGTCTTTTGGAAACTTTAAACAAACCACTGCACAATTTCTGAAGGCTCATAATATTTATGTCGACACGATCAATGCAAGGTTATATGTAGTTGGCGCTACTTACTTTCCTGGAGGCATCAATCGCGGCATCATTATTTATGACATTTCCAATCCTGGAAACCCGGTATTTGTGAAATTTTTTGACGACAATAAATACGTTCATGATATTTATGTGCAAAACAACATTGGTTATGCCTCAAGTGGATACAGTGGCACCTTTGTTTATGATTTTAGCAATCTCAATAATATAACGACGCTTATGGGCAATGAAAACCCAACGAGTACTTACCATCACAGCTCGTGGAAAAACCCCAATGCTCCTTACATCTACAGCGCTCATGAATTGCCAGATGGTTATCCCATGGTTGTTTATAAGATCGTAAACGGAAATTTAATTTTACAAAATACATTTATTGAATCTCTTATAACCAATGCTTCCGTAGGTGCTCGTCCCCATAATCCTTACGTGCATGAAAACAAATTGTTTATCTCTTATTATCACGATGGTCTGCAGGTTTTCGATTTGAGCAATCCAGAAAAACCCAAAAAATGTGCTTATTATGATACTTACCTTACCAATACCAACTATTCTGGATTTCAAGGAAATTGGGGTGTTTATCCTTTCTTAAGATCGGGCTCAATATTGGTTTCAGATATATCTTCTGGCCTTTATGTTTTTAAATTGGACATTGGTGTAAAAGTTCAAAGTGATTTTGTTTTGACTACACCTGGCGCAGGTCTGATCATCAGAGACAAAAATGCCAGTTACAAATTGTCTGTATCAAATGCTGGTACGCTTGTAAATACTTCAGGTGTTCAAAATTTAAGCGGTAATCAAAAGTTTGTTTATTCTGATTTGGAAGTTCAAGGCAATTTGATGCTTACCGCTCCAAACGGATTACATTATGTGCTGAGTTTGAATAACAGTGGTCAATTTGTGGTATCAGGACCTACTTCGTTTCCAACAGGCAATCACATGACCATATCAGGAGATTTATCATTTGATGACATTTTTACAGGACCTATCTTTACCAATACAGCGGGTAGACACCGTATGATATGCAAAGGTGGCGTGCTGAAAGTAGATAAAATGTTTTGATCGAACAAGCGCTTACTTCCCTTCGTTTCACCAGTATGAAAATGATATTTTATATTTTGATGGTTACTTTTGCCCTTTCTTGTAGCAAAGAAGAAAAGATTGAAATTTGCAATACTGACGAACCTCTAGAGCAAATCAGTTGGTTAAAATCCATAGTTCAATCGATTATGGACAATGGATCACCTAGTGAAGTAGTTGTCTTTGTCTATAAAGGCAATGATGTATTCCTCATCAATCCATGTATGGGTTGCGCAGACGGTCTCACCACGGTTTATGATTGTAATGGCAATGAAATATGCAAATTTGGCGGTTTTGCAGGTTTTAATACCTGCCCTGACTTTGATCAGACTGCTGTTGAAAAGGCTGTTCTTTTTCGAAAGAATTAAACGTTTTAAAAATTAACACTTGCCTTCCAACCAAAGCCTTGCATTCAAAAATGCCTCAGCCCACGGTGATACTTCGTCTTTTCTTTCTCCTTGATAATATGGCCAGTTCCATGGGAAAAACGACCTTTCAAAATGAGGCATAGTCACCAAGTGTCTTCCGTCCATTGAAGCCAACATAGCCACATCAAAATCAGAACCATTAGGATTACCAGGATATTCGCTGTAAGCAAATTTTCCAACGATGTTGTATCGATCTTCAGCATAAGGAAATTTAAACTTGCCTTCTCCGTGGGCAACCCAAATGCCTAGGGTTGAACCTGCCAAAGTAGACAACATCACGCTGTTATTTTCTTGAATGGTTACAGATGTGAACTTGCTCTCGTATTTATGCGAATTGTTGTGATGCATCCGCGTACCAATCTCATGTTCTGGATAAATTAAATCCAATTCCATAAATAACTGACATCCATTACAAATACCTACAGACAAGGTATCTTCCCTTTTGAAGAAATCGTGTAAAGCTTTTTTCGCCTTCTCATTGTATTTGAATGCTCCCGCCCAGCCTTTCGCAGATCCTAAAACATCACTATTTGAAAAACCGCCAACAGCACCAATTAACTGCACTCCAGTCAAATCTTCTCTGCCATAAATCAAATCAGTCATGTGTACATCCTTCACATCAAAACCCATTTGATGCATGGCATTGGCCATCTCCCTTTCTGAATTACTCCCCTTCTCCCTGATGATTGCAGCTTTTGGTCGCTTACTCGTTGGTCTATCGATTTTTTTGCCTGTAAAATGTTCAGGAAATTGATAAACCAGCGGCTGATTTTTATAATGATCATAACGCTCTTTCGCAAGTTTTGGACCCGACTGCTGGATGTCAAGCAGATAAGAAGTTTCAAACCAAGCGTCTCTCAATGATTGTATGTTGAAATCCAATGTTTCTCCACTGAAATCCACTACCAAGTTTTGGCCAGCATTGACTTCACCAATTTTAATAAAAGGTATTTGTTGATCAGTAAAGAATGATCCTAAAGTACTGTCACCTTGTAAAACCAAAGCACTGTTTTCAGCAAACAAGATTTTGACCAAGTCTCCTTCTGCAAAACCATTCAAATCAATTTTGGCACAGGTATTGGTCTCCGCAAAACACATTTCCAACAAAGTGGTCAACAAACCTCCCGAACTCACATCGTGTCCTGCACACACTAAATCTTTTCTGATGGCATCCTGCAAAACATTGAATACTTTTTTGAGATGGCTTGCAGATTTTACATCAGCAGCAGTATTGCCTATGGTATTTAAAGTTTGCGCAAATGAAGATCCTCCAAGTGTCAAAGCACATTGAGATAAGTCGATGTAAAACAACTGGCCGCTTGCTTTTTTTAGAACCGGAGTCACAACTTTGGTAAAGTCGTCGCAATGACCCACTGCTGATATGATTACAGTACCAGGTGCTATGACTGGACCGTCGGCATATTTTTGAGACATGGACAATGAATCTTTCCCTGTTGGAATATTGATTCCCAATTCAATAGCAAAAGCAGAGGCTGCCTCTACTGCGTCATACAAACGAGCATCCTCACCTTTATTGCGACAAGGCCACATCCAATTTGCTGATAAAGAAACGGATGTCAAACCTTCTTTGAGTGGTGCCCAAACTAAGTTTGTAAGCGACTCTGTTATGGCCATTCTTGAACCCGCTGCAGCATCGATGACTGATGTAACAGGGGCGTGACCAATGGAGGTTGCAATGCCATCTGTGCCGTAGAAGTCCATGGCTACGACACCGCAGTTATTGAGCGGTAATTGCAATGGTCCACAACATTGTTGCACCGCAATTTTTCCACTCACACATCTGTCAACCTTATTGGTCAACCAATCTTTGCACGCAACTCCTTCCAGTTTTAAAACATTGGTTATATAGGTATGAATTTGGCTTTTGTCATAACTAGGTTCTATATAAATCCGCGAGATTTGCTCATCATTCATAATGGTTTTGGGAGAACTGCCAAGCATGTCTTCTACAGCAAGATCCAAAGGTGTCAACCCAGTTTTACTGTCTTTGATGATGAAGTGGTGATCCTCTGTGATGGTACCAACTTCATAAATCGGTGCTCTTTCTCTTTCTGCAATGGTTTTGAGTAGTGGAAAATCCTCTTTGGCAATCACAATGCCCATGCGCTCTTGAGATTCATTGCCAATGATTTCCTTGGCAGATAAAGTAGGATCACCTACAGGAAGTTTTTCAAGATGAATGATGCCGCCAGTTGCTTCCACCAATTCTGATAGACAGTTGAGGTGACCACCAGCTCCATGATCGTGAATAGAAATGATGGGATTGTGGTCACTTTCTACCAAAGCCACCACTGCATTACTGACCCTTTTTTGCATTTCAGGATTGGACCTTTGTACCGCATTGAGTTCGATGCCACTGGCAAAAGCACCGGTATCTGCCGATGAAACTGCCGCTCCACCCATGCCGATGCGGTAATTGTCACCTCCCATCACAACGATACTATCTCCTTTTTTGGCCAGTTTTTTCTGTGCCATTTCTTCTTTGCCAAAACCAACTCCACCAGCCATCATGATGACCTTGTCAAAGCCCATTTTTTGGTCTCCTTCTTGATGTTCGAATGTGAAAAGTGAACCTGCAATCAATGGTTGGCCAAATTTATTCCCAAAATCACTGGCTCCATTGCTGGCTTTGAGGAGAATATCCATAGGTGTTTGGTAAAGCCATTTTCTAGATTCCATGCCTTTTTCCCACGACTTTTCTTCATTCAACCTAGAATAAGACGTCATATAAACTGCTGTACCAACCAATGGGATAGAACCCGTTCCACCCGCCAATCGGTCCCTAATCTCTCCACCAGAACCAGTAGCTGCGCCGTTGAATGGCTCTACAGTAGTGGGAAAATTATGGGTTTCAGCTTTAAGCGAAATGATGCTGTGTAAGTCTTTGACAGCGTATGCGGATGGTTGATCAGGCTGTTCTGGAGCAAAATTCTGGATGGTT
>ENA-UOWO01007995-UOWO01007995.1-activated-sludge-metagenome-genome-assembly--contig:-NODE-7995-length-10280-cov-6.617897_pt1 | contig 10280 bp, 9 predicted proteins | sample MGYA00238148_ERZ761564 | MGnify/ENA primary metagenome ERZ761564 (study PRJEB28885, sample SAMN05720194) | activated sludge metagenome | isolation source: Anaerobic digester | place: USA...
TCAAGGTGCGCGGCGGCCAGGTGCTCGGCGAGTTCGCCACCCTGGTCGACCCGGGCCGGACCATCCCGCCGCAGATCACCCTGTTGACCGGCATCACCAACGCGATGGTCTACGACGCCCCCCGGATCTCCTCGGTGCTGCCGGCGTTCCTGGAATTCGCCCGCGGCTCGGTGCTGGTCGCCCACAACGCCCGCTTCGACGTGGGATTCCTGCGGGCCGCGTGCGCCCGCCAGCAGGTGCCCTGGCCCGGGCCGGCCGTGGTGGACACGGTCCGGCTGGCCCGCAAGGTGCTGCCCCGGGCCGAGGCACCGAGCGTGCGGCTGTCCGCGCTGGCCGCGCTGCTCGGAGCCCGGACCCGCCCCGATCACCGGGCGCTGACCGACGCCCGGGCGACCGTGGACGTGCTGCACGCCCTGTTCGAACGGCTCGGCTCCCTCGGGGTGCACAGCCTGGCCGAGCTGCAGGACGCCAGCCGCGACGTCGCCCCGCAGCGGCGGCGCAAGCGGTGGCTGGCCGATCGGCTGCCCGCGGCCCCCGGCGTCTACCTGTTCCGCGGTCCGCGCGAGGAAGTGCTCTACGTCGGCACCTCCCGCAACCTGGCCCAGCGGGTGCGTTCGTATTTCACGGCGGCCGAGAACCGGCCCCGGATCAACCAGATGGTGGCCCTGGCCGAACGGGTCGACCATGTCGAGTGCGCCCACGCCCTGGAGGCGCACATCCGCGAGCAGCGGCTGATCGCGGTCCATCAGCCGCCCTACAACCGGCGCTCGCGCCGGCCCGGCGGGGTGTGTTGGGTGACGCTGACCGACGAGGCCTTTCCCCGGCTCTCGATCGTGCGGCAACCGCCTCGCGGATCACCGGCCTGCCTGGGACCGTTCCCCAATCGGGTTGCCGCCCAGGTGGCCGTCGAGGCCCTGCAGGACGTGGTGCCGATCCGGCAGTGCACCACCCGGATCCGCCGTCACTCCCCCGACGGAACGCCGTGCGTGCTGGCCGAACTGGGTCGCTGCGGGTCGCCGTGCGACGGCCGGCAGGACGAGCTGAGCTACGCCCGGGAGGTGGCCCGGATCGTCGAGCTGGTCGACGGCCGGTCCGATCAGCTGCTGCAGCTGCTGCGGACCCGGCTGCTCGGATTGTCCGCCGACGGCCGCTTCGACCAGGCCGCGGTCGCCCGGGACCGATTGTCGGCACTGGCCGCGGCGCTCGACCGGCGGCAGCGGCTCGGCGCCCTGGCCGCCATCCGGGAGCTGGTGGTGGCCCGACCCGACGAGCGGGGCGGCTGGGAGCTCACGGTCGTCCGGCACGGCCGATTCGCCGCGGCCGCGCACGCCCGGCGCGGGGTCGACCCGATGCCGGTGGTCGAGGCGATGGTGGCCTCGGCCGAGACGGTGCACCCGGGTCCGGGTCCGCTGCCGGCCGCCTCGGCCGAGGAGACCAGCACGCTGCTGCGTTGGATCGAGCGTCCGGGCAGCCGGCTGGTCCGGGCCTCGGCGCCGTGGTCGAGCCCGGCCGCCGGGGCCGGCCGGTGGCGACCGTTCATGAAGGTCGCCGACATCGCCCGCAGCACCCGGATCGCGCCGCAACACCCGGACCCGCCGGCCCGCCGGTTGTCGCTGACCGTCGGTTGAGCGCGCCGTGGCGGGTGCCGCTGAGCGTGCGGCGGCCCGGGGCGACATAGCATCGGTCCATGGTGACGGCGATCGTGCTCATCGACATCGAGGCAGACCGGATTCCGGAGGCGGCGCAGGAGATCGCGAACCTGCCCGGGGTCGAGCAGGTGTACTCGTGCGCCGGCGACGTCGACGTGGTTGCCGTCGTCCGCGCCAGCACCCACGAGGCCATCGCCGATCTGGTGCCCGGCCACATCTCCAAGGTGCCCGGGGTGCTACGCACGATCACGCACATCGCGTTCCGCGAATACTCCAGCCGGGATGCCGACGACGCCTTCTCGATCGGCATGCAGGCCTGACCTCGGGCCGGCTGCAGCAGTCCTTCAGTCGGCCTTAAGCGCTCGGCGATCAGATGAACGGGTCACCACGAGATCGACCCATCGGAGACCCGAGATGATCACCGCAAGCCTGCTGAGCACCACCGACCTGCTCGTCGCCCTGCGCGCATCCATCCGCGGCGACCTGGTCACCCCGGCCGAGCCGAGCTTCCCGGCCGCCACCTTCGGGGTCGGCGGCCGCGCCCCCGAGCTCGTGGTCGTCGCCGCCGACGTCACCGACGTCGCCCGCACCATCGCCCTGGCCGGGCGGACCGGCCGGCGAGTCGTCGCCCAGGTCACCGGGCGGCCCACCGTCGTCACCGCGGCGCGGACCATCCTGATCGTCACTCGGTTGCTGGCCACCGTCCGGGTGGACGCCGACCGGCAGCTGGCGACCGTCGGCATCGGGGCCAGCTGGCGGCAGGTGCTCGACGCCGCCGAACCGTTCGGGCTGACCGCTCTGTCCGGCGCCGCCACGGTCCCGCCTGCGCACCGGCCCGGCCCCTACCCGTTCGCCGCCGACCGCATCCGCTCGTTCGAGGTGGTCACGGCCACCGGCGAGCGGCGGCGGGTGGACGCGAACGAGCCGGACTTCGCGGCGTTGCGCCGGGGCCAGGGCACGGTCGGCCTGGTGGTCGGCATGACGCTGGAGCTGGTCCGCCATCCGCTGCTGGTCGCGGCCGAGTTGATCTTCGCCGCGGCCGACGCCCCCGCGGCCCTGGCCGGATGGCGGCAATGGGCCGCGACGGTGTCCGGCCCGGTCGTGACCGCGTCCCGGCCCGGCCCGGCTGCCCAGGACCACCCCGACCACGACAACCACGGAGCCGACGACAACCAACCCCACCGACAAGACACCGACGGCCGGTCGAGCCTGACGATCCGGGTGGGGCAGCTGGGCGATCCGGACCGGGCCGGGCGGCGGCTGGCCGCCCTGGAGGAGCTGATCGGCGCGGCCCCGGTGGCCCGGCGGGTCGGCCCGACGACGATGGCCGCCCTGGTCCGCGGCTCGGCGACCCGGCGCGCCGGCTCCCTTGCCGGTCGCGGGGCGTGATCGCCCGGGCCGAGCCTGCTGCCGGGCTGAGGCAGCGGGGGTCGGCGTCGATCGTGCAGTGACCCTGCGGCCGTTAGCCGGCGAGTTCGCGGCCCAGCGCGACCCACCGGTCCAGCACGTCCGCGGCGGCCCCGGTGTCCAGCGCGTCCTGCGCCCGGCGCACGCCGTCGGCCAGATCCGCGGTCAGATCGCTGGTCAGCCCGGCGTGCGCGGCCAGGCCGGCGGCGGCGTTGAGCACGACGGCGTCCCGCACCGCCGAACGGCGCCCGGCGAACAGGTCGCGGGCCACCTGGACGTTCTCGGCGACGTCGCCGCCCCGCAGGTCGGCCGGGGCGGCCGCCGCGATGCCCAGATCGGCCGGGTCCAGGCTGACCGTGCGCACCTGGCCGCCGCGGACCTGCCAGACGGTGGAGGTGGTGGTGGTGGTCAGCTCGTCCAACCCGTCGTCGCCGCGGAACAGCAGCACGTCCGCCCCCCGGGCGGCGAACACTTGCGCCATCACCGGGGCCATGGCGGCATTGCCGCAGCCGATCGCCCCGGCCGCCGGCTGCGCCGGGTTGGTCAACGGCCCGAGGAAGTTGAAGACGGTCGGCACGCCCAGCTCCCGACGGACCGCGCCGGCATGCCGGAAGGACGGGTGGTAGACGGGGGCGAAGCAGAACCCGATGCCGACCTCGGCGGCGGTCCGGGCGACCGCCGGCGCGGGCAGCGAGATGGACACGCCCAGGCCTTCGAGCAGATCGGCGGCGCCGCACTTGCTGGTCGCGGCCCGGTTGCCGTGCTTGACCACGGTCGCCCCGGCCCCGGCGATGACGACGGCCGCCATGGTCGAGATGTTGACGGTGTTGGCGCGGTCGCCGCCCGTGCCGACGATGTCCACCGCTCGCCCGGGCACCTGCACCCGGACGGCGTGCGCGAGCATGGCCGAGACCAGCCCGGCCACCTCGTCGGGGGTCTCCCCCTTGGCCCGCAGGGCGATCGTGAACGCGGCCAGTTGCACATCGCTGGCCTCACCGGCCATGACCCGATTCATCACCCATTCGGTGTCGGCCCGATCCAGGTGCTCGGCCGACAGCAATCGGTTCAGCAGCGCCGACCAGGTCCGCGGCGGATCGACCGGAGCGGCGGCGGCGGAACTCACGGGGTGTCGGTGACCGCGGTCACCAGGCCGGCCGACCGGCGGCGCAGCACGGCGGCCACCGTTTCCGCGGCCGTCACCGGGTCCAGCGGGTACACCAGGATCTCGTCCGCGCCGGCCCAGGTGGCCAGCCACCGGTCGTCGGCCCGCCGCACCACCAGGATGACCGGCGGGATGACCTGCGCCTCCTGATGGATCTGCCGGCTGATCCCGATGCCGCCGCTGGGCTGCGCCTCGCCGTCCAGGATGAGCACGTCGGCCTGCCGGCCCTGGGTGGCGGTCATCACCTCATGGACGGCCGCACATTCCAGGTAGTCGACCCGGCCCACATCCGGGGCCGGCCGGCGCCCGATCGCGGTGATGATCCGCTCACGGATCTCCGGGCGGTTGCTGTAGACCAGCAGCACGGGATTGCTCACGGGCTCGATGGTAGTGCCCGGCCCCACGCGCTCCGCCGAGCCCGCCGACCCGCGTTCCCAGCCGCCTCCCATGGCCCTGCAAGACGCCCCCGAACTGGGCCGACGATCCTGGCGGCGGGGCCACGACCCGCCGGGTGGTGGGCCGCAGGGGCATGATCGCCGGGCACAGTCCATAATCCTCGTGTGACGACTGCGACCAGCCCCGCCGCCGGGCCCTCCGCGTTCAGCGCACGCGTGCACACCCTCAACCGGCCGAACATGGTCAGCGTCGGGGTGATCGTGTGGCTGGCCAGCGAGTTGATGTTCTTCGCCGGCCTGTTCGGCGTGTACTTCACCATCCGCGCGCAGTACGAGGGTGAGTTCCCGCCGGCGCCGACCGAGCTCGACATCACCTACGCGACGTTCTTCACCGTGATCCTGGTGGCCTCGTCGTTCACGTGCCAGTGGGGGGTGTTCGCGGCCGAGCGGGGCGATGTGTTCGCCCTGCGTCGCTGGTACGTCCTGACCCTGGTGATGGGCCTGATCTTCGTGCTCGGGCAGGCCAACGAGTACTACACCCTGGTCACCCACCACGACACGACGCTGGCGTCCTCGCCGTACGGGACCGCCTTCTACCTGACGACGGGCTTCCACGGCCTGCATGTCATCGGTGGGCTGATCGCGTTCGTCCTGCTCATCGGCAAGACGAAGATCTCCAAGTTCACCCCGGCGCAGGCCACCGGGGCGATCGTCGTCTCCTACTACTGGCACTTCGTCGACGTCGTGTGGATCGGCCTGTTCCTGACGATCTACATCATTCGCTGACCTGCGGGTGCATCTGCGCCCGGAGCTTCTACAGTACTTAGAACCAACCGACTCAGAAGCAACACAGCCACCGGCCAGCACCGGCAGTTGTCTCTCGTCAAGCCGCCGCCAAAACGAGCACGAGGTGTCCACCAGAATGTCGGTCAACGACACACCGCCGGCCGCCGAGCCCCGTCGATCCCGACGCGGCTCGAGCCGCCGCGGCCGCCTCACGGGGCGCCGATCGAAGTCGATGCGCCGGATCACCGGCACCCTGGCCCTGTTGCTGGGGCTGACTGCGATGGGCTTCGCCTTCGCCGCGTTCACCGCGTCGGCCAACGAGGCGAACGTGGCCACCGCCGCCAGCGTCGACGCCGCCCAGATCGAACGGGGCGCGTCGATCTACCAGACCTCCTGCATCACCTGCCACGGGGCGAACCTGCAGGGCGTGCTCGACCGCGGCCCCTCGCTGGTCGGGGTCGGCCAGGCGGCCGTCTACTTCCAGGTGGCCACCGGCCGTATGCCGGCCGCGGAGAACCAGGCCCAGATGCCGCGCAAGGAGCCGTTCTTCACCCCGGAGGAGATCGACGACCTGGGCGCCTTCATCCAGGCCAACGGCGGCGGTCCGGAGATCCCGGCGTCGGGGCTGCGCGACGACGCCCAGATCGCCATGGGTGGCGAGCTGTTCCGCCTCAACTGCGCGTCCTGCCACAACTTCACCGGCCAGGGCGGCGCCCTGTCCCAGGGCAAGTACGCGCCCAACCTGGACCCGGCCACCGACGAGGAGATCTGGGGCGCCATGCTCTCCGGCCCGGAGAACATGCCCAAGTTCGGTGACGGCCAGCTGACCCCGGAGGAGAAGGCGGCGATCGTCTCCTTCATCCAGAACAACAAGGCGACGATCGATCCGGGCGGGCTGCCGCTGGGCGGCTTCGGCCCGGCCCCTGAAGGTCTGATCGCGTTCCTGGTCGGTATGGGCGCCATCGTGGCGGCCACCTTGTGGATGGGATCGCGCGCATGAGCACCGATCAGCACGCCGTTCCCGGCGAGGCCGAACTGGCCCGGATGTCGCCGGAGGAGAAGGCGGCCGCGGGCATGGCCGCCGACCACGTCGAACTCGAGGAGTACGGCCCGGTCGCGGTCCCCGGTTCGCCGGCCGACAAGCGCAACGAGCGAAGCGTGGCAATGTGGTTCCTGCTCGCCGGCCTGCTCGGTCTGCTGTTCGCGGTGGCCTTCATCTGGTGGCCGCACGAGTACGTCCCGGCCTACGAAGAGGGCCAGCTGGCCTACGCGCTCTACACCCCGATCATCGGCGCCACCATGGGCGGCGCGATCCTGTGCTTCGGCATCGGCGTCGTGCAGATGGCGCGCAAGATCTTCGCCCACGAGGTGGCCATCCAGCAGCGCCACATCGGTATGTCGACCGAGTTCGACCGGCAGTCGCTGGCCGCCCAGGTCATGGACACGGTCGACAAAGCCGGCCTCAAGCGCCGCGGCATGATCAAGGGCTCGCTCGCCCTGGCCGGCGGTGCCCTCGGCCTGGTCGCGGCCATCCCGATCCTGGGTGCGTTGATCAAGAACCCGTGGGCCGAGCGGGCCGACTCGCCGCTGTGGGTGACCCCGTGGGCCCCGCTGGCCGACGGGACCAAGATCCGGCTGACTCAGATCGACGGCACCCCGGTTCGCCCCGAGGACCTCGCCGCGGGCTCGATGGCCACGGTGTTCCCCGGCGTGCCCGGTGGCTCCAAGGCCTCCGACGCCGCGGTGATGCTCTTCCGGGTCCGCTCGGACACGGTGATCCGGATCCGCGACGGTCAGCAGGGCTTCCAGTTCGGCGACTACTACGCCTACTCGAAGATCTGCACGCACGTCGGCTGCCCGGTGTCGCTCTACGAGCAGCAGACCGGCCGGGTCCTGTGCCCGTGCCACCAGTCCCAGTTCAACCTGTACGAGGGCATGTTCCCGGTCTTCGGACCGGCGACCCGGCCGCTGCCGCAGCTGCCGATCGAGCTCGATGACGAGGGTTACTTCGTCGCCGCGCGCGACTTCATCGAAGCGGTCGGGCCCGGATTCTGGGAGAACGGCAAGTTCCCGGCGTGGTATTCGGAGCCCAAGGAGGCCACAGGATGAGCCGGCTGACCACCCCCCGCAAGGCTGCTGCCGGCACGTCGCACGTGCAGAAGGCGCTGGACAACGTCGACGTCCGGTACCACGGTGCCCGGCCGCTGCGCACGCAGCTGAACAAGGTCTTCCCCAGCCACTGGTCGTTCATGCTGGGTGAAGCCGCGATGTACTCGTTCATCGTGCTGCTGCTGTCCGGTGTGTACCTGACGCTGTTCTTCGACCCGTCCATGGCCGAGACCGTCTACCAGGGCGTGTACGAGAAGCTGCGCGGCGTGCCGATGTCGATGGCCTACGCCTCCACGTTGGACATCTCGTTCGAGGTCCGGGGCGGTCTGCTGATCCGGCAGATCCACCACTGGGCGGCGTTGATCTTCCTGTTCTCGATGATGCTGCACATGATGCGCGTCTTCTTCACCGGCGCATTCCGCAAGCCGCGTGAGGTGAACTGGATCATCGGTGTGCTGCTGCTCATCCTGGGCATGGCCGAGGGCTTCCTGGGCTACTCGCTGCCGGATGACCTGCTCTCCGGCACCGGCCTGCGGGCGGTCAGCGCGTTCATCCTGTCCATCCCGGTGATCGGGACCTGGATGCACTGGGCCGTCTTCGGCGGCGACTACCCGGGCGAGATCATCATTCCGCGGTTCTACTCGCTGCACATCCTGCTGATCCCGGGCATCATCCTGGCCCTGATCGCGGCCCACGTGGCCCTGGTCTGGTTCCAGAAGCACACCCACTTCGCGGCCCCCAAGGCGACCGAGAACAACGTCGTCGGCATCCGCATCCTGCCCAAGTTCGCGGCCAAGGGCGGCGGGTTCTTCGGCATCGTCTTCGGCGTCATCGCGATCATGGGCGGCCTGTTCCAGATCAACCCGATCTGGAATCTGGGCCCGTACAACCCGGCGCAGGTCTCGGCCGGTGTGCAGCCGGACTTCTACATGGGCTTCCTGGACGGCATGGTCCGTATCTGGCCCAACTGGGAAGTGCGCAACCTGTTCGGGCACTACATGATCCCGGCGGTGTTCTTCCCGTCGATCCTGGCGGCGACGATCCTGATGATCCTGGTGATCGCCTACCCGTTCATCGAGAAGGCGTTCACCAAGGACGACGCGATGCACAACATCCTGCAGCGCCCGCGGGACGTGCCGGTGCGCACCGCCCTGGGCGTCGCGTTCATCACCTTCTACCTGGTCAACCTGATCAACGGCGCCAACGACCTGTTCGCCTTCAAGCTGGACATCTCGCTGAACGTGATGACCTGGGTCGGCCGGGTGCTCTCGATCATCGGCCCGGTCATCGCCTACGTGATCACCTACAAGTTGTGCCTAGGCCTGCAGCACTCGGACCGGGCGGTGCTGGAGCACGGCATCGAGACCGGCATCATCCGGCGACTGCCTAGCGGTGAGTTCATCGAGATCCACCAGCCGCTCGGCCCGGTGGACGATCACGGCCACCCGGTCCCCCTGGCCTACCAGGGCGCTCCGGTACCCAAGCGGATGAACCAGCTCGGTTCCGCCGGGGCCGCCGTCCCGGGCTTCTTGAGACCGGCTGACACCACCGGCGAGCTGCATTACGGCGACGAGCCGATCGAAGAGATGAAGCGCGACGAGCTCGAGGCGCGGTCGGATCACTGATCGCTCGTCGAGCCCACGAAGGCCCCGTCCGCGCTCCTGCGGGCGGGGCCTTCGTGCATCTCCCCCGAGCACGCCTCAGCCGTCGGCGGTGCGCCGCGCGGCCCGACGCTCCACCCGCTGCCGGTCGGCCAGGTGTGCGTGCCGCAGGGCGGCCATCGCGCGGGCGGACGTCCGTGGGCCGGGGTTGACCACCGCCACCCACCCGTACGCGCCGTAGACGGGGTGGGGCACGAAGACGTCGACCGCGCCGAAGTCAACGCCGGACGCATCGATCTCCTCGGGGGGCCAGCCGACGAGATCGGCGAACCACTGTGGCCCCACATGGATGTTCAGGCGCCACCGGTCGGGATCGTCCAGGCGCGACTGGACGTCGTCCGGGTAGTTCTTGGTGACGATCGTCGCGTAGGGCTGCCGATTCCGCGGAACCAGGCCATCCGGCGCGTAGTAGAAGAAGTGGTCCGACCACGAGATCTCCGGGTGCTCACTGCCCGGTCGGGGTGCGAGCTCCAGGACACCGACGTAGCTTCGGATCTCGGCAAGCAGCTGGTCCAGGGTCATGGTTCAAGTCTGACCTTGAAGTCCTTATGGAGGGTTGGATGGCGGCCGAGACCCACGCTCCCCCACCGCCGGCATTCACGACTGCCGCTCTGGCCGCGGCCACTGGCTACTCGGTCGGGCTGGTGCGAGATCTGGAGCGCCTCGCCGTCATTCCACCGGCCGCGCGGCACACCAACGGGTACCGCCGCTTCGGGCCGGCCCATGCCGTCGCGCTGCGGGCCTACCGTGCCCTCGCGATCGCCCTCGGCCCCGTGACGGCCCGGATCACCCTGCGCGAAGTACAGGCGCTGCCCTACGACGAGGCGATCGCCCGGATCGTCGCCCTCCATGTCGCGCTGGCTCGGGCCCGGGCGGACGCCCTGGCCGCGCTGGACGCGTTGACCGGCATCGTCGACGAGGATCGTCATGAAGCCACCGCCGCCGACACCGACGCCGACGCGATGAGCATCTCGGAGTTGGCCGCCGCGCTCGGCGTGCGCACGTCAACGCTGCGCTTCTGGGAACAGCAAGGCCTGCTGACCCCGGAGCGAACCGGCCCGCTGCAGTCGCGCTGGTACCCCCTCGCCGCGATCCGGGACGCGCGGATCGT
>ENA-UOWO01007998-UOWO01007998.1-activated-sludge-metagenome-genome-assembly--contig:-NODE-7998-length-10276-cov-7.426671_pt1 | contig 10276 bp, 8 predicted proteins | sample MGYA00238148_ERZ761564 | MGnify/ENA primary metagenome ERZ761564 (study PRJEB28885, sample SAMN05720194) | activated sludge metagenome | isolation source: Anaerobic digester | place: USA...
CCAGCTTCGACTGGGTTATTATGAATATAATTTACTTTTTGATCTATGAGTTCATTATTGTCCAACATGATAGGTTGGTTATGCTGTTGCGAAAATTGAAAATCATTATTGTTACGATTATTCAGACCAGCATTTTGCATCATATAAGCGGACGCTCTAAGTATTTTGGTACAAGCGAAACGCTTGCACCATAGTAGCATCTTCACTACTTAGGATATGAGTTATTTTAAAATCAACCATATTTCATCCGTATTTGACAAAATACGAATCAAAACATACCACTTACTAAAATTTTGAAACTTGGTTTATAATTAAACTTATATTTGTTATTCTCTTTAAATTAAATTTTAAACCATGTCATTCCAAGGAAAATTAGAAATAGATGGAAAGCCTTTTAACCTCATCAAATTTAGTTTAGGTCTTAATCAATCGATCGATCAACATAACCGCCCAAATTCAACTTCACGTGGTGGTGTTTTTTCTATCACCATTGAATCAAGTAATAATAATGCCATGCTCGAGTGGATGATATCGCCATCTATGATGAAGAATGGCACGATCACTTTTAGTCGAAGAGATAATGCAAGTTCAATGCGAACTGTGAAATTCACCGATGCTTTTTGTGTAAATTATACCGAACATTTTGATGCTATTAATGAACATCCAATGTCGATCGACTTAACCATTTCTTCGCGTGTATTAGATTTTGGAGGCTCACTAACAATCACTAATAATTGGCCAGGATCTTACTCCGATTCATCATCTGAAGGTGCAGCAACTTCTACTACAATTTCTGACGAAGGCATAACCACCACCACTACACTTGAACCCGAAACCGATATTACCACAACAGACACCCTCATTGAACCAGAAATAGCAACGCCTGAAACAGCCAATACAATTGGTCAGGATTTAGATGAAGGCATTGCGGATGTTGAAACAAAAGTTGATGAAGTAAGAACTGAAATTGAAACGAAACGAGAAGAGATAAAAGCTAAAAAAGAAGAGTTGAAAGAAGAAGCAAAAGATATTGCTGAAGAATATGTACCAGGATCTAAAGAAGTCATCAATGAAGTTGAAGCCGAAATCAAAGCGGGTAAGGAGGCTGTCAAAGAGGAAATTAGCAAGCATTACGATGATGTAAAAAATATGTTTGGTGGAGGTGATGATGGCGAAGATATTCCAAACCCGAGCGATTTATTTGGATAGGTTTCTTTACTCCGCTACTTTTAATTTCTATGGAAGATCAAAATTATATTGCTAAAAATAAAGCCACTTGGAATGAGAGAACCAAAATTCATATCGATTCCGAATTTTATAATCAAAAAGGTTTTCTGGAAGGCGAAACTTCTTTAAAAGAAATCGAACTCGCTCTCTTAGGAAACATAAACGGAAAATCTGTTTTGCATCTACAATGTCATTTTGGACAAGATTCGATTTCCTTAGCTAGAATGGGCGCGCAAGTAACAGGTGTCGATTTTTCAGACGAAGCCATTCAGATTGCGAAAGAAACTGCGCAAAAACTTGCCTTAGACACCCAATTTATTTGTTGCGATATTTATGAATTACCCAATTATCTCAACCAAAAATTTGATATCGTTTTTACAACGTATGGCACCATAGGTTGGTTACCTGATATGAATAAATGGTCGGCTATTGTTTCTCAATTTTTAAAACCTGGAGGAGAATTTATTTTTGTTGAATTTCATCCTTTTATTTGGATGATGGATAACGATCTCAAAGAAATTAAGTATAACTATTTTAAAGACGAAGCGATTATTGAAATTGAAGGCACCTATACCGATCATGCCGAACATCTTCAACTCGAGACCATTGGATGGAACCATAGCATCGGTGAGGTGATGCAAAATCTACTCGATAAAAATCTTCAATTAATTTCTTTTCAAGAGTTTGATTATTCGCCTTATAATGTGTTTCCAAATTCAATTGAAGTGGGTCCATCTCGATATCAAATTCAACATTATGGTAATAAAATTCCGATGGTGTATGCAATGAAAATGAAGAAGCTGAATGATATGGCTTTATAACTGATTTTTATTATACTAAATGATCATCTCTTTGCCCTCCACCGTTATTTCCGAACCTTCTGCCAACATCACCGAATAAGGCCTTTGATTATTTAAAAAAGCAAAATCTTCGCCATACACCTTTACAAAATCTAAATCAATTTGGCAATCTAAAACTTCATAAGTTTGCCAACGAGGATGGGTGACTTCATATCCCGTAGTTTTAGCCTCATTGATTTCTGTATAGCCCCAATAGTGTTCAGTAATAAATTCAGTTTCACTATTTGCTGGTATCTCTATCAATTCATTCTTTGCGGTCATAGCAATTGAATGACTTTTTCCTCCCAAATCAAATTGATACTTTACTTTAAGTTGATCTTTTTCGTTCATCCATTCGTGCGACATCTTTACTGTTTGATAATGCTCATGATATAAAGTATTTGCAATTAAAGTGATTGCATGTCTTGGCACCAATTCTTTTACAAATACAACACCTCTTCGCCATTCGCTACCCTGTTTGTATCGAACATAAAATCTCAAATTCACTTCTTCAAAATTCACATGGAACGGAATTTTAAGGCCTACTATTTTTGTATTACAAAACATAAAACCAATTAAACTCATATAGCATTTATCTTCCCAAATATCTAATTCCGTTTTATAAGGTAAATATTTTTCGAGCACTTTAGGTTCAACTACATAATTGGCAATTGCTAATTTTCTCCATTCAGCTTTTAAAAAACTCATCTCTAATTTTATTCAAAGGTAGATGATCAAATCTTTTCTTGAATATAGTTCTCTCTATCTAGTATCGCTGAATACTTATATTATTATACTGTTTTCCTTTGGCTGTAACTACCTCTACAATATAATTTCCATTGGATACTTGGCTACAATCAACTCTTTCACAATTCGTATTTTGTTGTTTTGCAATCTGTCCAAGTTGATTAAAAATTGTTACAGATTGAATTTGCTCATTCGATTGGATATTCAAATGCGTTTGTACTGGATTAGGCGAAAACTTGATTGAATGGATCAACTGACTATTCGATACGGCCAAAGGCGATGTCAACGATATATCATCAACTAAAAATCGTGTTCCGAACTGAGCTAATTTATTTCTACTTGAAGCAAGAAACTGAATACTAATAAATGCAGCCGAATCTGTTGATATATAAGATATAGGTACTCCTAAATAGGTATAGCCTGAAGTAAGTGCCGATATTTTAACCATGCCTGTACCAATTGTTACACCGTTAATATCTAAAACTTCAATGAAGGCCGAAGCGGTATCTTGATTAACTGGAAAATATTTGTAATAAAAACTCATATTCGTTGGGCGATCTACTATTGGTACAAAACTTGAATAGGTGCTAAAACTTGTATCACTCGAAATAAATGCACCTCCTGCAATACCTTCATTCGCTGTGTAATTATAGGCATTTCGCATTTCAACCGCACGATTACCTGAATGTGCATCTACACTTGTTTGACAAAAGCTTTGGTCAATCACAATTGAGTCGCTATGAGCAACTCCTGTCGAATCGAACCAAACCGAAAATACATGCATAATACCCCAATGTTGTATACTGCCATCGGAGTTCAAGCTTTCAAAACCTGGATTGAGCACTTGGGCTTGGCTCATTTTTATACTCAATGAAAAAATAAGAAAGCTTGCAATAAAAAAGTTTTTAATGTTCATGATAATAAGTTTTAATGTTTCAAATAATTTGTTTCTAAAGTTTAATGGTAAGCAAAAAATGATTCTCTTCATCTAAAATCAAGACAACAAATATAAGTTCAAGGTAGGGTGAAAACTTTGTTTTAGAAGTAGACATAAGGTAGACAAGCGCCTAAAATTGGGTATTCAGGCAGTAGACATCTACTATATCACAGATTTAAAATAAAGGTTGTTAGATTATCTTCAGTATTTAAATCTAATTTTTTCCGTAATCTATACCTTGCCGTTTTTACACTATCTGGTGAAATATTTAAAATACCTGCCATTTCCTTGATCGATAAATTGAGTTTAATCAATGCACAAATTTTCATATCATTCGGCGAAATGTCAGGATATTCCTTTTTTAACCGTTGATAAAAATTCTTATTCATACTTTCAAAATGCAAATTAAAATCCGCCCAATCTTTGTCTTGATTCATTGCTTTCGAAATAATTCTGCCCACTTGATGATCTTTATTTTGAACCGATTCATGATCATACTTCTCCTTTAATTCTTGCATCAATTCATTTTTTTGAAGCATTTGTAGCGTCAATGCAGTCAGCTGACTTTCTTTAAATTCGATTTCATTCTGCAATTGTAATTCAGTTAATCGTTTTTGTTCTTCATTGGCCATCGCTAGTTCTTCTTTCGACTTCAACAATTCTTTATCACGTTTACTGATTCGTCGCATAAAAAAATAAACCGAGCCTCCAATAATTAAAATAAAGCAAATGACAGTGAGCAATAAAATATTAGTCATTCTCGACAATTCATTTTCCCTTTGAATGAGTTTAATCTTCCTATCCTTTTCAAGAACGTTAAATTGAACTTCTAAACTCTTTAGTATTCGTTGTTTTTCCCATGAGTTTAGACTTTCGTTTAAAGAATTTACTTCCTCTTGATATTTTAGGGCTTCTTGAAATTTCCCTTGGGATTTAAGTAATGATGAAAGCTCTTCTAAGACCTGGAGATAAAATAACTTATCCGAAATTTCTTGAGCCATTTTTTTAGCACTTAATAAACATTGTAAGGCTTCACCTTCATTATTTTCAATTCTATTAAATTGTGCAAAACCCAATAAAGATCTAACCTTTGCTTGTTGATTATTTGTACTATCTGCAATGGCTAATGCACGATGATATAAAGTAAGTGCTTCATTTGTTCTTCCATTCAAATGTTCAAGATGAGCCACTTTACAATAAGCATTCGGAATATAATTGGTATTATTGGATCGAATATATTCATCAAGTCCGAGCCGATAATAATAAGATGCCGAATCTCTGTTTTCGAAATGATCATATGCATTGCCTAAACTCATATAAATCAAACCTACAGTGCCTGTGGTGTCTTGCTTTCCTGTAAATCCAGCCAATGCTTCCCTACTCAATTCAATTGCTTCTTTATATTTTCCTTGTCTACTATTTATCGTGCTCATCAATTGTAAACACCTACTTCGCCCTTGCAATGCAATTGCTGGTGAGCTAATCTGCATCTTTTTATAAATTTCCATTGCTTTTAAACAATACTGCAAACCATTACTATAACTTGTTCCGTAACTTGCAAAGCCCGCATATAAAAACGATTTAGCTTTTATTTCATCATTTTTTTCTTGTGTAGCTTTCAAATTCGCTTGTTCAAAAAATTGAATCGCCGTTGTATCATGATCCATTATTAATTCATGCCATCCAATATCAAGCAATTCTTTAGCGGTTTGTGCGCCACTATATTTTACCCAAAAACAAAATATGATGAGAATGAATCGTTTCAAGAATTTTGAATCGAACCCTGTAACTAAATAAATGAATTTATGATTCAATAATTAAAAATTGATATTCAAATATAGACAAACCCATCACGATAATTTCGAAATGTTCAAATTTCATTCGCGTCAATTTCTAAGAAATATAACCTACTATCTTATTTCACTTTCACAAAAGTATTTCCCTTTTTGGTTTCTAACCACCCAAATGAAACACAATTCTCAGCTGGCAAATCATGAGCTTTCAAGAAGGCTTCAAATTCTTTTTCATAACTGATATCTATGGCCACTAATAAACCACCACTTGTTTGAGGATCAGATAAAATTAATTTTTGTCTCTCATCAATAGTATCAATTTTATGCCCATAACTCGTCCAGTTTCTATGCGTACCGCCTGGCACACAATTTTGAGCCAAATATTCATCTACCTCTTTCAATACAGGCACCTTGTCAAATTCAATTACAGCTTGCAAATTGCTGCCTTCACACATTTCCGACAAATGACCTAATAATCCAAACCCAGTTACATCTGTCATGGCGTGAACATAATTTAACCCACCAAATACCTCACCCATTTTATTTAATTTACTCATCGATTGTGGTGCAATATGTTGATGTTCTGTTTTCAATAATCCCTTCTTTTGAGCTGTAGTTAAAATACCTACACCCAATGCTTTTGTAAGATATAATTTATTGCCCGCCTTTGCTGTTGAGTTTTGTTTTAAATGATCAATACTTACCAATCCATTCACAGCTAATCCAAATACAGGTTCGGGGCAATCAATACTATGTCCACCCGCTAATGTAATTCCAGCCTCAGCACAAATAGATCGCGAACCTTCAAGTACTTTTTGTGCAACTTCGGGAGGGAGTTTATCGATAGGCCATCCTAAAATCGCAATCGCCAAAACGGGTTTTCCACCCATGGCATATACATCACTAATTGCATTGGCCGAAGCAATTCTTCCAAAATCGTAAGCATCATCTACAATTGGCATAAAAAAATCGGTGGTCGAAATAAGGGCTGTTCCATTGCCTAAATCATAAACGGCTGCATCATCACGCGTATCGTTCCCCACTAAAAGTTTCGCATCCGCTTGATGAATAATTGAACTATGTAATATTTTATCGAGTACAGCTGGCGCTATTTTACAACCACAGCCCGCACCATGTGAGTATTGCGTTAGTTTTATTAAATCTATTTCTTCTTGATTCATTTTTATTTCGAATTATTTTTATTTGGGTATTCAGTTTTCTATTCAATACATTTTGGGCGGCATACAGGCTTTACGTTCCAAGTCCACGCTTGAAGGCGTGGCGCTTTCCACTGCAATCCTTGCCGCAATACAAGACTCTTCATGTTCATCTGTCACTCTAAAATCTATTATCATTTATTTCATTTTCTACTTGATTCATCAATTTTGAAACATCATTTCCAATCACCTCATTACAAAACCAAATAACTTTATTAGCATTTTTTTCGGGCGCTATTTCATCAAGCGCTAATACATAAATAGTAGATGGATCGCGCTTCTCCTGACTACGTTGATATGTTTTATCATAATAAACGAGCACTTGTGCAATAAAATCTTTCATTCTATTTTCATCAATAGCTTGTAAGGTAATTTTTGTTTCGTTGGGTCCCAATCTCTTTGAGATTTTTAAAACAGATTCTTTCAAAAAAACAGGATTCAATGTACCATAATCTTTATCTAAAAAATCAATACGTTCTGTTAAAGGCAATTTTAAATCAACAATTTTAGCCACACGCATCTGCTTAAAAATAACGGGAGGAATGACACGTTTACCAATAACAATACTTTCATTCTCAAACCAAATTCTTTTTCTCATATCCATTTGCATGAGTTCATGCGCTAAACAATTTTCAAATTGCTCTTGCGATGGTTGGTATTCATCTCCCTTCGACCCGAACGACGAACCTTGATGATTTACCATACCTTCTAAATCAATCACCTGCTCTCCTTTACTTTTCATGGCCAAAAGGGTATCTGTTTTGGCACTTCCAGTTTTTCCACTTAAAATGATAATTGGATAGTTTTTTTCTAAAGCCTCAAGGCAATAAGTTCGATAGGTTTTATAACCTCCTTTTAGTACATATACATCAAAGCCATACATACTTAACGCCCATGCCATTGCACCACTGCGCATGCCACCTCGCCAACAATGAACAAATACTTTATTGCTTTTATTTGTTGCTGTTGAATTTGCTTTTAATAAATCCGAAACTTGTCTGATATAGATTGCCCATCTGCTCCCAATCAATTCAAAACCAAGTAAAATGGCTGGTTGCCTACCTTCTTGTTTATAGCAAGTACCCACCAAAACACGTTCTTCATTTGTAAACAAAGGCAAGTTAAGTGCATCTATAATATGTCCTTGCTCATATTCTAAAGGTGTACGCACATCAATAATCAATTGATTTTTCGATGTCGAAAGAAAATCTGCAAGTGATAATTGGTTTATCATGCGTCAAATATAGCAACTAGTTTTTGGATGTGAATGATGTAAAAAAGGAATCAAGTCAAGTAAAAATAAATGGCTCGAAACTGATTCCTTAATTCAACCTTTGTCTCATTGTCGAATTGTACTTATCTTCGCGCCTCTATGTTAGATAAGTTAGAAGCCATAAAAGGCAGATTCGATAATATTGGCGTGTCGCTCACCAACCCTGAAATTGTAAGCGATCAAAAACGTTTTTCCGTTTTAAGTAAGGAATACCGTAAACTTGAGCGGATTGTAGATGTATATAAACTCTATAAAAACTGCTTAGACACCATCTCTTTTGGAAAAGAAGTACTTGAATCTGAAAGTGATGACGAACTACGCGCAATGGCAAAAGAAGATATTGCACAGTCTGAATCGCAACTTGAAGAATTAGAAGAACGTATTCGTCAACTTTTAATTCCGAAAGATCCACAGGATGAAAAAAATGCGGTACTTGAAATTCGTGCTGGTACAGGTGGCGATGAGGCCAGTCTGTTTGCAGGCGATTTGATGCGTATGTATATGAAATATGCCGATGCTAAAGGGTGGAAAGTCGCTTTAATTGATGAAAGTGAAGGAACAGCAGGTGGTTATAAAGAGGTCATTCTTGAAATTGTAGGTGAAGATGTTTATGGCGTTTTGAAATATGAAAGTGGTGTGCATCGTGTGCAACGTGTACCAAATACCGAGGCAAGTGGGCGTGTACATACCTCAGCAGCAACAGTTGCTGTAATGCCCGAGGCCGAAGAAGTTGATTTCGAATTAAAAGAATCCGACCTTAAAATGGAGACTGCCAGAAGTGGTGGTGCGGGAGGACAAAATGTAAATAAGGTTGAAACAAAAGTGATACTAACCCATGTTCCAACTGGAACTGTAATCACTTGTCAAACTGAACGAACCCAACTTGGTAATCGCGACAAAGCAACCGCCATGATGCGTACGAAACTCTATGAAGAAGAAGTTCGAAAACATGAAGAAGCGATTTCAAATAGTAGAAAAACTTTGGTAAGTAGTGGCGATCGTTCTGCAAAAATAAGAACATACAACTGGCCTCAAGGAAGAATCACCGATCATCGAATTAATAAAACCATTTACTCATTAGATAATTTTGTGAATGGCGATATTCAAGAAATGCTCGATGCACTTCAGTTTGCCGAGAATGCAGAAAAAATGAAAGCTGGCGAAATGGTATAAAAAAGTCAACTCCTTTTTACTAACCTATTGAATTTCTATTAATTTAGTTTGAACAGATTTATCTTGTAAAATAGCCTTTACAATGTATTGACCTTTTGCTTTATTTGTCAGATCAATTTTCATCTTATTTGATTTTGATTCAATAGATAGAATTTGCTCTCCTACCATCGAATAAACCGAGATATTTGTAAATGGTTTTTTTGATGAAAGATTATAAATTCCTTGAGTTGGATTTGGATAGAGTACGATTTGATCATCAGTCATAACTAAATCATTCGGTAATTCTGCAGGTGCAATACTCATCTTTAGGATGGTGCCATTGGTACCAACTGCATAACCATTATTACTATTCGTAAAATAAGCTTCACTCAAACTCTCAGTGGTACCGCTATTTTGAATTGTCCAAGAAGTTCCTCCATCCATTGTGTTCACAATCACACCATTCTCTCCAACTGCCCAACCGTTAGATGCGGTTGCAAAAAAAATCGAGTTTAAAGTAACTGTGGTTCCACTGCTAAGAGAAACCCAAGTTGCACCACCATCAATCGTCTTTATAATGGTCCCGTTTTTTCCTGATGCCCAACCAGTTTGAGTGTCAATAAAAAAACACGATTTTAAATCTTCTGTTGTGCCACTCGTTAAGGTGGTTAAATTGGTGCCACCGTCAATTGTTTTATAAATATTGCCAAGTCCACCTACAGTATAACCAATATTATCTGTTGGAAAGTGAATAGATGCAATTGCACCTAAACCTGATCCTGAATTTTTATAAGCCCAATTAGTTCCACCATCAACTGTTTTAATAATCTGTGAATGTGTCTCTACAAAGTATCCAGTATTTGAAGAAGGAAAAAACACATCAACCAAATTAAAAGGAGAGGTGAATGAAGTTACGGTCCATGTATTTCCACCATCAGCCGTTTTTGTCAAAGTACTTGCACCTCCAACAGCATATCCATGAGTTGCATCAGTAAAAAAAACAGAAGCTAATCCGTTAGATGTTCCACTATTTTGCGATACCCAAGTTAATCCGCCATTTGTGGTTTTAATAATTTTACCATTTTCTCCAA
>ENA-UOWO01007999-UOWO01007999.1-activated-sludge-metagenome-genome-assembly--contig:-NODE-7999-length-10276-cov-6.877996_pt1 | contig 10276 bp, 8 predicted proteins | sample MGYA00238148_ERZ761564 | MGnify/ENA primary metagenome ERZ761564 (study PRJEB28885, sample SAMN05720194) | activated sludge metagenome | isolation source: Anaerobic digester | place: USA...
AACTAATATCAGAGTAAGCTGAAGATTCAACAAATACTCGACTCGAGTAGAATACATTACTTATTTAAAAACAAATTTCCTCTTTATTTTCATTCATAATATAATTTTGTGTAATTTTGAATGAAATTATTTGTAAGAATTAGTTGAGAATTAATTTAAAAGCTATGAAAAAACTGCTGTGTTTCTTGTTATTACTTACATCTACGTTTATTATCTTCGGACAGGATGTAACAACTCCGAAAGTTAGAATTTCTGATCTATGCATCAACAATGGTATAAAAGGGAATTACAATATTCCTTCAGATTTGTCCGACTTTCTTAAACTTGCTCCTTCTTCGGAATTACTTAAAAACGATTTTACAGGATTTGGCAAATCAGAATTTTACAATGGAGTATCAACTAATGATAATATTTTTAACATCAGTCTGGGATTATTGTTTTACGATAAGCTAAACCAGACCTATAAATCAAACCCACAGCTAAATATAGGGATTACATTTATTAGCGCTTCAACCTTAAGTGCATATTATTCAAAATATGAGAATATCAGATTTGACACACTTAAATCCGATAACAGCACAAATATGGTTTTTCTTGATACTGTTATTAACCAGTCATACCAGATGAATTATTTATTTCAGCAGATTGGCATAAATGCAAATCTTATATTTAGGACTCAACCTGCAGCAAGATGGTCGCTATATAGTGGAATTGGCATATCTGCTACTGCATCGCTAATGTCTGCAACACATATCTATCATCTGTATTCCAAACAGGTTGTTTACGTATTGGCAAATAATTCTTCATATTATGGCAACAATTACAGTATTAGCGATAATTACAGCGAGGTAAACCCTAACAAAACAAACATTTCTTTATATACCTACCTGCCCTTAGGATTAGATTTTCGTATTGCCAAAAAGAATGAATTCTGGCGGAAGATGCACCTTATACTAGAAATGCAACCGGGACTTGCAATAGATAACATCCCCGAACTTGGCACTAAAACCTACGGCTCAATGAGAGGAAGTTTTGGATTAAGGGTGGAAATGTAAATACAACGAAATTGGCTTGAGGATTTATTACCTCCCCCCTTTTTCAATCAAAAAATCAATTATTTCGTTTTTACCGTCAGGATAATTTTTCGCAAGTTGTAGAGGTGATTCTCCCTCGCCATTTTTACAATTTACGTCTGCTCCATGTTCAACTAGCAGTTTTACCATTTCAAAATTTGAATTATCTACAGCATAATGTATAGGATAAACATCCCAGCCATAAGTTTGTAAATCGCCATTTTCGAGCAGATATTTCGCTGCTTCATATTGGTTATATTGCACTGCGTACAAAAGAGCTGTTCCTCCACTTCTGTCTTTTGTATTGATATCAATTTTCTTATTTTCAACAATATAACCTATGGGTTCCAGCAAACCAATCTGAGAATAAGAATGTAAAACAGTTGTGTTGTCAACAGATTTAATATCAAATTTCGGATTATGTGCTTTTAACAAATCAAACATCTCGTTTGAAGTAACAAAACTTAAAGGAATATCTTTATCATAACTTAAAAAGTTAATATCTGCACCATTTTTAAGGAGGAATTCAACTGCTTCGATATTATTTTGCATTATCGCTCTGAATAACATGGTGTATCCATTCGAACTATTTGGCATTACATAATCAACCCCTTTTCCCGAATTTAAAAAATCCTGAATTTCTTCCACAGTATTGCCCTTAAATGTGTAATTTGCAACAATTCTTCTTTTATCCGATTTATCAACATTGAATTTGATGCTTTCTTGCGGAACAATCGGATCAACTTTCGGATATATATGTACAGTGAACGACACCGCCTCTTCATTCTTCAGCTCCCATTCGACTCCTTCTTCTCTGACAAAAAGATAATCGTATAGTTCTTTACTACCATCATTTTTAATCGAATAAACTGTTAATTGAGCAGTTTCCGAGACATTTACACAAAGTAATGGATTTGACAACTCTTCTCCGGTATTAAAAAAGAATTCATTGTCACAGATATCGTATGTCTCAGGAGACTCAGGCTTTTCCCCCATAATAATTACTACAATAGAATCTCTAATACAAATACCTATGCTTTCCCAGTTACTTGAACTATATTCTCTTTTTTGCAAAATAATCTGATCATAATTTGTGCTAAGGCCGTCAACTGTCAACGTTTTTACGATTTCGGCAGGTCCCGTTACAGTTGAAGTTAGTTTGATTTGTTCATATTTTTGATTATAATCACCAAATTCCTGTGGTTCGTGTTGCAAAAATGTCTGCATATATATTTCCTCCGCATTTTTGTTTGCAGTAAGCATAAGAATAGGAGAAATATTGACTATTTCTAGTCCTGCATCTGATCTTTTTTGATTTAATAAATTAATAAACTCTTTCTCGGTTTCGGTAAGATAAATTTCCTGAGAGTAAAGTCCAGAAACAAAACATAGCACAATACTTACAATTACTATTCTTTTCATGGTTTTAGTTATTAAGTTTATAAAAGTTAAAACATAATAAAGTTTAAAAATAGTAAAATGTATTGAATAAAAAAATTATGTCGAGTTTCCTTTTAATTGGTTTAAATATTATCTCAAAAAAATCTTATTTTTCTAATTTACTGTATTAGAATAATTGCTATATTTGTTAAAATATGCTTATCTAATGAAAACACATGTGTTATTTTTATTATGGCTGGTGGGATTATCATATAGTAATGGATTATTTTCCCAAATAAATTTCATTAACAATAATGAAACAAAAATCGAAGTTTCAACAAATGCTACTGCTAAAAATCGCATCATTGAGTCGTCCCAATCAAAATGCACTGACTCCTCAATTTTATACAAGAATCTTCGCGAAAATCCTTGTATTCCATATACAAATATTCTATTGGATTCCGTCAATAATTCATACATTGATATTGACTATTATAATTTATGCTATGGTAATAGTATTGAATTCACAGCCATATCAAATTTTACTTCAACAGGGAATCCCTTATATGACCAATCTCCTGAGACAACAGTTTATACATGGACGGTTTTTAATGACAGATTTGAACAAATACAGACGATTTCAGAGTTAAATATGACAGAGTTTCAATTCAACTCAGATAACCCTGGCATTTATTCCATTGTGTTGAGTTCACAAGACATAAATAATTGTCCGGCAACGAATATTCCTGTTATGCAAATAAGAGTACCAACTCCTCCATTATTTGATGGAACTTGTTCCGACAAGTCAACAGTTTGCGAAGGAGAAGAAATTGTCTTAAAAGGATATGTCAACCCAGTAATTCAGAGTTTAAATACTGATAACTACTTTATTGGTAAATGCTTTGGGGAAAGTGGTGGTGCTTATTCTACATTTGAATTCAATCTAAGTACAAATTCAGAAAACACTATTATTCAAAGTGCAGACGACATTGAATCTTTTGAAATGAATATCGAACATTCATACCTTAACGATCTGATAATAGAGCTTATATGTCCGACAGAGCAATCAGTGATAATACTTGATTCTGACACGGGAGGAAACATCAACCTAGGATTTCCAAATGAAGCAGATGATTGCACGCCTGGAACCGGAGTTCTTTATAGTTGGTCAGATAATGCAACTGATTATATTTATAATAGTGCTTCTGAAGGTCAGTCAGCACCTACTGGAATGTATTTACCTGCTGAGTCATTTGACCAACTGATAGGATGCCCGATTAATGGGACATGGAAGATTATAATTACTGATTCTTATTGCGGAGATGATGGATATATATTTTATACTAATATAAATTTAGCAGGTGATTATGTGGACTTTTTCGAATTACCCAATTCCTTTCAAGATCAATGGTCCGGAAATAACTTGTCAACCTCTTATTGGACAGGGGAAAATATAATTACAAATAATTTTAATCTAGCTACAACTATCCCTCTAAGTGTCGGAGTAGAAGTCCCATATACTTTTAACATTACTGATAACTATAACTGTAGTTACGACACAACAGTATTTGTAAATGTGTTAGAACATGAACATGATTTATGCTGTCCGTTATCTCAACCAGATATTTGTTATATTACAAACTCAGAACTTTATGGCAATTTAATCAGATGGCAAATTCCTGAAGCCAATTATGATTCAGTTTGTATATATAGAGAAACTGCTCAAGAATATATAAAAATTTCAACAGTCAAAATCAATGCTCAACAATTCATTGACTACCCCGGCTATATAAATATTTCTCCTTCAAAATATAAAATATCATTTAAAAATAATTGTGATGAAGAAACAAGCCTTAGCGACTACCATCAGAATATATGTCTAAAAATAAGCAATTTTAGTGATTCTGAGTTCAAACTTACATGGAATGACTATTTTGGACTCGATTATTCAGAAATTCAATTGTTCAGAGGGACATCTGAAGAAAACCTAGTTTTTCTAACTACCATTCCAAGTTATCTGAACGAATATACAGATAATAACATCCCACCTGAAAGTCCATTCCTTTTTTATAAATTATCATTTGATTATTCAGGCAGTTGTGCAGATTTCGATGAAAATACTTCAATAGAATCAAATATTGCAACAAATAATCCCAACTACTATAATGTTGATTCAGATTATATATCTTCAGAAGCAGATATATTTCCAAATCCTGCCAACAATTCGATATCACTTTCTTTTTTATCTGAAAAAGCTGAAATTAAAATTACAGACCTAAATGGAAAAATATTGTTAACTAAAGAATGCTACAACGGAGATCTAATAAATATTGAGGAGTTATCTTCAGGTATTTATATGGTTAATATAAAAACTGAAAAATCAAATTTGATAAAACGTCTTTTAGTGTACTAATGGATCCAAATAAATAATTTAGGCCCTTTAATAAAATTATTTTACAAATTTATCAAGAGCTCTGACGATGTTTGTTTCATGGGTGAAGTTGTGATTTTACCTCTAGATGTGGTCGTTTTTCGGGCAGCATAATATTTAGATTTGTAAAACAAAAGTAATCAAATATTTTAGACTAAGAATGTACGGTCTTGAAGCGAATGTGTCGCTAGAATTTCTGACTTTAGTCAATCACCATTATATAATTCAGATTATCGTCTTTGGGTAGATTTTCAATTGTTTTGATAGAAAACTCCTTAACGACTTCGCTCCCTTGCGTTATTCTTAAAATTTCGTATTCTTCTGGCATGTGTTTATTGAATTCCATCAGAAGAAACCTTGTGTAACCGCCACGCATTGGTTCTACATCAACCTGATAAACCTTATCCTCAGGCAAAATTTCACAATAATTTCCTGCGCCTTTATGGATATACATTTTATAATTGGTATTTTCGGAATGCTTTAACACTATACTGTAATGTTTTTCTTCCGAAATAGTTTCCGTATTAGTGCATGAGTTTAAGAGAAGAAAAATTACAATTATCACACTTAAATTAAATATTTTCTTCATTTGATTTTAATTTTTTAATGATTTCTTACTGAAAAATTCAAGAACAACGAATATTAAGCCAAGACACAGAATGCAAATTCCTGTAGCAATCATTTCTTTTAAGCTAAGGTTAGATAAAAACCATATTATCGTAATTGATGCTAAAATGGGAACAGTTATTCCTAACGGAATTTTAAAAGTTTTCTGATTGGCAATATTTAATTTTCTGAGTTTAATAACCGACAATGCAACTCCAAGATATACCAATAAAACAGATGTTGAAGACAGAATTGCAAGTTGTTCAAAATCCCCGGCAATTGCTAAGACACAACCTAAAACGGCATAGACAATAACTGCAATGTAAGGAGTCGCAAATTTCTTATGAACCGCTGCCAAAGGTTTTATAGGAATAACTTTATCTACTGCCGAACGAAAAATTACTCTCGGGATATTCAAAGTATCACCACTCAAGTAACCGAACATTGATATTGCGGCTCCAGCAATCATTACAGTAACACCAGCAGGTCCCATAACTCTTCGTGCAACCTCGGCTAATGGAGCATCCATATAATTTGTAAACGAATTGCCTAGAATCCCCTGTGAGACTAACTGAATAGCAATATAAATAGCCAAAATAATTAAAAATGCCAGCAGAATGCCTTTTGGAATTGTTTTGTTCGGGTTTTTTACTTCGCCGCTTACACTAAGACTACTCTCAGCTCCCTGAAAAGCGAAAAATAAAACTAAAGATACCTTACCAATATCGCTAATTGAAGGAACGCTTTGCCACACAATATTTTCGACAACAATCTTTGTAGAACCCCAAATAATAAGTAAAAGTAAAGGGGCTAACTTCACTATAGTTAATAGTTTAATGAGCGAAATTCCTTTTTTAACTCCGATGACATTCACCACCGTCAATCCACCAAAAACTACCAGAAAAAACGCTGCTCGGAAATAGAATTCTTTAAAAATAGGGAATAAATATGAAAGAGTGTCAGCGATTGCATTTGCTACTGCAGCAGTTGCCAGAAGACATGTACCAAAAATAAGCATATTAGTCGCCAAGAAGCCAAAAAACTTTCCAAACGCTGCTTCGATATAGGCATAGGCTCCACCTGTTGTTGTAACCTTGCTGCCTACTTCGGCAAAACACAGCATAATCAATGTGATTAAAAATCCACAAAACAAATAAGCGAGAATACCAGCCGAACCAAGTCCTTCGCTAACAATTGCCGGTAATACAAATATTCCGGAACCAATAACGACATTGATAATATTTGAGCTTATTCCCCAAAGTCCAATTTCACGTCTTAAGCCCTCTTCGGTATTCATGATTGATAAAATAAGACTGCTAAATTAAACTTTTTTCGTAATTATATAGGTTTTATGTCAAAACTAGAATACAGTTTTTGTTATCGGTAATCAGTTATCGGTAATCGGTGTGTTAATTTTGTCGCTTCGCTCATTGGAATACTGCTTTTTGTTTTTAGTAAAATAGCAGAAACTTAGGTTCACTGCAATTTAAACTGCTTACCGATAACTGATACAGCTTACAAATTTTCACTGAGATCTAAATAGTTACCTTTTTTCAATCAATTTAGATATATGCACAAATCCTATTTCGAGAGATTTTATTTTAGCATCTGCCAAATCAAATCCTTTCTTTTTAAAATCCTCTTGGACAGGAATCGCAACAACAAACATTCCTGCACTTTTTGCGGCTCTAACACCAATAATGGAGTCCTCAAAAACCAAACATTCTGCGGGGGCAACGCCGAGTTTTTCAGCAGCATATAGATAGACAGCTGGATCTGGCTTGCCTTTTTCTACATCCTGAGCTGAAGAAAGAAAATCGAAATATTGTTTTATTCCAACTTTTTCGAGAACCACTTCGATAAGGTCATGAGATGAATTGGAAGCTAGTCCAATTTTTAGTCCTTTGCTTTTACAAAAATCCAAAACCTCTTTAACTCCCGGCATTTTTGTGTCATTTTCACCAATCAATTCGATTACACGGGCAACAACAGCATCTTCAACTTGAGCAAAGCTCATTTCTTGCCAAGGGTAGCGTTCATACCAAAACGCACAGACTTCCTGAGCAGTAAGAGCAGATGTAATATGTACCAACTCGTCGGTAACTTTTACGCCCAATGATGAAAAAACTTCTTTTTCGGCAATTTTCCATAAAGGCTCCGAATTTATCAGAACACCATCCATGTCGAATATTACGGCTCTAATCATAAAATTCAATTCTTTCTAAAAATAAACAAACGCCAATGTTTTCCGTTAGGAATTACCACTTCGCAATCAAAACCTACGTTTTCGATGTCAGACACAAAATTTTCCTCAGTTTTATAATATCCTCCATAATCGCAAAATTTGTACGATTTTTTGTTTCGGTTCATGACATGTTCACAGATAATCATTTTCCCATTTTTTCTAAGCACTCGGTAACACTCGTTAACCATTGCAATATCGTCGGTAAAATGATGATAAACATTGTAAATCAAAATTTTATTTACAGACAAACCCTGCATACATGTCGAAGTGTCATTTCCTTGAACAGTAATAAAACGGTTTGTTATCGGCTTACCCCGAAGCTTTGAATAATGTGGGAAATACATTTGAAATATCCTGTCCTGAGAAATGCACGAAGTGTCAATATCTTCAAGATAGAATAATATATTGTCAGTGTAAAGTGAAATTAAGAACTCACGACCTCCGCTACCTGCGCCAATACTTAAAATTGTATCAAAATCCTTTATTCCTGTAATCTCTGTTAAACCTTCAAAATATCGAATGTCAATGCTGTCTTTTTCGGTATAGAGTCTGCAATTTTGCGAATGCCCTTTGTAAGATGAAATTTTAGTGCGCAAAAAAATTCGATCCATCACCTTGCAGGATGAAATAAAAATTATTATAAGCAACACTTTCAGCAATTGCTTTTTCATAATTTCACAAGCTCTCTACTAATACATTAATCAAAATTGCCACCATTTTTATATTTCTTTTGCTTATTGTATTAAGCATTTTATATATATTTTGCTTATTGCGTTAAGCATTTTATTGCATATATTGCGACTACTACTCTTAAGAGATGTTTTTTTGATTTGCTAAAACGTTTTATGGAATAACGAAATCTATTTTAGCATTATATTCTGCGCTGCCATTAGCAGGGACTTCAATGAGATATTCAACTTCAGAACACATTAAATCGCCTGAGAGATGAAGTTTATCGTCGTCTAGATCAACAAAACAATAAATATAATACTTACCGGGATGAACATTTTTCATCTTAAAATGCTGAGTATCTCCTTTTAGATAAACAAATTTTGAAGCAAACTTCAGATTTTCGCTTTTATAAATAATTCCATCAAAAAGTGGTTGAGTTGTAAGTAAAATTTCGATTTCATCCTCGGGTTTAAGCTTTATATCTGGTAAAGTTGAAATGTTTATATCAATATTACCACAAAATGGTTGGTCTTCCGATTTATATGGGTCGTTTTCGAAAGTAAAAAATATACTTTCGGTCATGCCCGAAAAAGCATTTGTAAAATCTTTTGGTTTATTGTATTTCGGGAATCTGAATTTCAGGATACTAAAAGATACGGCATTTTTGTCCTGTAATTGTGCAACCCAACGTGTATGTAGTTTCGGCTCTTTTTCTTTGTTAAATCTGCTGGTATATACCTCCATTACCATCTGATCATCTTCAAACTTAAAAACCGTATATGCTCTTTTTGTTCCACCAACAAAATCGCTAAAGCGATAATAACCGGCAGCTTCGTTTACTGAGTCAATAACTTCGTAAGTTATACAACAAGAATTTGCAAAACAACCTTCGGTTCTCAGGGCAATTTTCTTTTCCCCTTTGTAAGAAACCACAAAAAAACTGAAATTATTTACGGTTTTATCATCAAGCATCGAGAACTGAGATATTTGTGTTGGAGATACAGGCCTCAAATCAACAAACCAATTATTGAAACTACCGGCCGATGTGTTTGACATTACCGATCCACTCCAAATTCCAGGAAGGCGATACATAATACCAAAACCTTCAACTTTTGTCAGTGATTTAGTTTGTTTGCTGTTTTGAGCAAAAGCACTCAGGCCAAAAACGCAGAATATTAATATGAATAATATCCTCTTTACCCAATATTGATTCATAATACGAAATTTAGAATTTGAGTAACAAAAATAGTAAAGAAATCCTAAAGAAGATGGCACTATTAGGGATTTATTTTAAAATCTCTTTTATAATCCAGATCTCATTAAGTTTACTAATCGTACAAGAACTAGGTGGAAGAAAAGAGTTTGGATTTTGCTTATGGGTGTTATAAAAGCTGATTGTTCTTATATCGCCAGTAGAAAAAAAATCTTTTGAGGAGAAATCGTTTTTTCCAAAAATAATTGTGTCACCAAATTGTATTCTACTACCTTCGACAACTTCGATAATTACTGCCTTATATTTGTCACCCCAGCCAACCGGTATATGATTGATGATTTTTAGTTTAAAAGTTACTGATTGAGAATTCTGTGCCTGAGTATAAAGAGCAAAAAAAATAAGTATTTATTTAGGTGGGAGTTTAATTAAATACTCAATTTTTGAGCTAGCGATAGTTAAAAAGCATGGGGCATAGAGCATGGAGCACAGGGTATTTTGCCTGAGATAAAAGTTATAAATAGACTTTATGGATTTTTAAATCAAGAAAAATAATCTTTATTTACAGTAATGATAGCTCTATGCACCTTGCACCATGCCTTTTTGGAAATGCTCACTATTATTATAAATTTTCTTCTACCAGCTAAATAATTACAAAA
>ENA-UOWO01008004-UOWO01008004.1-activated-sludge-metagenome-genome-assembly--contig:-NODE-8004-length-10274-cov-4.788727_pt1 | contig 10274 bp, 8 predicted proteins | sample MGYA00238148_ERZ761564 | MGnify/ENA primary metagenome ERZ761564 (study PRJEB28885, sample SAMN05720194) | activated sludge metagenome | isolation source: Anaerobic digester | place: USA...
CGGTAGATTTCTGTTGCCGGAAAGGTTTCAGGGCTTGCCATATTGTTGCAGACAGGCCTTATCCATTTTCTAATGGTTCTTTTGATGTGTGTGTGCTTGATAATGTTCTTGAGCATATTGAAGACCCCGGGCAGACTATCGATGAGTGCCTGCGGGTAATAACAGAAACTGGCGGCATGATTGTGGTGGTGCCGGGAGAAAAGGGGCACGCAGTCGACCCAGATCACAAAAAATACTATACGGCAGAAGACCTTATGCGTCTTGATTCAAGGCTTCAGCTTGTTAAGCTTTTCTCGCTGCCCTTTGTATTTAAAAGTCGCATGATCGGTTCAGTTTTTGCTTCTTATTGCCTTGTTGCAGTCTACCGAAAAAACAGCCGCAAAAGCAGGATTATTTCATGCTCTGAGTCATCTTGAAGAGGGGCATGAAAACCGAAAGGGCGATGGCGCCGATAATGATACCCATCGCGACTGTCAACAGAGGTGTGATCGCCGATGTAAGGCCGTCGAGAGCTTCTTTTACTTCGCGGTCGTAGAAGTCGGCGGCTTTGGTCAGCATGACATCGAGGTTACCGGTGTTTTCGCCGACTTCGATCATTTTTTTGACCATCGGCGGAAAAATGTTTACCTTGACGAGAGTGCTGGCCAGGGTATTACCCTGCTGAACGCCGATCGCCATGTTGGCAATCATGTCTTCCATAAGAGGGTTGCCCATAACCGATGCGGTAATCTGCAGGGCCTGCAGAATCGGAACGCCGGCCCCCAGTAGTGAACAGAAAGTTCGCGAAAAACGGCTGACCGCAATTTTCTGGGTCAGCGGGCCGATGACCGGGCCCTTCAGAGTAATGTGAGCCATGATTACTTTGCCGACCTGGGTTTTTAAGCCAAAGTAAAAAGCGGCAGCAACACCTGCCGCCCCGGCTGCTACCATGAGAGAATTTTCAAGCAGCATGTCAGAGGCAAACATCATTACTTCTGTAATTTTCGGCAGTTCAACCTTCATTTTTTTGAAAAGGCTCGAAAAGTTCGGGAAAATCTTTACCAGAAGGAAAATTACCCCGAGTACCGCCAGGACCAGCTGAATAACCGGCATGGTCAGGGCCCCTTTGATCTTGCCGCGGATTTCGGCGTCGGCTTCAGCGAAAGCCGCCAGTCGCTGCAGAACCTGATCGAGCATACCACCAGCTTCGCCGGCTTCGCACATGTTGCAGTAAATCTTGTCGAAGATTGTCGGGTGTTTGCGGATCGAGACCGAGAAAGATTGCCCTGACTGCAGATCGCGGCCAATAGAGTTCAGGATTCCCTTGAAATACATGTTCTGTGTCTGGTCGGCGAGGATGCCCACCGCTTCTACGAGAGGAATTGCTGCGCCAACCAGAGTTGACAGCTGAACCGTAAAAACCATCATGTCTTTTTTAGAGACGCTGCCGCCAAAACCAAAACCGGCACTGGCCTTGACTTCTTTGGCTTTGACCAGGTAATAGCCCTTGTCAGAAAGGCGATTGGCCAGCTCCTGAAGGTTGGGGGCCTCAAGGGTGGTTTTGATAATATCGCCCTTGGAATCTTTTACTTCACAATCGTATTTTGGCATTTAAAACCTCTCTTTGCGTCAGTCAGAACGGGCCAGAGCAAAAACCTCTTCGGGGGTGGTCAGACCCTGAGTGAACTTCAGAACCGCGTCGTCCTTCAGCGTCCGCATGCCAAGTCTGATCGCTTCGTTCTTCAGATCGTCAGGGCCAACTTTTTGAATAATCATGCGCCGCAGATTTTCGTGGGTGTACATTACTTCGTGAATGCCAACGCGGCCTTTGTAACCGGTTTTGGCACACTTGTCGCAACCCTTGCCGCGGTAATAGGTGCCGTTGATGGCTTCGGGCGGCAACCCGAGGTCAGCAATGGTTTCGGGTGTGATTTCGGCGTCGACATCCTTGCAGAACTTGCAGACGCGACGGCCAAGGCGCTGCGATACAATACAAAGAAGCGCCGAAGAAACAAGAAACGGCTCTACTCCCATGTCGACGAGTCGAATTGCAGTGCTCGGCGCATCATTGGTATGCAGAGTCGCAAAAACCAGATGGCCGGTAAGAGCCGCTTCAACCGCGATACTGGCCGTTTCTTCATCGCGGATCTCACCAAGCATGATAACGTCGGGGTCTTGTCTGAGAAAAGCACGCAGAACCGTCGAGAAATTGAGCTCGATCTCAGGGCGAACCTGTACCTGGTTGATATACTTGATTTTGTATTCGACCGGGTTTTCGACAGTACAGATGTTGATATCGGGGCCTTTAATAGCGTTCAGGCACGAATACAGGGTTGTGGTTTTGCCGGAACCTGTCGGGCCGGTGACCAGACACATGCCGTTCGGCGACTGAATGGCCTTTTTCACCATGTCGTAGTTGGTCGGCGCAAACCCCATCTGATCGAGCTGAACGTTGACGTTCGATTTGTCGAGAATACGCAGACAGGCCTTTTCGCCCCAGGCGGTCGGGATCGTGTTGACGCGAAAGTCGATCGGCTTGTCCATGATCGTCATCTGAATACGGCCATCCTGCGGCAGGCGGCGTTCTGAGATGTCCATGCCGCTGAGAATTTTGAGCCTCGACATTACCGATGGCAAAGCTTCGGGCTGCAGGTTCATCGAGATGATCAGATTGCCGTCGATGCGTAATCTGACACGCAATTCGCCTTCGTCAGGTTCTATGTGAATATCAGAAGCGCCTTTCTGCACCGCAGAGGTTAAGACCAGGTTGACGAGTTTGATGATCGGAGTTTCTTCGCTTGCCTTTTTCAGGCCGTCGAGTGCGGCACCATCGGTACCGCCGCCATCTTCGCCACCGGCCATGGCATTGAGGGCGTCGGCCATGGCACCGGCAACATAGAGCCGGTCTGTTGCGTCGGCGATCTGGTTTTCTGAACAGATGGCCCTGACCACTTCGCAGTTGTTCTGAAACTGTATTTCATCGATGATAAAAACATCGAGAGGGTCTGCCATACCGATCATCAGGCTTTTGCCGTCAAAGCTGATCGGCACCAGGTTATGTTTGCGGCAGATTTTTTCGGGCACCATTTTGAGAACTTCAGGTTTGATCTCGACCTTGCTGAGGTCGACGAATGGCACCTTCAGCTGCTTGCCGAGAATTGGCAGCAGTTTGTCCTCCGTCAGGTAACCAAGCTCGATAAGAACCTGCCCGATGCGCTTGCCGCGCTTTTTCTGCTCGGCCAGAGCAATGTTGAGTTCTTTCTCACCGACATGGCCTGCTTCCATGAGCAGTTGTCCGATTTTTTTGCGTTTAAACATGGTTGTCAGCCATCTATTTTACTCTATTATTGCTGCTTTGAAAACATGAATAATAGCAAAAAAAACGGCCGGCTTCAAAAAAATTACTGGGCTGCTTCCCAGTATTTGCGCCTTGCTTCCATGTAGTGCGGGTTAAGTTTGATGGCGATACGGAATTCTTCCATGGCTTCGTCAAGATGACCTTTTTTGCGCAGAATGATGCCGAGATGAAAATGCAGGTCAGCATATTCCGGGTGATCTTTGATAAGCCGGCGGTATTCTTCTTCTGCCTGGTCAAGCAGCCCGAGTTCAGAAAAAATTGCACCCAGGTCGATGGTGACACTGCCTCTGACAAGCTTGGCTCCCATGCTGTCTTCGATGACCTGGCGATATTCTTTCATGGCTTTGGTAACCGAACCCTGATCTTCATAGATGCGGCCGATGTAATAGCGGGCGGCAGCGTAACGCGGGTTGATTGCCAGAGCATTGGAAAAACTGGCAAGTGCTTTGTCGAAGGCTTTGCTGTCGTAAAAAATCAGACCGACATTGAAGTGGGCATCGGCAAAGCGTGGATTGAGCGTCAGCACCGACTCGTAAGAGGCTACGGCCTGGTCTCTGTCTCCGAGTTCACGGTAGGCATGCCCGAGATGTGTGTAATAAACCGGATTTTTCGGGTTTTGATTAACCGCTTTGATGTAACAGAAAGAGGCTTTATCGAACTGCCCCTTGAGAAAAAAAGCATTCCCCAGGTAGAAAAGTTTCTCGTGATCATTCGGGTGGGTCCGCAGATGCTTGATGCAGGCATCTATAACCTCATCGAGCAGGCCTTCGCGGTAGGTTGAAGCCTCTGCCATCCAATAATCTCCTCAAATATTTCGCCAGCTGAAAGCCGCCGGGATTCAGTTCTCTGAAAGAACCGCCTTCACATCTTTTCCGAGTTTGGTTCTCGGTTCAAATCGTCTGAATGATGGTTTGTCGGTGCAATACATGTGCAGCACCTCGAGTCCTTCATAATTTCTTTTCTGCAGGCCCTGACGCATCGAGACGAACACCGGCTGCAGATGCTTGAGTCCTTCTTCCGGTTCAAGCTGCTCACGGGTGAAAAAACGATATTTGTGAATAACTCCGTCATCGCGCCTGAAAATATCTACTTCCGGTTCCTCAAGCAATCTTGAGCGGGCCGAAAAATTACGGACATCGAAGAAATGCTGACGTTCATAATCTTCGTAAATGGTTGCGCCCCAGATATAAGGGTTTCGAAACAGCCAGAGCGGGAAAACCGGGCTGAGAAAATTCTTCAGACTGTCGATCAGATCGTAGTTGTATTCGCTTTCCCTGACAGAAACGTGCAGATCACCATTCTGCAGCCTGAATTCACCACCTTCAATGAACCGGCCGGCAATCTTTTCAATTTTTTCAGGCTTCGGAATGCTTAGCAGAATCTTCTTAGTGCGGTCATTGATCGTCGAATAAAATTCGCTGGGCTGGTCGATATAATCGACCTCGATGTCACAGACAGGAAACAGGAAAATCCGCTCAAATACAGCCTGAAATACCTCACGGTCTTTCCGGTCGCTGACAAAAACATGCTGTTCAAGAATCTGACTTTCCTGGTTCATTGGCTACTCCGATTTGGCATAGATAAGAGTGTGATCTTCAACGGGCGTTTGCCCCTGATTACCGGGTTTCAACTGCCTTGCCAGACTGTCGAGCATGACTGCTGAACTCTGTTCAGGCAGTTTGTCGAGCATCTGGCGGAGTTCTTCCAGGCTGATGCGTTCACGCCCCTCGGCCGGAAACTCGGTAACCCCCTCAGTATAAAGTAAAATGCCATCGCCGGGCAACAACTGAATATTCTGGTTTTTATAGGGTTCGACACCTTTGTTGAAAAGACCAAGCGGTACACCTGGGTCGAGCTGGGGAATTTCGACATAACCACTGCGGCTGCGGTTGATTAATGGAACAGCATGGCCGGCGAGAGCAATGCTGACAGAGCGGTCGCCGGCTCTTATAAGCACTGCAGCTGCGGTTGCAAAAAGGTCGTGCATCTGGTCAGAGGTCATGACATACGAAAGTCGGTTCAGAAGGTCGGCAGGAGAATTACAACTCTCAGCAAGGCAGCCGAGCATAGTTTGGAGCTTACAGAGAAACATGGCCGCCTTTAGCCCGTGGCCAGAACATTTGCCGATAACAATCATCATGCGATTGCCGGGCATGTTCAGATAAAGATGAAAATCTCCGGAGTGCTCAGGCGAATAACGGGCCAGTTGGGCTACTTCCCAGCCACGGATTGCGGGGGGCGAATCAGGAAGAAAATCAGTGAAAAGGCTCTCTGCCAGCTGAAATTCAGCCTGCTGCTGTTTGAGCTGCCCGTTGCCGTAAAAAAGTTCGTGGTTTTCGAGCATGATTGCCAGACCTCGAGCACTTTCAAGCAGAAGTTGCCTGGTTTCGGCAGTCTGCTGCGAGTTGTGATCACTGATTACCGCAAGCATGCCATGTGACTGATTGAAAAAGGAAACAGGAATCAGCAGACCCCGTTCGTCTGACGCACCAACCGGAAAAGTGTGCAGACCGATATGGATACTGTTGCGGCGCAGGCTTTTTGCATCTGTGAAACCGATGATCTTTTCGCGAATTTCTTCTGCCAGACTGTCGCCTGGGAGGATTTGTCGAATAATATCCCCGCCAAAACGGGTTCCGGCAATAAATTCCGGCTGGTTATCGTTCAGGACGAAGTAGAGAAAGGTTTGATTCCGGATTATTTCGGCAATGAAACTCAGGGCCCCTGCAATTTTCTTTTTCAGGCCCTGCTCCGGATTTATAAGGTGAAGAAAATGCTGAATCGATGCCGAAGAATTTTGCAGATGCAGCTCGGACAGACCAGATGGGTCATGGGAAATTCCTGGCCCTGCCTCGCCGGTGGATTCGTGCTTTTCAGTGCCGGCATGGTAAGTGCTGCCGGGCAGGCAGCCAAGCCCTGTTGCAAAAGATGTCAGAAGCAGGAAAAGAGCAATTATGGCAGAAGTGTCGCTGATGTCATGATAGATGATGCTGCGCAGAACGACCAGCAGGCTGACCAGGAAAACTGCCATGCTGGCTTTAAGAATTCTTTTTCTGTTTCCGTTAAAAGTTTTCAAGATTTATTTGCCCGATAAATTTTTTGGTTGTTGCCTTAATAAAAGTCTGCGCCGGTTCTGAAAAACTTAAATCGCCTCTAAGCACGGTGCCCGCCTGAGCGGGCACTGTGATGACTTTGCCTTAAAGATAGAAGGGCTGGCAACCCTGTCGGTATTCAGGCTGCGCGGTAGTTCTCGTAGGATCTGCCAGAACGGGCTTCGAGGCTGCGGCAATGGTTTGCCATGGCTTCGATAGCTGCCGGATCACCGATTCTGGCCAACGCTTCGCCGGCAGCCAGACTGACTTCTTCTCTCGGGTCTTCAAGAGCTTCGATCAGGGCTTCAACCACGGCAGTTCCGCGGCGGTCGCCAAGCTGCAGGCAGGAAATTTTTCTGATGCGCCAGTCCGGGCTTTTGAGGCCTTTGATATAACGCCAGGTCTGGTCGACCGGGGTCACGGTTGCCAGTGGTATAACTTTGCCACGGGTTCTGGCCGGCAGAGCGGTTTCTTCTTCGCCTTTCCAGCGGCGCCATAGGCCGGCAAAAACTTTTTCGAACATGAACCAGCCTACAAAGTAAACCATTGTAAGGGCGACAATCTTCAGTTCAATGTGCATCATAAAAATGCCTCCTGATTCTATTTTCTTCGAGAACCATCGGCACAATGCAGCCTGAAGTTTATACCTGTGTTACCAACCTGCAGAGTCAACAGGCCAGCCGGAGAACTCCGGTTTTTTTCTTCCTGCCAGAACATCGAGAAGGGCGCTGATTGCTGGTGTTCTGAAACCGAAGGTGGCGGCGCATGTTTCTATGTCGCGGCAGCCGGCGAGGTCGTAGGGATTTCGCAGGGCGACAACGGCGACCTTTGCCGTTTTGGCTCTGACAGCGCTGGCGGCCTGCAGTTGATCCTTGAACAGATGGCCATTGTAGGTGAAAAAGACAACCCGGGTTGCAGCATCGATATTGAGCTTGTCAAGGCTGGCTGAGAGCTCACTTAACGGACATTTGGGCTCATAGACGAAGGTTGCTGCCTTTGGGTAGGCTTCGTTGAGAATTTTTACCATACTGCCCTGTTTATGCTCTTCTTCAACCTGTACCAGAGAGGAAATCTGCGGCACGACAAACAGAATTCCGGTTCCGTCGCCCTGTAGCGGCAGCATTTCGGACGAGCAGCGCAGAAATTTCACACTTTTCTCATGGAGCTCTTTTATCAAAGGAACATGCTGTCTCTGCCAGTCACCGATTACGCCGGTTGAAGCCGTTTCGGGCAGCCGTTTTCTTGCGTCGGCAATTCTGGCAAGGCTTTCATCGATACGCCTGGCGGTTTCTCTGTTCTCCTGCGCCTGTTTTAAAAGGGTTTCGGCAGTCAGGCGCTGCTGGTCGAGACGGTGACAGATGAGTAACAGGTCGGCGCCGGCATGAAAAGACATGCTGGCGGCCTGGGCGATGCCGAAAGACTCGGTAATTGCGCCCATCTCAAGATCATCGGTGACAAGTATGCCCTTGAACTTGAGCTGGTCGCGCAGCAGGCCGGTCAGGACACTCTTTGATAGAGTTGCCGGCAGATCTTTGGCAGACTCAAACGCCGGAAAAAAGACGTGCGCCGTCATTATTGCAGCTACATCAGCTTCAATGGCTTTTTTGAACGGCAATAACTCGAAAGAGTGCAGATGTTCGGCAGAGTAGGGGATAACCGGCAGCGTGAGATGAGAATCGACCTGGGCATGACCCTTGCCGGGAAAATGCTTGGCGCAGGCAAGAACTCCGGCCTTCTGCAGGCCGCGAATGGCAGCACTGCCATACAGGGCCACCTGTTCCGGCCGATCACCAAACGAACGGGCGCCAATTCCCGGGTTATCGGGATGGTTGATATCGAGAACCGGTGCCAGGTTCCAGTTCAGGCCGAGACTGAGCATTTCTTTGCCCATGGCGTAGTGCGAAGCTTCGGTCAGTTCTGTGCTGCCGGTTGCAGCCAGAGCCATGGCCGACGGAAACAGGCTGCCGCGGCTTAGAATGCGCATGACCAGACCGCCTTCCTGGTCGATAGAGGCGAAAATCTTCTGGCCGGCGGCTTCAGAAATCTTTTTAATATGACCAGAAAGCTTTTCTGGATCGGTGAGGTTTCTGGCAAAGACGATGACGCCGCCAATACCCCATTCTTCAACAAAAGACAGAAATTCGTCTGATGGCTCTTCGCCCTGGTAGCCGACTATAAACAACTGACCGATATGTTTCTTCTGCATATGCTTCCTGATTGGAAATATTGAGATTACCCCTGAAAAAAACGCCTGCGGGTTATTTAAACAGGTGGCAGAATAGGGTATAATGCAGCTGCTATTTTTTCAAGGAGATGCCAAATGTATTGTTTCAAATGCGGAAAGAAGCTGCCGGCCAGGGTGGTAAACTGCCCCGAATGCGACACCCCTCAGAAGCGGCGCCAGCGCTATCGCAGAAGAATGATTCTCGGCCTCTTCATCTTCCTCGCCGGTGCAGTTGCCGGCAGCCTTTTCGATTCGCTCTTTTTCAAAGGGCAGGCATGGGAGCATTCCTTCCTTGGCGCCTTTACCGATGGGTCTGGTTCGCCTGGCCAGCATGTCGCTTCAGATACTCAGATCGATTCTTCAGGCGAAAATGTCGGCAAAAATCAGACTGGTGCAGCAACCGAATCGGTCGCTGCCGGAGCTTCGTTTTCTATGAATTTCACAGGCTCGTCTACACCGGAAATTTCTGATGCGACAGCTGCAAGTCTGGTTGCAGGTGCGTCTGACAGCGCTTCGGTGCCGGCTTCTGTTTCGCAGGCCGTTTCCGGCAATTCAGAAAGCTCTGTCGCCTCTGAGCCGGTCTCTGATGTTGCCACCGCTTCTGCCGACCTGGTATCGGGAAATCACACATCAGCGGAAAAGAAGACCTTTCCACCAGGTCAGCTGGTGTTCAAAAAGGTCGACGTTCTTGAGAAAAGCCCCGGCTCTGATTACCATGGTTTTATGGCCCGCGACGGCTCAGAGCTGATTTTTGCCTCCAATCGCCTCAAGTCAGGCGGCGCTTCGGTTTATCAGTGTTTTCGCCGCCATCCTGCCGGCTCCGGAAAAGCAGAGCAGGTCTTTGCCTGGCCCGGCAATGTCTGGACACCGGAAACGACTCCTGATAACCAGATGGTCGTTTTTTCGAGCGACAGCAGCAAGCCTGAGCATATTTTCATTTACGACCGCAAATCTGGCAACAGCATGCCCCTGACCAGCGGTAACAGCAAAAACATGATGCCTGCAGTTTCGCCTGATGGCCGGATGATTGCTTTTGTTTCAAACCGCAAGGGCAATAATGATGTCTGGCTGGCTGGCATCGATGGCAGCAATCTGATGCAGATTACCAGCGGTGAACACGATGACCGCGAGCCGCGCTGGTCGCCAGATGGTTCAACACTGGTTTTTACCAGAATCGTAGAACCGCTGAAAAATTCACAGATAATGAAGGTTACTCTCGAGCCTCTTGGCGAGCCGCAGACGCTTGTTTCGTCGGCAAAGCGCAACTGGCTTGCCGACCTTTCGCCCGATGGTCGATACCTGACGTTCACCCGCTCAGAAAGCATGGACGGCAGCAAAAATGTCATTTATCTGCATGAGCTTGCGACCGGCAAAGAGACTGCCCTCAAGCTTCTCGCCGGAGCCGAATGTTTTCGGCCGGTCTGGAACGCCGACTGCAGCGGTTTTGTTTTTCATGCCACGACCAGCCAGGGAAGAAGCCTTTATCAGGCGGTATTCACCAGGGAGAACCAGTAATTGCCTGAGTCAGCTGAACTGTTTCTTTCGTTGATACTGCTTTGCCCGTTGCTTATTTTTTATTTGCTCTTCAAAAAGCACTGGGTAGATAATGATTTGCGCAAAG
>ENA-UOWO01008008-UOWO01008008.1-activated-sludge-metagenome-genome-assembly--contig:-NODE-8008-length-10268-cov-4.477039_pt1 | contig 10268 bp, 11 predicted proteins | sample MGYA00238148_ERZ761564 | MGnify/ENA primary metagenome ERZ761564 (study PRJEB28885, sample SAMN05720194) | activated sludge metagenome | isolation source: Anaerobic digester | place: USA...
GGTTATAGTAATTGAATTTTCGTCTATTTTTGTAATATTTCCAAAAAATGACTTTGGTTTGTTGCTGACAATTTCTACTTCTTGATTGACGTCATTATTACTTTTTACAATTTGTTTAACCATGTCTTTTACATCATCGATTTTGTCGCTTGAAATGCTGGGGCTTGGTTCTAGAGCATATGCAGATTGATTAATAGAAAAAAGAGATAAAATAATTATTAATAAAAGTTTCATATTGTATTATAATTTGGCTGTAGAATAGGTAATATTAATTTCAGTATCAAGTTGATTTCCACTTTCGTCGATGGCACTAATCTTTATAATATTAAGTCCAGCTTCGAGAGTGATGGGGATATCAAAAAGACCGTCTTGGTCACTTTTACCGGAAAAGTTTTGAGTAGAGGTATTAATAATAATTTGACTATTGCTGGTGGTTTTTCCAGAAATTTTTTGGGAACTAGTAGATACTAAGAGGTTGTCTTCAGGAGAAATAATAAATAGATTTTCATCGGGGGTTTCTTTTGTATTTTCAGTTGAAGAGTCTTGAGTGATAGGGGTGGGGATAGTGGTCGGTTGGCTAATAATAATTGGGTTTTGGGGTTGTGTTTTTTTGTTTAGAGTTAGATAGCCTCCGGTAATACCAAAACCTAAAATGGCGCCAATAATGATAGCTAAAAATAGTTCTTTAATCATGGGATTATCATAAATAATACCACACAAAGCTGTTTTTGTTGAGAAACATGATTTGTGGGCGGTTACTTAAAATTAGGTTTGATGATAAAATGAGTCTATATGGAAATTAAATTGTTAAACAAATCGGCTATTTATTTAAAGGGTAAAAAGGAAAGTATTTTGATTGATCCGACTGATAAAGATTTGTTGAATAATAAAGCAGCTTCAAGAATAATTATTTATACTAGTGGTGATTTTAACGATGGAAATCTTTGGAATAGTGATCAAATTTTGATTAAGGGTGGTGGTGAGTATGAAATTGGTGGAGTTGAGGTTATGGGTATAAACGGTGAAGATGGTAATACGGTCTATCGAATAGTAATTGATAATTTTATTTTGGTGGTATTAGGTAAAATAAACCAAGAGTTAAGCCCAAAAAGAGTTGAAAGAATTGATTCAACAGATATTTTGTTGGTACCCACAAATATTGGAGATAAATCTAGTTTTAAATTGACAAAAGAATGGGCAAAAAAATGGGGAGCAAATTATTTGATTCCAGTAACCGACGATGAAGATTCTTTGAAAAAATTTTTAGATGATGCGGATGAAGAGGGGTTGGAGAAGGTTGATTCTTTAAAATTGGAAAAACAAGATGATCTGCCTGATGGCTTAGAAATAAAATTATTAAAAAATAATTAATACCTATGGAGGAAGTTGTTAGAATACCACCAAATTCTGAAGAGGCAGAGTTGTGTGTATTAGGGTCGATTTTAATTGATAATGATGCAGTTTTGGCGGTGTCTGAATTTTTAAAAGCAGAACATTTTTATAACTCAAATTATGGAAAGATTTATCAATCGATGATGGATCTTTATGAGGATAGAATGCCACTTGATTTGGTAACAGTTTCGGAAAAGTTAAAAGAACAAAAATTACTTAAAAAAATTGGGGGAAAGAGTTTTTTAACTAGATTAGCAGGCGAAGTACCGACTGCAGCAAACGTGGAAAGTTACGGAAGAATAATTAAATCGTTGGCGGCAAAAAGAGAATTAATTTCAGCCGCTGGAAGAGTGAGCGAAAAAGCTTTTGATTCAACATTACCTGCAGATCAATTGTTAGACATGGCCGAACAGGAGATTTTTTCTTTGTCTCAAAAACATTTAAAATCAGTGCCAACCTCTTTGAAAGAAGTGTTGACAGCTAGTTTTGATCGACTTGATGAATTACAAAAGTTGGGAACAGGTTTAAGAGGGGTGCCAACCGGATTTAAGGGTTTGGATAGTATTTTGGCAGGGATGCAGGATAGTAATTTGATTATTTTGGCGGCGAGGCCAGGGGTTGGTAAAACGGCATTTGGTTTGAATATAGCCAGATATGTGGCGGTCGACAAAAAAATGCCAGTGTGTATGTTTTCTTTGGAAATGAGTAAGGAAGAATTGGTTGATAGACTGTTGGTAAGACAGGGGATGATTGATGCGTGGAAACTAAAAACCGGTCAATTATCTTCGGGAGATTTTGATTCTTTGTCTGAAGCTATGGGGATATTGGCTGATGCGCCACTATATATTGATGATACTCCAGGATTGACGGTGACTGAATTGAGAACAAAAGCAAGAAGATTACAGGTGGACAAAGAAATTAAATTTATTGTAGTTGATTATTTGCAATTGATGCATGGTTCAACAAGAGATAATCGAGTTCAAGAAGTTTCTGAAATTTCTCAAGGTCTAAAGAATTTGGCCAGAGAATTAAAGGTTCCCATATTAGCATTGGCACAATTGTCTCGAGCAATGGAAGCCAGGGGTGGAAAACCGCGATTGTCAGATTTGCGCGAATCGGGGAGTATTGAGCAAGATGCAGATGTGGTCATGTTTTTGTATCGAGAAGATGAAGAAGTGAGAGAAATGGTAACTTGTAGTATTGAGAAACACCGAAATGGTCCGACAAACAGCTTTAATTTGTATTTCAATGGTAAACAAGTCAGCTTTTTTGATATTGAGAAGAAATAAAGATATAAGCTTAAAATATAATTTTAATTGTGAGATAATAATTTACTTTTAGCCGAAGTGGCGGAACTGGCAGACGCGCACGACTCAAAATCGTGTGGTAGCAATATCATGGGGGTTCGATTCCCTCCTTCGGCACAAAATATAGTAAAATATATTATATGAGTTTGGGAATATTTAGAACTATTGGGTTAATTTTTTTTATGTATTTATTGTGGCGAGATTTGAGAGAAGATTATGGTGATGAGAAAATAATTAATTATGCATGGGTAGCTATGTTGGGTTTTTTGATTGGAGGTCGGGTGGCTTATGGGTTAATAAATTGGGGGGTGTGGAATGATAGTTGGATAAATTGGATTTCGGTTTGGACTAAACCAGGGACTAATTATTTAGGAAGTTATATTGGTTTGGTTTTGGTAAGTTGGTTGATGTCGTTAAAAAATCAATGGAAATTTTTGTCTTTTATGGATGATATCATCAAACCCACTTTAATTTTTTCCAGTTTATTAATGCTTGACGAATGGATACGATCCAATTTTTATCTAAAATTATTTATCTACCTATGCTTGTTGATTGGTGATATATTTTTAATTTTTTGGTTGAAAAAGAGATATCGATCGTTTACTTGGTATAAAAGCGGGAAAAAGGGATTTGTACTTTTATTTAATAATTTTTTGTTCTTTTTGGCCGTGTTTATGGTTTTAATTTTATTTAAAGATAGTTTAATTAGTATGGTTTTAGCTTTGATTATTAGTTTGATTTCAGGGGTGGGATTGTATATCCTAAAAAAAGAAAAAATATGAAAGAAAAAAATCAAGATAAAATGAGTTTGCCAAAAAGATTTATTTTGCCTATTAAACGTTTTTTGGAAGCTGAGTTGCTTAAGTCAAAAAGGGCTAAAAAAAATTTAAAGAAAACAGATCCATTTACAAGTGAAGAAAGGGTATTGGAAAATTCTTTTGAAGAGGATCTGGATGAACAAATTGGCCATTTTGAGACTGAAGTAAAAGCAAAATTTTTAAATAAAAGAATTGTACAATTAAGAAAGGCATTGACTAGGATAAAATTTGGGAAATATGGGTTGTGTGAGAATTGTGGGAAGATGATTGACACTGACCGTTTAGCGATTAATCCATCAGCAACAACTTGTGTTAAGTGTGAAAAAGAAAAAGAGTCTTAAAATTGTTTATATTTTAGCTTGTTGGTTGATAGGTGAGGTGTTTCACCATTGGTTGTCATTCGGGGGGATAGTAGTCAAAAACTACGGTATTAGCTTTGGAATAAATGGTTGGTTTTGGATTGTTTTGAATATATTTTTTGTGGCTTTTTTGACAATAATTTGGTTTAAAAATACTTTATTGAGTATTGGGTTGGTTGTGGCGGGAGGTTGGATAAATTTGATTGATAGGATAATATTTGGTTACGTTAGAGATTATTGGCAATTGGGATGGTTTTATAATAATTTGGCAGATTGGTTGATACAAGCTGGGATTATAATTTATTTATTGAGAGTATGGATAAAAAAGTCGAAATAATTTTTGAAAATGATGATTTTTTAGTTGTAAATAAACCATCGGGTATGACGACAACTAAAGAAAAGAGAAACGAAGTCGATACTTTAGAGGATTTTTTGAGTGTGGAAAGAAAAAATAATTTGTTGAGAAATGGAATTGTTCACAGACTAGATAAGGGAACGTCGGGATTGATTTTGGTAGCAAAAAATGAAAAATCTTTGAATAATTTTAAAAATCAATTTAAAAAGAGAACAGTTTTTAAAAAATATTATTGTTTGGTGTGCGGATCGACATCGACTGAAGGTAGTGTTGATTGGCCGATAGAGAGATCAAAGTTTGGTTTTGGGAAATTTGGTGTGGGAGTTGATGGAAAAAGAGCCTTGACGGAGTTTAGGTTGATTGGTAGATATTCAAGAAATAATAAAAAATATAGTTTGTTGGAGATAAATTTGAAAACAGGGAGAACTCATCAAATAAGAGTCCATATGAGTTATTTACGGTGGCCCTTGGTGGGTGATGCTTTGTATGGGGGAGAAACAGATATTTTAAAAAGACCATTTTTGCACGCATATGAGCTTGAGGTTGATAATCCAACAACTAATAAAAGAATACAATTTAAGATACCTTTACCTAATGATTTAAAGGAACATTTAGGGTTTTATGAAAAAGAATAAAAAAATATTTTTATTGATTTTATTGATAGTAATAATTGGATTGTTGTGTGTGTTTTTGATTACTAAAAAAGAAAAGCAGGGAAGTGATTTTAAAATAGCGATTTTGGCTAATGATGGAGTTTCTTTGGTATCAATTTCTAAAGAGAGGAAAATGGTAAATATGTTAAAAGTTAGTCCTGAAGCGAAATTGTGGATTCCAGGGGGATTGGGTTGGTACAGAAATGTTGTTATTAAAAAAATTCTTAAACAAGAGAATAAAACTGATTTGTTTGAAGATATCGTTTTTTTTAACTTTGGTTTTAAAGCAGACAAAGTGATTTTGGCAGAAAATGTGGATGATTGGAAAAACATATATTGGTGGAAATTGGTTTTTGGTAATAATTTTTTATTCAAAGACGAACTGGTAAAAAATGATATAGATTTAAGTGAGGATTTTTTGAATGAAGTGATGATAAGGGATTTTGCTGAAACAAGGGTAATTAATGAAGATTTAAAACTATCAATAATCAATACTACTGACATAAATGGTTTGGCGAATTTTATGACTAAAAGATTTGAAAGGTTGGGTTTTTCGGTAATATTGGTGGGTAATGAAATTGGTGAAAATAATAAGGAATGTCAAATATTATACGGAAAAGAAGCGGCTAGTACATATTCTTTATCTCTGGTAAAAAAAATTATAAATTGCCCAACAAAAGAAGATGTGGGGTTAAACGGAAACGAGATAGAGATTTATTTTGATGGACGCTTTTCTGAAGTGATACACTATCCTAGTTATAAAAAATAATAAAATAATTATGTCTGGTCATTCTAAGTGGTCAAATATCAAGAACCGAAAAGGGGCTCAGGACAAAAAAAGAAGCGAAGCCTTTACAAAAATATCTAAAAATATTTTAACTGCAATTAGATTAGGCGGTGGAAATTCAAATCCGGAGGTAAATATGGGCTTAAAAATTGCCATTGAAAAAGCCAAAGAGGTTAACATGCCAAAGGAAAATATTGAGAGATTATTGGCAAGATTCGAAGAGAGAAAGGCAAACTTAGTTTCGGTAATTTTGGAAGGATACGGACCTTTTGGGATACCGGTGGTTATAGAAGTAGAAACTGACAATAAAAACAGGATTTTGAGCGAGATAAAGCTAATTCTTAAAAATTATGATGGATCATTGGGGGAAACAAATTCGGTAATGTTTCAATTTGACAAAGTAGGGGAGATAGAACTTGAGAAAATTGATGAAAACACACAGTTGCAACTGATAGATTTAGGAGTGATTGATTTTGATGAAAATATTGTTTGGGTAAATTTGGATGATTTTAGTATGATAAATGAAAAAATAAAAAGTCAAGGTTTGAAGATTGTTCGGTCAGAAGTTGTTTATAGATCAAAAAGTCCGGTTGTATTAAACAATGAAGAACAATTAAATAAGATTTTGGATTTTGTCGATGAATTGGAAAGTAATGATGATATTGTTGGGGTTTTTGCTGGTTTTGATTATAATTAACTATGCCAAAAAAAATCCGATATTTAATTTCTTCATTGGTGGCATCAGTAGGGTTTTATTTTTTTCTAAACCTTCCATATTCTTCACACTATTATGGACTATTGGTGGGGGTGGTGTTGGTTGCTTTTTGTTTTTGGTTTGGGTTGGGAATTATCTTTAGTCAAAGTCTTTATATTCGATTAATGTCGATTGTATTACCTATAGGTTTTTTTGTTGGTTTTGGACTGTTTTCAGCTTTGTTGCCACAAACCTTTTGGACTGTTTTTTTTACAAGTCTTTTTTTTGGAGTAATTTTATATATTACTTTTTTGGTGGAGAATATATTTTTGGTCGCTATCGGTAGTCGAACCCCGCCATTGTACCGGGCAGCTTTTACAGTAGGATTGATGATTGTTTTAATCACGGCATTCTTTTTGTTTGATAGCTTATTTTCATTTAAGTTAATTTATTGGCTAAACATGATTTTTGTTTTTTTGATTTCAGCAGTAATTTTTATGTATATTTTTTATAGTGTGACAATTGAATTACCAGATGATGGTGGTGATAAAAATTTTTGGGAATTTATTTTAATTCCATCATTTTTAATTTCACAATTAGGTTTGGTTTTTTCATTTTGGCCAGTAGGAATTTTTAAAGGATCGATTTATTTGGTGGCGTTTGTATATATTGTTGCCAGCTTAGTTCAGCTTGAATTAAGAAATAGATTGTTCAAAAAAAATTGGTTGACTTTTATTTGGATTACTTTGTCAATAATTTTGGGAGTGGTAATTACGACAAGTTGGCGTTAGAGGGGGCGGCACTGGACAGAAGTGATGGCAATAGTAGTGACGATGTCTTCAACGTTACATCCACGAGAAAGGTCGTTTATGGGGCGGGCAATTCCTTGAGAAATTGGACCATAAGCTTTGGCTCCAGCCAACCTTTCAACCAATTTGTAGGCAATATTTCCACTATTTAAATCTGGAAAAATTAAAATATTAGCACGACCTTTAAGAAGGCTTTTGGGATTTTTTTGAAGTGAAACGATCGGATTGATGGCAGCATCAGCTTGAATTTCTCCCTCAATAATTGAATCTGGGTATTGTGATTTGATGATTTTTACCGCTTGTTGGACTAAGTCAACGGTCGGCCCAAAACCGCTGCCATTGGTAGAGTAGGAAAGAAGAGCAACTTTAGGATCATGACCAATAATGTTTTCAAAACTATTGATTGATTGACTTGCTATTTGGGCAAGATTTTGACTGTCTGGACTAATATTTATTCCACAATCGGCAAACAACATGATTCCGTCTTGGCCTATACTTTGGTCTGGAAATTCCATAATAAAAAAACTAGAGATTATTTTTTGATTGGGAGCAGTTTTTATGATTTGAAGAGCTGGCTTAAAGGTATCGTGGGTGGTACTGGCGGCTCCAGAAACCAAAGCGTCGGCCAGGCCCATTTTTACCATCATAGTTCCAAAATAAATAGGTTGAGTTAAAAGTTTTTTGGCTTCTGAGAGAGTTAGTCCTTTTTCTTGACGAAGAACAAATAAATCGTTTGTTAATTTTTCACTAATTTTTTGATTTTGATTAATATAATCTTGGGTAAGTAAAACAATATCGGCAATTTCTTGGTCTTGGGCAATTTTTGCGGCTTCTTGGATACGACGATCGTGAGCGTCGGCGAGAGCAATTCTTTTTTTGACCGATTTGGCTTGTTTATAGATACGATTGATAATTGAATTCATAAGGTTAATTATATATTAAAAATAATGCCTAAAAAAGGATATAATCAATATATCTTAATTATGAAAGATAATACGAGAAAAACTCTAAAATACTATTACAAAGCGATGAGTGCTCACAAAATTTCAGGGCTAACTTTGGTTTTGGCCACAATGTTTGGGGCAATACTTGATGCAATTGTGCCAGTTTTTTCTAGAAATTTTTTTAATGTTTTGTATGACGGTGGAATAAAGGAAAAAGTAGTTGAAAGTTTATTGGGAATTTTATTGGTGATTGCAATTTTAAAATTTATTAGATGGTTGCTTTGGAGGGTGGCTTCGTTCGTAATAAATTTTTTTGAATCAAAAACTATAGTTGATTTAAGTCGAAGCTGTTTTGACTATCTTCAAAAACATTCTTTTTCTTATTTTGCCAATAATTTTCCTGGATCAATAGTTAAAAAACATAAAAGTTTTATCAATACTTTTGAATTTCTTACTGATCAATTGTTTTTTGAGATTATACCGGGGATAGTGTCGGTAATCGTGATGATTTTAGTTTTGGGAAGGTTAAATATTGTCTTGGGGGTGGGAATGTTTGGATGGATGTTGTTGTTTTTGTTGATTAATTGGTGGTTTACAAAATTTAAGCTTAAGTATGATATCCAAAGAAGTGAAGTTGAAACTGCGACAAGTGGATTGTTGTCGGACACGGTTAGTAACAATATTAATATAAAACTATTTAATGGTTATATTTTTGAAAGTGATGCTTATGGAAATTTGTCAGAAAAATTACATAAAATAAGAAAATATACTTGGGATATGGGGGCGGTGTTTTATGGAATTCAGTCCTTTATTATGTTGGTTTTAGAAATTTTGATTTTTTATTTTGCAATTGGCTTGTGGAAGAAAGACATGTTGACTGTGGGAGATTTTGTATTAATTCAGTCGTATTTATTTTCAGCCATTATGATGGTTTGGGATTTTGGTCGGATTATGATGAGACTATATGAGCGATTGGCTGAAGCAGAGGAAATGACGATAGTGTTAAATACTCCTCACCAAATTGTTGATGTTTCGGGTGCTAAAAAAATAAAAGTAAAAGAAGGTAGGATTAAGTTTGATAAGGTGAGTTTTAAATATGAAGATGGTGACGAGGTAATTAAAGATATCGATTTTGAGATTAATCCGGGACAAACTGTGGCTTTGGTTGGATTGTCTGGATCAGGTAAATCAACATTAACAAAATTATTATTAAGGCTTTATGACGTAACTAAAGGTAAGATATTGATAGATGGTCAGGATATTTCAAAGGTTGATCAGGAAAGCTTGAGAAAAAATGTTAGTTTGGTGCCTCAAGACCCAATACTATTTCATCGTAATTTAATGGAAAATATCAGATATGGTCGTTTTGATGCGAGTGACGAAGAAGTAATAAAAGCTGCTAAATTGGCCTATTGTGATGAATTTGTATCTAAGTTAAAAAATGGATATCAGTCGATGGTTGGGGATAGGGGAATAAAACTTTCTGGAGGTGAGAGACAGAGGGTAGCAATTGCTAGAGCGATATTAAAAAATTCGCCGATTTTAGTGTTGGATGAAGCCACTTCTAGCTTAGATTCAGAATCAGAAAAATATATTCAAAAATCGTTGATAAACTTAATGAAAAATAAGACGGTGTTAATTATTGCCCATAGACTGTCGACTATCAGAAAAGCAGACAGGATTATCGTAATGTCAAACAAAAAAATAGTTGAAGATGGCAACCACAAACAATTGATTGAGGTTAAAAATGGTGTTTATCGTAAGTTGTGGCGAATACAGGTGGGTGGATTCATCAAATAGCTATTAGCTGTTAGTAATTAGTAAATAGTAAATCATTAAATTTACCTATAGATAGGTATATTATATTTATTTATGTAATTTTTTAATAGGGGAATAGGGAAATTAGTTGATAGATAGTAGGTCGTAGACGGTAGAAAAAATATATATAAAACTCTAATAGAGTTATGGCTAATTTTGTTTTTATATTAAATTGGCGTATGATTTCGTAAAATAATTTAACCGGTATAGATGAAGAAGGGGAGAGACCTATAATATACAACCTATAATAGTTTTCACGATATATCCTATAATTTTCACGAGCTAAAATAATGATATAGAATGATATAGTCTTTGTGGATAAGTTTAGCTTT
>ENA-UOWO01008010-UOWO01008010.1-activated-sludge-metagenome-genome-assembly--contig:-NODE-8010-length-10266-cov-5.397415_pt1 | contig 10266 bp, 9 predicted proteins | sample MGYA00238148_ERZ761564 | MGnify/ENA primary metagenome ERZ761564 (study PRJEB28885, sample SAMN05720194) | activated sludge metagenome | isolation source: Anaerobic digester | place: USA...
CCGGCCCGGCAGCCACGCTCTTGATGAAATAGGCGCTGTAGACCACGCTGACGATCACGGTCGTGAAAGCCGAATTGGCAAAGTCGTAAAACATCCAGCCGGCGATGTTCCGGGTCAGTTTCATCCCGCCCCCGGTAGATCCAGGCGTTCCAGATCTTTCCATTCCCCGCAGACGGCTTCGCGCGGGCTGGCGATGAAGACTTGGTAACGATAATCCACAAATTCGCTGATGCGGTGAGTGTGGCTGGCGTCCAGTTCGGCGAAAACATCGTCGAAGAGCAGGATCGGCTTGATTCCGGTCAATTTCTCGATGAGCGAGGCCTGGACGAGTTTGAGGATGATCACCGCGATACGCTTCTGGCCTTGCGAACCAAAAGTTTTCAGGCTATGTCCCGCCAAACGGAAGGAATAGTCGTCCAGATGGGGCCCGAGGAGCGTGCGCTGGTAGCGTTTTTCGCGCTCAGACCAGTCGGCGACTAGGCGCAGAATTTCCTCCGCGCCGTGCGGATAGGGATCATGCTGCTGCGTCAGGTAGCGCAGCCGGATGTCCTTCACCTGGTCCGAGATCTCGGGATATTGCTCGCGGAAAGAGCCGTTCAGCAGTTCCAGATAGCGTTTGCGGTAGTCCGCCACCTCGAGCAGCAGTTCCGCGAAGCGCCGGTCCCAGCTGTCCTTTTCCTGGGTCTGAAACGGACGCTTGAGCAGGTTGTTACGCTGCTCCACCACGTGCAGGTAATTCCGCAAAACGGCGATGTAAGGGGGATAAAGCTGCGAAATGGCCAGGTCGAAGTATTGGCGCCGGAAACGCGGGCTGCCACCGACGAGATCCATGTCCTCCGGCGCGGAATAGATCACTTTCACGCATTCGTAAACGCTGCTCAGTTGGCGCACGGGGAGGTTGTTGATCTTAAGGAGTTTTTTACCGTCCTGCCAGGAGATCTGGATCCGCAGATCGAGCCCGTTGTCCTGCCGGAAATCGCCCTTGACGCTGAAAAACTGCGCACCTTCGCGGAGGAGTTCGAAGTCGCGGTGGAAGCGCACGGATTTGCCCAGACCGCAATACGCCACGGCTTCGAGCAGGTTGGTCTTACCGCGGCCGTTGGGCGCTATGATCAGGTTGCCGGCCGGCTGCAGGCTAAAGGAAGCGCTTTCGTAATTGCGGAAATTAGCAAGAACGATCTGCTTGAGGATCAATACTTACGACCGCAAGGGCATCAGCAGGAACGTGATCTTCTGGTTGGCGGGCAACGGCTCGTTGTAAATCATCATGGGCTCTTTGGATCCGCCCAGTTTGATGCAGACCTTTTCCGTATCCAGCGCTTCCAGGATGGATATCATGTAGCGGTAGTTAAAGGAGATGGAAGTCGGTTTTCCCGTGTATTCGTAGTTTTCGACGTATTCCTTGGCGTCGCCGGTGTCGCGGTCGCTGGTGTTGATCTCAAAACGTTCGGAACTGATCTCGAAGCGGATACGGTTGTTGTCTTCCGGGGCGACCAGCGAAATGCGGCGGATCGATTGCAGCAGGCTGTCACGGGACATGACGATCTGGTTCGGCAGATCCGCCATGAAGGCTTTCTGGTATTCGGGATACTTGTGCTCGATGATGTTGGCCACGACGGTGAAACGTCCATAGGAGAAGACGATCTTGTTCCGTTCCATCAGGAGTTTCATCTCCTTGATGGCGGGGTCGTGGATCTTTTGCAGGAAATTCAAGGTTTTCACGGGAATCACCTTTTCCACGATCTGGTCGGTGTAGGCGTCCTGGAAGATAGTCGTGTCCGAGCTTTCGGCTTCGGCTTTGGCCGGAGCTGAATTGGGCACGATGATCTCCGCGACCTTGCGTCCGTCCGTCGCAGCCATGAGATTGGTCTTTTCCATGATCTTCCAGCAAACGCCCGTCAATACGGCGCGGTTGACATCCGTGGAAACGGCAAAGGCTGTTTTGCTGACCATGCGGTTGAAGATCTCAGCGTTGACCGTGGTGGCGTTGTCTAGTTTCGGATCGGGCAGGATCGGGAACAGCGTGTGGTCGGCGCAGAGGATGTTGAAATCGATCTTGTTGCACTGGATCATCAGCAGATCTTCGGTCTTCCAGAGGTCGATCACCGTGTCCGGCATCTGCTGGATGATCTCGTTGAAATGCCGCGCGGAAACGGCGATCGTGCCGCCTTCGCTGACGGCCGCGCTGAAACGCACGTTCACCGTGATTTCCAGGTCCGAGGCCGTGATCTTGACATCACCTTTCTTGGCATCGACTTCTATCAAATAATTGGTCAGAATCGGAGAAGTGGACTTGGCTGAGACGATTCCCGCCAAATGCTGGATATGCTGGAGCAGTTCTTTCTTTTCGATCGCTAATCTCATGGGATCCCCTTATATGCAAATAAACTCTTGATATGTCAAAAAAAATCTATTTGCCTCTTTGTCAATAGTTTTCTGCCAGGCAAGGCTGCGAGCGGGTTTGGAGGCGATGAAAGGCTGGTCTCGAAGTCTGTTGCAACAGCTTGAGGCCGATACCGGACTTCCGGTCTGTGATGGGCGGCTTTTTCTCCCTGAAATCCTACACCTTAACTTCCTGCTTGCTTCCCGTCCGCCTCCTGCCGGTGCGGCGCGAACTCGGCGCGAAGCAGGCAAGTTATTTTACCGAGGGGAAAAAGGGCCGGAAAACGCCTTTTCGACAGTGTCTATCAGGATGCGATGCCTCTTTGCATGAACAATAATCTTGCAGGATTCCGAACTCCGATACGTATAAGATGCATGAGTATAAAAAAAGGCGGGAGGTAAGTCCCGCCTCTTTTAGGATGTCAAATCAGGATTTACTTTTTACCAGCCTTGACAGCTTCTTTGAGCTTCTTGCCTGCTTTGAAGACAGGAACTTTACGGGCTGGAATCTTCAGAGCTTTCCTGGTCTTGGGGTTGATGCCGTTACGGGCTTTGCGGTGTGCAACGCCAAAGGAACCAAAACCAACCAGGGACACTTTCTCACCCTTCTTAAGGGACTGGGTGATGCCGTCTAACATGGCTGCAAGGGCAAGACCGGCTACTTTTTGGGATGTTCCGGCGGCTCCTGCGATCTTTTTAATCAAATCATCTCTGCTCATTTTACCTCCTTCAATTCAGTATTTAAAGAGTTAGAGACAATACAAAGTATAGTAAAATCAGGAGCCGGGAAATCTGTCAATAAAAAAATCGTGATTTTACACGGCTTTGCGCAGATTCCGGCTTACCCCATTCACAAAACATGTGTTATCGTAATTCATTGCAATTAGTTGCGCGATTCTCTGGAAATAAAAAAAATTTTGAATTTTTCCCGGTTTTTCCGGTCTTGACGCTTTTCCCGTTGACAAAATATCGACGCCTGAGTATTGGAATTTACAAAAAAACGATGGAGGTTACAATGAAAAAAGCCCGATATCTACTCCTCCTGCCCCTGGTGGCTTTGCTGGTGCTGGCAGCCTGCAGTTCCAACAAGAAAGTGGAGGAGCCGGTGGTGTTGCCCCCAACTCCGCTGGAACTGGCCAGAGCCGCTGCGGACAGCGCTGAAACGGCCTTTATGGCAGAAGATTACCTGAACGCGCTCAAGGCCTTCACCCAAGCGCGCGATTTCTACGTCCAGGCCGCTCCGACGGCCGCTCCGACGGATTCCGTGGACATCAATATCGAAAAGATGCAGATCAATATGGCCATCACCTATCTGCGCATGGCCACCGAGAGCACCAGCCTGGGCCTGAATGACGACGCCCTGAACGAATACGACAGCGCCGCCAACATTTACAAGAGCCTGGTGCCGGTATCGATCACCGCGCTCGACCGGGATAAACGCGTAGCCGTCATCTACAACAACATGGCCATCCTCGCCGAGAAATCCGGCGAATTTGAACGGGCCATAGGCTTTTACGACAGCTACCTTGCTTATGAGCCGGGAGACGAGAAAGCTCTCTACACCAAATACACCATCCTCAAGAACAACATCAAGGACCAGGTGAGAGCCTTCCAGGTCCTGAAAGATTACGCCGAAGCCTCGCAAAACTACACCGCCTACCAGATCCTGGCCCAGGCCTACAAGGAAAGCGGGGACAACAACACGGCAGCCGTCTATTACGACCGCGCCATGGAATTGGGCAAGAACGCCGCCATCTACCGCGACGTCGCCGATTTCTACCGCGGGATCAAGAACTACGCCAAGTCCAACGAAATCCTGGACAAACTGGTCGCCACCGGACCTGAAAACGCCTCGCTGGCCCAGGCCTATCGCGTGATGGCGGACAACTACGACAAACTGAAGAACATCGCCAAAAAGATCGAGTTCTACGACAAATCCCTGGCTCTGGAAAAGAACGCCAATGTGGCGCTGATCCTGGCGAACCACTACAACCAGCAAAGGAACTGGGACCGCGTGATCAGCTACGCCACCCAGGTCCTGACCATCGATTCTTCGGAATCCTCGGCCTATCTGCTGCGCGGCAACGCCTATTACCAAAAGAAAATGAAAGCCCAGGCCCTGGCCGACCTCCAGCGCATCCAAAACGACCCCAAATACGGAAAGAGCGCCAAAGACCTATTGGTGCTGGTCAACAAACTAAAATAACCTGTTTTTCCCGACAGCCGACCGCGGTTTCTCTCCGCGGCTGGCTGCCGTTTTTTTTTACCAGCGTGGTTAAGAAACTGAAAACCAACGGCTCGATCAAAGCCATCTATTCCTTCAAAGGCGAGCTGAAACTCAAGCGGCCCGTCATGGGGCCGCGTGTCCCGGCCGGATTTCCCTCCCCGGCGCGCGACTACATTGAAGGCAGACTCGACCTCAACGAGCGTCTGATCAACCATCCCGCCGCGACCTTTTTCATCTATGTGGATGGCTATTCGATGGTCGGAGCCGGGATTTATCCCGACGACCTTTTAGTGGTGGACCGCTCGCTGGAAGCGACCAACAACAAGATCGTCGTGGCCGTTTATGACGGCGAAATGACGATTAAGAGACTGCGCATCACCGACGAGGGCTGCTTTCTCTGCGCGGAAAATCCTGACTTTCCGGACATCCGCGTCGAACAGGAACTGGACTTGATAATCTGGGGCGTAGTGACCAACGTTATCCGCAAAGTCTGAGATGTGCGCCGCCTCCCCGGAATCCTCGCCCTTTTTGCCCTGCTGACGCTGCTTCCCGCCTCTCTGGCGGCCGGAAGCCTCGTCGTGAGCAAGTCCGTGGAAATTGTGCCGGGGCAGGTGGATTATACGATCTCGGAAAGTCCCATCATCAGCGGCTCGGAGGCAGTTTACGCAGACACCCTTTTACTGGCGCGGGGCGTGGACTACCGTCTGGACTGCCGCAAGGGAATCCTGAGCCTGCTCCGCTTTCCCGCTGCCAATTACCTGCGCGTCAGTTTTATCCTTATCCCGCCCCGCCTCATCCAAAAACAATATCTCTATGAGGTCCTCCCCCCTTCGGACAGCTTATTCAAGTCCATCGCGCCCCGCAAACGCGAATGGTTGGGCGACGACGGAAAACTGCTGATCAGCGGAGCCAAGACCTTCGCTCTGACCTTCTCCGACGATGAGGCCTTCGACCTCAAGCAATCGCTCTACGTGAACCTCAATGGCGAACTCTCCCGCAATGTGAACATCGCCGCTCAACTCTCCGATAGCCAGTCCAAACTCACTCCGGAAGGCGATTCCAAGGAACTGAGCAGTCTCGACCGCGTCTTCATCCGCGTCTTCGGACGGCAATACGAACTGGCGATGGGCGACCTGGACTGGAAATTCGAGGGCACGCGTTACATCAATTACCAGACCAGCATCGAAGGGCTCAACGCCTGGTACAGCGACCGCCATTATCTGCAAGCGGGCTACACCGCGACCGGAGGAAAATCGGCCTCCCAAACAATCGCCATTATCGATGGCAAACAGGGACCTTATTACCTCAATCCAACGGGTTTCCAGAGCACTTTCCTGATCATCGCCGGCAGCGAGAAGATCTACCGCAACGGCAATCTGCTCGAGCGCGGAACGGACTATTACATCGACTACTCGGAAGGCTCGGTGATGTTTCGTACCTTAGTCGTTTCTAGCGATCTGGTCAACGCCTTTTTTCAATATTCGGACGACTATTACAACCAGTCCACCTACTTCAATTCCTCACGCCTGCAGATCCTACCAGGGCTTGCGCTCTCGCACCATTTCATCCATCAGGCGGACGCGAAGGACAGCCCGCTGCTTTATGATTTCACTCCCGCCGACCTCGATTCGCTGCGCAACGCTGGCGACAGGATCGTCTGGGGCGCCGGAGTCGCGGAAGTCGCCGCCGGCCAGGGTGCCTACATCAGGAAATTCACCAACGAGGGGATCGCCTATTACGAGTACGCTCCGACCGATTCCACTGCAAACTACAATATAACCTTCAGTTATGTGGGTTCCGGCAACGGTGATTACGAGGAGTTTTCCAGCGGTAAGTTCCGCTACGTGGGCTCAGGGCTGGGCGCCTGGTTGCCCCAAAAAAGGCTGATCCCCGCGGTCAAGCGCAGCAACGCCGATCTCGCACTCAAATATGAAAACAGGGGCTTTGAGCTCGGAGTGGAGGGCATTTACACCGCCAACGACAAGAATACTTTTTCTAAAAACGACGACAGCGACAATGCCAGCGGCCGGCTCTACGCCTACGGAATCTGGAAAACCGGCGCTCCCGACCGCGAGACATATCTCAAACTGGCCTGGGAAAAGAAATGGAACGCCAGCTATCTCTTTGCCCAAAACGTCGATTCCGGCGCGGAATACGACCTCGCGCTCCTGCCCGCGGCGGATTCCCTGGCCCAGCAGCAAGTGGATCTCACGCTCGGTTCGCGCGCCTGGAACTGGTGGAAACCCGAACTCACTCTGCGTTACAAGGACATCCCGGATCTCTATCTGCAACGCGCGCTGCGGCTGGTTTCCCGCACCTCAGGCAAGGGGCTTCTACCCTCTTTGGATCTGCGTTCCACACTTTCTGCACAAGCATATCGGGATTCTGACACACCCAACAGTTTGCTCCAATTCCACGACCTCAGTTCCAGCTGGGCCCTCAACTGGCTGAAAGCCAAGCTGCTTTTCACCTACAACGGCCTGGAATACGCACAGCCCTCCGCGCTTTACATCGGTAATCGCTATTATAAATTCACCCCGCAGATCGCTCTCGGCGATGCCAAAACGACTCTTTCACAAGTCAGCGTCACCTGGGATGACACATCCCTGCAGACGGATGGCTGGAATTCCATATCCAATTCGCGGACCTACACGCTCAAACACAGCACCACTACGCGCGATCACAACGTCAATCTTGACCTCACCCACCGCGAGATCCGCAAGCAGGGCGAAAATCCCAGGAGTAACTACGACCTCGTCACCTTCCGTGACTCCCACAACTTCCTGAAGCAGGCCGTGATGCTGCTGGGCAACTACCAACTCAACCAGACGGAGTTTTATCCCAAGATCCGCGAACTGGAGTACATCGGTGACGGACTCGGCCTCTACGACAGCACCGGAGTTTACACCTCCGACGGCGATTGGGACTACGTTTACATCACCAGCGACCAGGGCACTCTGAGTACGGAGATCAATGGCCAACTCAGCCTCTACCTCAAGCCCGGCAACTATTTTCCCAAGTGGCAGCGCGTCCACAGCGACGTCATTTTGCAGGCCACTGAACAGGGTTCCGGACTCAGCGACTGGCGTTCCTACGTTTTTTATCCCGGCTACGTTTTCAACGCCGGATCCACCATCTACGGCAAGCAGAGCCTGAATTCCGCCCTCTGGGTAGACATCGTCGCCAACCGGGTTTTGGGAAGCATAGGCTTTGACGCGGAACGCAGCCTGGACAACCGCTACCAAAGCCTTTCACGCGCTTCGGACAAAACATTCACCGCAGAACTCGACTTCAAACAATTCTGGTCTAACAACTTCAACCTCAAATACGAACTTGGCAACGAGACCGACACCCGCTACATGTCCGACATCACGCGGCAGGATTTGGAACTCCTGGCCCAGCGCAACCTTTCCGCCAACAGCCTATTGACTGTGACGCTTTCCGGCGGCGACGAAAAAGGCCTGCGCCAATCCGGAACGGAGAGTTACCAACTGCGCGGGATCGGCCTCAAACCCGGCTACAGAGGCGTTTGGGGCAAGAAGGGACGCCTCTCAGGAAGTTTCGGCCTGCGCTACAATGAGCGCTCCGGCAGCGATTTCCTGACCTTCCTTCCCGATAAAAGGGCCGGCCTGCTGCTGGATTGGAATATCTCGGCCATCTACCGTCTGAACAGCTTTAGCAGCGCCAGTTTGGAATACACCGGCAAGGCTTATCCGGACCAGGATGCCAGCCATTCACTAAAAATGGAATTCAAGGCGGAATTGTGATTTTTCAGGACTACTTCCACTTACTATGACTGATATCATCGCCCTCACCCCGCTCGATTACGCGATCGTTTTACCCTTCATCTTCCTGGCCGGACTGATCGATTCCATCGCCGGCGGCGGAGGCTTGATCTCTCTTCCCGCCTACGTCGCGGCCGGTTTGCCCATGCATACGGCCCTGGCCACCAACAAATTTTCCTCAGCTTGCGGAACACTTTTTAGCACTGCGAACTATCTCCGCGCCAAAATGATCGACCTCCCCGTAGCTGGGTCCAGCGCCCTGCTGGCCCTTATCGGCTCCTTTATCGGAACGCGGACCGTCTTGCTCATTTCCAGCGATTTTTTGCGCTACCTGCTGCTTATCGTGATCCCCGTGGTCGCCGTCGTCACCCTCATCCGCAAAGACCTGGGCCGCCAAAACCGTTCGCACTTGCTCCAACTGGGGATCCGCCTGTTGCTGGGCTCCCTGGCCGGGCTGGTGATCGGCTTTTACGACGGATTTTTCGGACCGGGGACGGGAACCTTCCTCATCCTCGTTTACGCGCTTTTAATGCACTACGATTTCGTGGTCGCCAACGGCAATACCAAAGTGGTGAACCTGGCCTCCAACCTCGCAGCGCTGACCGCCTTCCTGCTCGCGGGAAAGGTCTATTTTCCACTTGGAATTCCCGCCGCGGCTTGCGGGATCGCCGGAAATCTGATCGGCTCCAAACTCGTTATTCTAAAAGGTAATAAACTCATCAAGCCCATCTTCGTCTTAGCCCTTATCCTGCTTTTGGGCCGGATCGTTTACGATTTGCTCAGCCGCTGATTGATTCATGGACTTCAAGGGGACGGCTTTTCGCTTGACACAATCACCAACCCATTTCTAATAGTGATATGGACAGAAATGAGATGACCTGTTACTGGATCGATTTGGCCCAAAGAGATTTGGCCACCATGGAAAAACTCTTCACAATGGAAGAGTTCACTTGGTCCCTGTTCATGGGTCAACTGGTACTGGAAAAGATGCTGAAGGCTCTGTACGCCCAAAACGTGGACCAAAGCGTTCCTCGTATCCACGATCTGGCGCGTCTCGCGATTCTGGCCAAAATCGAGGTTCCTGAGGATGAACTCGATAATCTGGACACGATCAGCACCTTCAACATGAACGCCCGCTATCCGGATGAAAAACTCTCATTCTACAAGACTTGTACGCCCGAATACGCCAGCCAGTATTTTGAGATTATCGGGAGACTTTATTTATGGATGATGTCCTTAATCAACGTGACCTGAAAACCCTTATCAGAAGGTACGCGGACGTCCTCCGGAAACAAATGAGGATAGACGCCATCTATCTTTTTGGCTCCTATGCCCGCAACAAGGCTGATAAATTCAGCGATATCGACCTCTTGATCGTTTCCCCCGATTTTGGTGACAACCTCTTGGAAAACCAATTGAAATTGTTGCGCGCCAGAAGGGGAATTGATTACCGGATCGAGCCCCATCCCGTGTTGCCGGAAGATCTGGACTCTAGCGTCCTCTTCACTTTAGCCTCTAGCGAAATGCGGAAGATCGTTTGACCGAAACGCTGCCAAGATAAGTTCTCCTACCTAAACTCCTGTCATTACGCCAATCTTTTCACATAGGGCTTACTCTGCCCTCCCTCCCGAGTCTTTCACCTCCCGAACACTCGCCGAATACAACCCAAAGAAACTTCGGGCTGTCTTAGTTGAGATAAAGATGGGAAAATGAGCCCGGAATGGGGGCGGAAAAGCGGCGAAACAAGGCTGGCGAGCAGGAAAAATACAAAACGCTTGACAGCCTGACCGCCTCTCAGATTTGGTCTCACTACACAGTGCTGAAGTGGTGAAATTGGTATACACGCTAGTTTCAGGGACTAGTGAGCAATGC
>ENA-UOWO01008017-UOWO01008017.1-activated-sludge-metagenome-genome-assembly--contig:-NODE-8017-length-10258-cov-4.941096_pt1 | contig 10258 bp, 8 predicted proteins | sample MGYA00238148_ERZ761564 | MGnify/ENA primary metagenome ERZ761564 (study PRJEB28885, sample SAMN05720194) | activated sludge metagenome | isolation source: Anaerobic digester | place: USA...
GATTTAATAAGTTATAATAAATATATTAAGAATGTAAATATTCGTAATAAAGGAGATTATATATATGCAAATGTATATTCAAATGGTAATGAATATTTAAATCTAACTATACCTTATGATAAAGGATTTATTGTAAAAATAAATAATAAAAAGGCAGAATATAAAAAAATAAATGATATATTTATTGGAATAAAATTAAATAAAGGTATTAATAAAATACAAATAGAATATAAATCTCCATATAAGACAATAGCAGTTGTTTTAAGTACAATTGGTTTAATATTACTATTAATAATTATTTATAAAGAAAGGAAAAATAAATAGTATGAAATTAATAATAAGTACAAGTAATAGAATAGGTAATTCTTATAAAATAGGTAATGATATTAAAGAAGAAAAAGATACATTTATATCACTTAATAATTGTAATTTAAAATATTGTATGGGATGCAGATCATGTATTAATGGTTATGTAAAATATTGTATTATTAGAGATGATATGGATAAAATATATGAAAACTTAGATAAATATAATGATATAGTATTTATATGTCCAATATATATGGATTTTATAAATGGTATTACTAAGAACTTAATAGACAGATTATATTCATATTATGGAAATAAGAATTTAAAGGGTAAGAATGTATATTTAATAACAATTGGAGATGAATCTGAAGAAGAGCAAGAACCAGTTGTAGAAACAATAAAGGCATACTTTAATGACATGTCTACGTTCTTTGATTTTAATTTTAAATTCATAAGAAACTTTACTAGCAATATTGACCATGATGTAGTAAAAAGTTATAATAATTATAATGAAATTATTGAAAGTATTAGAAATAACTTTGATAAATAGGTATTAAAGTATTAAATTTAATAGAACTATTTTTTCTAAAAAGAAATTAAGTATATTGTAATATACTAAATAAAAATGAACAACGGAGGTGTAATTTAGACTAATAGTAATAAAAAGAATAAAAAGACACTAAAATATTGCAATGAAGGAGGACAATTTAGTGGCAGTAGATGAACCAGATTTTTTTGATTTAGGAGTTATATATGCAAGGAAAACTCCAAGTGAAATAAAAATAAAAATTGGTGAAATTTTAGTTAAGTATGGAAAAGAAAAGGCGGATTTATTTTTAATAGGTTTATCAACACAAATACCAGAACACATGGAAATATATAGCGGTTGTAAAACATGTATTTATATTAGTAAAGTACATGGTACATGTGGGTTCGGTAAAGAAGGACTTAGAAACAACTCATATTTTGATGGAAGTGGAGTCTCTCATGAATGTGATAAAAAAGGAAACTATAATGAGCCTAATAAAGGTGCAAAAGTAAAAGTAAAAGTCTAAAAAAGTAAAAAACTAATTAATTAGTTTTTTATTTTATAATAATTATTTACAAAAACATATAATAAATATATAATTATAAATAGAATGGAGTAAAGGTATGGGAAAAGTAATTGAGTTTATTAGAGAAAAAATATTTTTTATTGCAATAATACTTGTTGTAATAGTTGTAGTAATTATTATACTTGGTTTAGTAATGGGAAACGATGAGCTTACAAGTTATAAAAATATAGAGAAGAATATGGTTGCAGCAGCCAAAGATTATTATGAAGATAGAGAAAATCGTTTACCAACTACAATAAATGAAAAAGTAAATGTATCACTTTCTGTTCTAGTTGATGGAAAGTATATTAAAGAAGTTAAAGATCCACAAGATAGTGATACTATATGTACTGGTAGAGTTGAAACAACAAAAGCAAGTGATGGCTATTTATATGAAGCATATTTAAATTGCGGTAGTAATTATATTAATAAGAATTTAGCTGATGAACTTACTACAAATCTTGAAAAAGATGAAAATGGTAATGGATTATATCAAGTAGGTAATAATTATATTTTTAAAGGTGATAATGTAAAAAATTATGTAGAATTTAATGGTGAATTGTGGAAAATTGTTAAAATTGATTCAAGTAAAGATATTGAATTATTAAAGTCAAAAAGACTGGAATCAGATTATGTTTGGGATGATAGATATAATATTGAAACAGAAACAAGTGAAGGAATAAATGATTATAATATTAGTAGAATTAAAGATTCATTAAATGAATATTACAATACAGCTTTTGATGATGAGATAAAAAGTAAGATTGTTAAAAAAGAATTTTGTACTGGTAAAAGAGGAGATAGTAATAGCTTTGATAATAGTATAGAATGTGCTACTAAAACAGAGTTATATATTGGTTTATTAACTGCATCAGAATATTATCAAGCAAGTTTGGATCCAAATTGTAAAAATTTTGGGGAAATACAATGTGACAATTATAATTATTTTTCAGAATATTCAATATCAACATGGACAATTACTGGTAGTATAAGTCAAAGTAATAGAGTATATTATATAAGTAATGGAGTATTTACAACAAAAGCAAGTAATCAAAAAAGTTTAAGACCTGTTATATTCTTATCATCGAGTGTTGTTTATACTGGTGGTAATGGTACATTTGATGATCCATATATAATAAAATAGAAGCAATGCTTCTTTTTTAATACTTAAAATCATTGTAATATTTAGTATTTTTTGGTATTATTATTATTAGAATATAAAGGGTGTGATTATATGTATGATTTAGGTGAAAAATTTCATATAAATAGTGCTGATGCATTATGTAATCCTTCATTTATATTTAAAGGTAAAAATTATAGAATTAGTGTTCTAACCGAAAGACTTGTAAGACTTGAGTATAATACAAAAGGAATATTTGAAGATAGACCGACAGCATTAATTTTAAATAGAAAATTTGAACCATTTATATTAAATGTTAAAGATGAAAATGGTATATTAGAATTAAGAACAAAATATTTTAGATTATTATATGTTAAAGAAAAGAATTATATTGGTACTAAAATGGCACCAAGTGTTAATCTAAAAATTGATTTATTAGGTACTGATAAGTATTGGTATTATAACAATTTAGAAGTAAAAAATTTGCTGGGTTCAAGTATTAGTTTAGAAAATATTGATAAGGGTATAGCTTATGAAAAAGGCTTATATTCTAGAGATGGTTTTGCATCTATTAATGATTCTAATAACTATGTATTAGAAGAAAATGGAATGTTTATTGAAAGAAAAGAAAAAATTATTGATACATATGTATTTATGTATGGTAATGATTTTTCATATTGTTTGCAAGATTATTTTAAATTAACAGGTAAACCACCTTTAATACCTAGATATGCACTTGGATTATGGTGGTGTCGTGATCATTTATATGATGAAAAATTAATAGAGAAATTAGTAGAAAATTTTAAAAATAAAGAAATACCTATTTCTGTATTATTATTAGATAAGAAGTGGAATATTCTAAAAGATGGGGCAGGCAATATAATACCTAATTCATTTAGATTTAATAATAGTTTATATCCAAATCCAGAGAATTTTATTAAACATTTGCATAATGAAAATATTAAATTAGGTTTAACAATATCTCCAGATTATGGAATATCTGCTATTGAAGAAAAGTTTGAAGATATAAAAGCATATTTAAATTGGTCAGATAATAAAACCATACCTTTTGGTATATTAAATCCTAAATTCTTAGATGCATATCTAAAATATATTATTAATCCATTAGAAGAAAAAGGGGTAGATTTCTTCTTTATAGATACTAAAAGTAATAATAAAAACTTTTTATGGCCAGTTAGTCATTATCATTATTTAAATAGTGCAAAAGATAATAAAAGAGGATTAATACTTTGTAAAAACTCAAATATAGCAAGTCATAGATATCCAGTACTATATTCAGGAAGAACTAAAACTGATTGGTCTACATTAAGCACATTACCAGTGTTTAATCAAACAAGTTCTAATATTGGTTTAGTATGGTTTAGTCATGATATTGGTGGATATTCTAATGGTGTTGAAGAAGAAGAATTATATTTAAGATATGCTCAATTAGGAGCATATAGTCCTATATTTAGATTCCATGCACCAACTAGTAAATATTATAAAAGAGAACCTTGGAGATGGAGTATGCAAACATATCAAATAGTAAAAGATGCTATTAGATTAAGATATAGACTTATTCCATATATTTATACGGAAGGTTATAAATATCATTTACTTGGTATACCTATAATAAGACCAATATATTATAAAGTACCTGAAATATATGATGAACCAGAATTTGAAAAAGAATATTTCTTTGGATCAGAGTTATTAGTAGCACCCATCACAGAAAAAAAGAACCCATTATTAAATAGGGTAATAAAAAGAATATATTTACCAGATGGAATATGGTATGAAGTTAATTCTGGTAAGAAGTATATTGGTAATAAGAAGTATGTATCCTTTTATAAAGATGAAGAATATCCAGTATATGCTAAAAGTGGAGCTATCATACCAATGAATGTACTTAAATACTTAAATGATACCGAAATTCCAAGAGAACTTGAAATACAGATATTTCCTGGAAAAAATAATACATATGAGTTATATGAAGATGATGGTACAACAAATATGTATAAAGAGGGATATTATATAGTTACTTCAATAAAATATGAGTATCAAGAAAATAAATATAATTTAATAATAAAACCAGTTAAAGGTAAAACAAATATAATACCTAATGTAAGAGATTATAAAATAAGATTTAGAAATACTAAAATGCCCGATAATGTTAATGTAACTATTAATGGTGGTACTGTATCTGGTAAAGCATATACTGATCTTAATGATTTTATTCTTGAAATAAAGAGTGTTAGTACCTTAGGAGAATTAAATATTACTTGTAGTGGTAGTAATTTAGAAATAAGTACAATTAAAGTAATTAATGATGACATTGATAGTATCATCTATGATATACCAATTGAAACAGAGAAAAAAGAAAATATTGCAAATATAATGTTTGGTAATCTACCAATAAATAAAAAAAGAATAGAAATTAGAAAATTAAAAAGACAAAAAATAGATACAAAATATATAACAATATTTTTAAAACTTCTTGAATATATTGGACAATTATAGTATAATACAAAGCATTAAATCAATGAAGAAGAGTAGTAATAATATTAATGTTTGTAGAAAGTTAGTGGTTGATGTAAACTAATAACTAGATATTATGAATTAACTTTGGAGAGTTTATATGATAAGTATAAGACGTTACTAGCGTTAATAGGTAAAGATGTAATATTTATATTACAATTAAGGTGGTACCGCGATATAACGCCCTTATACAATGTATAAGAGCGTTTTAATTTAGGAGGAATAATGACACAAATAATATATTATTTATTAGAGTTTTTTATAATAGTACTTTTTGTATATGGTTTAACATATATATTTACTATTAGAAAGAATAAGGAATATGATTTAAAAAAATCACCAGTAACTATTAAATATTTAGTAAAAAAATATAAATTAAATTTATCAGATGATGATTATTACTTATTACTGAATGCTACTAGTCTTATTGATGCTGTAGTTTTAGCATTTGTATTTGTAATAACTACTGTGATAGATAATTTTGTTCTTAGAATAGTAACAGCATTCTTACTTATGTTACCTTTATCATCACTCTTATACTATTTTGTAGCAATGTATATAAAAAGAAAGGAAGATTAATATGTATAATTTTAAAGAAATAGAAAAGAAGTGGCAAGACTATTGGTATACAAATAAAGTATTTTATGCAAATAATAATAGTGATAAACCAAAATACTATGTACTTATTGAATTTCCTTATCCATCTGGAATAGGAATTCATATGGGTCATCCAAAAAGTCACGCTGCACTTGATTCACTGGCTAGAAAAAGAAGAATGCAAGGATATAATGTTTTATATCCAATTGGTTTTGATGCATTTGGACTCCCAGCAGAAAACTATGCAATAAAAAATAAAATGCACCCTAAAGATGCAGTAGTACAAAATATTAAAAATATGACATCTCAAATAAAGTCTCTTGGTATATCTTTTGATTGGGATAGAGCTTTTTCAACTACAGATCCAGATTATTATAAATGGACACAGTGGCAATTTTTAAAATTCTATGAACATGGTTTAGCATATAAAGCAAAGATACCAATAAATTGGTGTCCATCATGTAAAACAGGTCTTGCAAATGAAGATGTTGAATCAGGTAAGTGTGAAAGATGTGGTTCTGAAGTATATAAAAAAGAAAAAGAACAATGGATGCTTAAAATGCAAAGTTATAGTGAGAAGTTACTTGAGGGACTTGATGATACCAAATTTATTGATAGAGTTAAAACTGCTCAAATAAATTGGATTGGTAAATCAGAAGGAGCAATAGTAGATTTTAAAATAAAAGGATATAATGATGTGCTTAATGTATTTACAACAAGATGTGATACATTATATGGAGTTACATTCATGGTTTTAGCACCAGAGCATGATCTAGTTAAAAAAATAACTACTGATTCAAATAGAAAAGAAGTAGAAGAATATATAATAAATGCATCTAAATTATCTGATATAGATAGAAGTAATATTGTTAAAGAAAAAACAGGAGTATTTACTGGAGCATATGCTATTAATCCAGTTAACAATGAAGAAATACCAATATATATATCTGATTATGTAATGCTTGGTTATGGAACAGGTGCTATTATGGCAGTACCTGCTCATGATCAAAGAGATTATGATTTTGCTAAGAAATATAATATACCGATAATAGAAGTAATAAAAGGTGGAGACATTTCAAAAGAAGCCTATACTGGTGATGGGGAAATGATTAACTCTGGTATACTAAATGGTATTGATAATAAAAAAGATTCCATTAATAGAATGTTAGAGTATTTAAAAGAAAAAAATATTGGTAAAAAAGAAATCACATATAAAATGCAGGACTGGATATTTTCAAGACAAAGATTCTGGGGAGAACCAATTCCTATGATATATTGTGATGACTGTGGATGGGTTCCTGTGCCATTTGAAGATTTGCCAGTACAATTACCAGATATTACATCATATGAAGTAACTGATACAGGAGAGTCTCCTCTTGCAAATATTCCATCTTGGTACGAAGTACCATGTCCTAAATGTGGTAAAAAAGCAAGAAGAGAAACAGATACAATGCCAAACTGGGCCGGTTCTTCTTGGTACTGGTTAAGATATATGGATCCTCATAATGATAAGGAATTTGCATCACAAGAAGCATTAAAATATTGGGGTAAAGTAGATTGGTATAATGGTGGTATGGAACATGCAACAAGACATTTACTTTATGCAAGATTCTGGAATAGATTTTTATATGATATAGGTTTAGTTCCAAATAAAGAACCATTTGAAATAAGAAGTGCTCATGGTATGGTTTTAGGTTCAGATGGAGAGAAAATGAGTAAGTCTAAAGGTAATGGTGTTAACCCTATGGATGTAATTAATGAATATGGTGCAGATGCGCTTAGAGTATATCAATTATTTATTGGTGACTTTGAACAAGATGCTATTTGGAATAATGATGGATTAAAAGGTTGCTTTAGATTCTTAAATAGAGTATGGGATATCAAAGATAAATTAAATGATAGTAATGAATATTCAAAAGATATAGAATCTTTAATTCATAAAACAATTAAAAAAGTTGATAATGACATTGAGACAATGAAATACAATACTGCTATATCAGCACTTATGATACTTCTTAATGCAATGGATAAACTAAATAATATATCTAGAAAAGATTTAAGGACATTTATAACACTACTTAATCCTTTTGCTCCTCATATTACAGAGGAAATAAATTCTATATATAAATTAGGAGAAGAATTAAGTTATACTAAATGGCCAGAATATGATGAATCTAAAACAAAAGATGATGTATATGAAATGGTTATTCAAATAAATGGTAAACTTAGAGCAAGAGAAAATGTAGAAATTGGTACAAGTAAAGAAAAAATGATTGACAAAGCATTTATAAATGATAAAATAATAGAATTACTGAAAGACAAAGAAATTATTAAGAAAATAGCTATACAAGATAAATTAGTTAATATAGTTATTAAGTAGGGGGAATAGTTATGTATAATAATGAAGTATATAGGTTAGAAGGTTTATATTTATTTCCATATTTTAATGGTGAAGAAATTGAATATAAAATAATGCTTTTACAAAAAAGTGAGCATACATTATCAGAAAGTAATAGAGACAGATATTTTGATACATATAGAGTTATAAGTAGTGATAAAATTATTACTAGTGATTATGAATTTTGTTCAGAACCAGCATTAAAAAAGGCAGTAGTATGTTATTACTTTGAGAATCCAAAATATAATTTAAGAAGTGCACATAATAGAAGATTATCTAATTATGTAAAAAATACAGTTCCTAGTATACTTACAAATAAACAAGTATTAGATTTAGAAGAAACTATTAATTTAGATAAGAAAAAATATATTACTGAAGAACAAATATTAGAAGATGAAGAAAAATTTTCATATCAAAAAGTAAAACCATTAGCAAAAAGTATTAACATTAGTTAATACTTTTATAATAATGTAAAAAAATGTAAATAACAAAATAAATATATTTCCTAATCTTTAGTGTGTTATAATTATATATAATAAGTAAGGTAATTAAAATAGAACTTAGTAGTAAAAATGTTGATATAAATGATGATTAACTAATAGGTATGAGTAGATAGTAAGTAATTACTATCTTTTTTATTTATTTGTATTAGTATAAATTTACTAATACTTTTTTATTAAAAAATGTTATAATAGTATAAGAAAATAGGTAGGTACATATGGAAATTAATAACATTAAAATTAATTATATAGATTATGGTAATAAAAAAGGTCAAGCATTAATACTTTTACATGGATGGGGACAAAATATAGAAATGATGGATATGCTTGGTAAACCTTTTGAAAAAGATTTTAGAATAATTAATCTTGATTTACCAGGTTTTGGTGGAAGTGAAGAACCTAAAGAAGCACTAACTATTGGAGATTATGCAAAAATATTAAATGAATTATTAATTAATTTAAATATAAGTAATCCAATAATAATTGGTCATTCTTTTGGTGGTAGAGTTGGTATTAAATATGCATCAATGTTTGATACAAAAAAGCTAATACTTCTTTCAGCACCATTTAGAGGTAAAGGTAAGAAAAGTATCAAATTAAGTTTATTAAAATCATTGAAAAAAATACCCGTATTAAACTTATTAGAGGGTTATGCTAAAAATAAAATAGGATCAAACGATTATAAGAAAGCTAGTCATATAATGAAAAAAGTACTTGTACATACAGTAAATGAAAATCTATTAGAAGATGCTAAGAAAGTAAAATGTCCTACAATAATAATACATGGTACTAATGATGCTGCAGCTCCTTTTGAAGATTCAAAGATATTAGAAAAAGAAATGAAAAATGTAGGACTAATTGTATATGAAAATTGTACTCATTATGCATATTTAGAAAGATTGAATCAAACACTTGCTATTTTAGATAATTTTATTAGGAGGTAGAGATGTATATATTTTTATTATCACTTATAACATATTTAATATTATTTATTAAAGTATTAAAAAAACATTTACATATGGCTCAACAAAATCTATATAATAGAAATAAAAGATATATTAAATGGTTTATTAAAGATTTTAAGAAATATTCAGTTTATAAACAATCAATAGCTTTAGTTTTAATATCATTAATAGTAGTAAATATATTTAGATTGAATAATGTACTAATTTTAGCAGTATATTTCTCATTATCATGTATTGTGTTATATAAAATATTTGATTTAGAAAAAAAACAAAATATGGAAAAACTACCATTAAAAGTAACCCCTAGAATAAAAAGATTAGTAGTTACTATATTAATAATATTAATATTATTAACATATACATTCTTTACTGAATATAGAATAATATATTTAAATTATTATTATTTAATATTTATATTATTTATATTCTTAATAGATATAATTATAATGCTTGCTATATTAATAAATACTCCAATAGAAAAAATAGTATATTATTACTTTATGTTTAAAGCAAAATCAAAATTAAAAGAAATGAAATATTTAAAAGTAGTTGGTATAACTGGTAGTTATGGTAAGACTAGCTCTAAAAATATATTAAATGAAATATTAAGTATTAAATATAATGTACTTCCATCACCTAAGAATTTTAATACTCCTAATGGTCTTATGATTACAATAAATGAACATTTAACTAAGTTTGATGAAATATTTATAGCAGAAATGGGTGCATATAAAACA
>ENA-UOWO01008020-UOWO01008020.1-activated-sludge-metagenome-genome-assembly--contig:-NODE-8020-length-10256-cov-16.151456_pt1 | contig 10256 bp, 8 predicted proteins | sample MGYA00238148_ERZ761564 | MGnify/ENA primary metagenome ERZ761564 (study PRJEB28885, sample SAMN05720194) | activated sludge metagenome | isolation source: Anaerobic digester | place: USA...
CTGAAGCTTTGGCGTTTTTTGCCAAATTACAGCGTAAACACAACGAACGCAGAAAAGAATTGCTCCAAAAACGCGTGGAAAGACAGGTTAGACTGGACGCAGGAGAATTACCGGACTTTTTACCGGAAACGAAATCCATCAGAGAATCTGACTGGACCGTGGCACCTTGTCCTGCTGATATTCAGGATAGAAGAGTGGAAATTACCGGACCGGTTGACCGAAAAATGATTATTAATGCACTCAATTCAGGTGCAAAGGTGTTCATGGCAGATTTTGAAGATTCAAACGCTCCAACCTGGGAAAATAATATTTCCGGACAAATCAATTTAAAAGATGCGAACAATAAAACGATTTCTTTGGAATCGAATGGCAAATCTTATAAACTAAATGATCAGATTGCAGCATTATTTGTGCGTCCACGTGGCTGGCACTTATTAGAGAAACATGTATTGGTAGACGGAGAAGTAGCAAGCGGTTCAATCTGGGATTTTGCTTTATATTTTTTCCATAATGCCAAACAAAGAGTAGCAAGCGGCAGCGGTGTTTACTTCTATTTACCAAAAATGGAATCACACTTAGAAGCGCGTTTGTGGAACGATATTTTTGTAGATGCACAAAATGAATTAGGGATACCGCAAGGTTCTGTCAAAGCAACTGTATTAATAGAAACCATAGTTGCTACTTTTGAATTACACGAAATCTTATTTGAATTGAAAGAACATTCAGCAGGCCTCAACTGCGGTCGCTGGGATTATATTTTCTCGTTTATCAAGAGAACAGTGAAAAACAAACAGTTTTTAGTGCCTGACAGAATGCAGGTTACCATGACGACGCATTTCTTAAAATCATACTCAGAGTTGGTGATTCAAACTTGCCATAAACGTGGTGCGTTTGCAATGGGTGGAATGGCTGCACAAATTCCAATTAAAGACAATCCGGAAGCAAATGAAATTGCTTTAAATAAAGTGCGTGCCGATAAAGAACGTGAAGCGAAAGCCGGACACGACGGAACTTGGGTAGCGCATCCTGGTTTGGTGCAAATTGCGATGGATGAATTTAATAAATACATGCCAACACCGAACCAAATTCATGTGAAACGTGAAGACGTAAGTGTTACCGCTGCTGATTTATTAGCAGTTCCAGCTGGAACGATTACTTTATCAGGTTTAAAAAACAATATCGATGTTGGAATCCAGTATTTAGAAGCTTGGTTGCGTGGTAATGGTTGCGTGCCGATTCATAATCTGATGGAAGATGCTGCAACGGCTGAAATTTCTCGTACACAAGTTTGGCAATGGGTTCACCATGAAGATGCAAAATTAGATGATGGTACAAAAGTAACTGCAGAATTAGTACAACAATTAATAGATGAACAAAAAGCAGCTTACAAAGCAACGTTAGGAGATAAGTATGCTACTTCTAAATTTGATTTAGCTACAGAATTATTTACCAAAATGAGCTTACAAGATACTTTGGAAGAATTTTTAACCTTAGAAGCTTATAATTATATAGACTAGAATTAGTCATTAGTGATTGGTCAATAGTTAATTGGTATTTAATCTAGATATGAATAAAATAGTAACCATAGCAATCATCGTTTTTTTGTTTACAGCCTGTAAACAAAAAGCAGAAGACGCTGCTTCATCTGCTGAAGTTATTATTGATAGTGTATCGGCAAGTACTGACACTTCAACATCGGAAATTATACCAGTTGCACCTGCAGGCAAACTAGCGGCAACGGCTACGGATGAAGTAGAAGGAAAAGATGGAAAAATAGTTTCTTTTACATATGATAACAATGCATCCACAGTTTCTTTTGAACTAAACGGAAAGCAAGTGGTATTAACGTCAAAAGAAAAAATATCGGATATGCCAACTGCAAATGGCAGAACATACAGCAATGATGAGTTGATGTACAACAACAAAGACGGAATTAAAATAACGGATAAAAAAGGGAAATTAATTTTTGAAGAAAAACAATAAATACTATTATTCACAAAACTTTTTATTTATAAATTCAATAACTTAATAAAAATGGCAACAAAACAAGAAAGAGCGGAAGCTCTAAAAAAAGATTGGGCAACTAATCCACGTTGGAAAGACGTTAAAAGAGATTACACAGCTGAAGAAGTAATTAACATCAGCGGTTCTGTTCAAATTGAATACACTTTGGCAAAAAATGGTGCTGAAAAATTATGGAAAAAATTACACACAGATGACTGGGTGGCTGGTTTAGGTGCTTTTAATGGTAACCAGGCTATTCAGGAAGTGACGGCTGGTATGAAAGCAATTTATCTTTCAGGATGGCAAGTGGCTGCTGATGCAAACTTATCAGCAGAAATGTATCCGGATCAATCTTTATATCCTGCGAATTCTGTTCCTATGGTGGTGAAACGTATCAATAACTCTTTGATGCGTCGTGACCAAATCGAATATATGGATGGCGAGCCTACGCGCGACTGGATGGTTCCTATCGTTGCCGATGCTGAAGCTGGTTTTGGTGGTAACCTGAACGCTTATGAATTAATGAAACAAATGATTGAAGCAGGTGCTGCAGGTGTTCACTGGGAAGATCAGTTAGCTTCTGCTAAAAAATGCGGTCACTTAGGTGGTAAAGTATTGGTACCAACGCAAGAAGCCATCAATAAATTATCTGCGGCTCGTTTGGCAGCAGACGTTTGCGGAACTTCAACATTGGTAATTGCTCGTACAGATGCTGAAGCTGCAAACTTAATTACTTCTGATATCGATCCACGTGATACTAAATTTATCATCGAAGGTAAACGTGCACCGGAAGGTTTTTACTATGTTAAAAATGGTTTAGAGCAAGGTATCGACAGAGGTTTATCATATGCACCATATGCTGACTTAATCTGGATGGAAACAGGAAATCCGGATTTAGGAATGGCTAGAGAATTTGCACAAGGTATTCATGCAAAATATCCTGGAAAAATGTTGGCTTACAACTGTTCACCATCATTCAACTGGGCAAAATACATGGATGTAAAAGCAATGACTACGTTCCGTGAAGATTTAGCGGCAATGGGTTATAAATTCCAGTTTATTACATTAGCTGGTTTCCATGCAAATAATACAGTAATGTTCGAATTGAGCAAAGCTTACATGGAAAGAGGAATGGCAGGTTACTCTGAGTTACAACAAAGAGAATTTGCATTAGAATCTTCAGGATTCCAGGCTATCAAACACCAATCATTTGTTGGTACTGGTTACTTTGATGCAATCCAACAAGTTTGTCAGCAAGGTTTATCTTCTACAACTGCATTGGCAGGTTCTACTGAAGCAGAACAATTTCATTGATTACCGCTTTGTCATCCTGAGCGAAGCGAAGGATCTTAGTGAATTATAAAAGAAGGCTCAACGAATGTTGAGCCTTCTTATTTTTTCTTATTTTGAATAGTCCTATAATAAATTGACACAAAGTTGATTAATGAAATGAATACAAAGTTCAGCGTTTTTATATTCAGATAGTTTCCAGCACAAATCTTATAAGCTTATCAGTTGCTCCATGTGGATCTTTACTGAACGTACCGTCTACTCTGTTGGCTAAAATGGCATTTAAGGATAAGGCATTATGACCTAAAAGTTTGCTCATTCCATAAATAGCAGATGTTTCCATTTCCATGTTGGTTAATTTTCGGTTTCCAGGCAAAGTAATGGCTGAAAGTTCATCTATATATCTTTTATCTTTGGGAGCAATACGAACGGTTCTGCCTTGAGGTCCGTAGAATCCACAATTAGTAAGCGTAACACCTTTTCGAATGTCTTTAGCTACCGTGTTTAATAAAGTATCTGATCCTTTTACAATAACAGGATGCACACCCAAATTACTTACAATTGGAATAATTGGTTGCAGAAATTGTTTGTCTTCTACAGAAACCTCGAAATTATAAAAACCTAAAAGACCATCTAAGCCAACACCGTATTCACTGGCTAAAAAACTATCAACCGGAATGTCATGTTGTAATGAACCACAGGTGCCTATCCTGATGAGATTTAAACCGGTTAATTCGGTTTTAGCAGTGCGTGTCTTTAAGTCCATATTCACCAGTGCGTCTAACTCGGTAAGTACAATATCGATGTTATCCGTGCCAATACCGGTTGATAAACAGGTCAGTCGTTTATTGCCTACAAATCCGGTATGTGTGACAAATTCGCGTTTCTGTTTTTTTATTTCAATCCTGTCAAAATAGCGGGATACTTCTTCCACACGATCCGGGTCACCGACCAGAAAAATAGTGTCTGCAATATCTTCAGGTAACAGGTTTAAATGATAAATACTGCCATCCGGATTCAGGATTAATTCACTTGCTTCTATTTGCATACTTTCAAATTATAAACCAAAATACAAATTCCTTTTTAAATCACTCCTGATAAATATCATTGGAAATACTTATTTTACTCTTTTCATGTCGTATTTTTGAGTTAGAGTGATAACACCTGGTCATATATTAAAAGAATATTTTGGATTCAATGAATTCAGAACGCCGCAAGAGGAGATTATTCAGGCTGTGCTGGATGGAAAAGATACGCTTGCCTTGTTACCGACTGGAGGCGGCAAGTCTGTTTGTTTTCAGGTTCCGGGATTAATGCAGGACGGAATTTGTATAGTGGTTTCACCGTTAATTGCATTAATGAAAGATCAGGTATTTCAACTTAAAAATAAAAACATAAAAGCAGCGGCTATTTTTTCCGGTTTATCCTATCATGAAATTGATGTAATTCTGGATAATTGTCAGTTTGGCTATTATAAGTTTTTGTATGTTTCACCTGAACGGCTGAAAACAGAACTATTTATAGAACGCTTTAAAAGGATGAAGGTGAATCTCATTGCTGTGGATGAAGCGCATTGTGTATCTCAGTGGGGTTATGATTTTCGTCCGCCATACCTCGAAATAGCAGCTATTAGAAAATATCATCCTGATGTTCCTCTACTTGCGCTAACAGCATCTGCCACACCTGTTGTCCAAAAAGATATTATTGAAAAGTTAGCACTAAAAAAATATGCTGTTTTTAAAAAATCATTTATCCGCGAAAACTTAAGTTTTGTGGTCAGACGAGAAGAAGCAAAATATCCAAAATTAATTGAGATAATTAATAAGTTGAAAGGAAGCGGAATCGTTTATGTTCGCAACCGTAATAAAACAAAAGACATTGCTGAATATTTGCAGCAACATGCTGTATCAGCAGATTTTTATCATGCAGGATTGAAGCTGAATGAACGAAGTGTAAAGCAGGATAATTGGGTGAAAAATAAGACACAGGTGATTGTTTGTACCAATGCATTTGGAATGGGAATAGACAAATCGGATGTTCGATTTGTAATTCACATGGATGTTCCGGAAAGTTTAGAAGCTTATTATCAGGAAGCAGGAAGGGCTGGCCGCGACGGAAAATTATCGTATGCTGCTTTGTTATTTAATCAACCGGATATAGATAAATTACAGGAAAGAATTGATCAAAAATTTCCACCTGTTGATCTGATTAAGAATGTCTACAATGCAGTGTGTAATCACTTAAGTATTGCCGTTGAAAGTGGAAAAATGCAAACACATAATTTTGATATTATGTATTTTTCCAGACAGTTTAATCTGGATGCTGCTGCCGTTTATAACAGTTTAAAAATACTGGAACAGGAAAATTATATTCAACTAAGTGAAGGAATTGTATTGCCATCTCGCGCTGTGTTTAAAGTGGATAAATTGGAATTATACAAGTATGAAGTGGCAAATTCCAACCATGCATTATTGATAAAATCTTTGTTGCGCACGTATGGCGGCATTATGGATCATTACACCAAAATCAGTGAAATGCAATTAGCCAGACAATTAAAAATATCGGAAGCTGAAGTGGTAAATCAATTAAAATTACTACATAAAAACAAGATTTTAATTTATGTGCCTTCTAATGATAAACCAACATTAACATTGCTGACAGAACGTATGCACGAAACCAATTTATACATAAATACAAAACACATCAATCAACGAAAAAAAACGTTAAACGAGCAGTTGCAGGCGATGATAAATTTTATAGAACAAAATACTATTTGTCGACAAATTGTTATCAGTAGTTATTTTGGTGAAACTGATGCTGCAGCATGCAAAAGATGTGATGTTTGCCTGGAAAATAAAAAGAAATTGGAATTGAATGAGGATTTCAAAAATGCCAAAAGTTATATTTTGCAAAAATCGAAAGATAACTGGGTGAAGCTAGACGATATATTGCCGGAAAATGCGCATTTTGCAAAGCAATTATATAAAGATGTTATTCGGTTTTTACTGGACGAAAAAAAACTGATAACCAATGATAAAAATGAATTGAGAAGTGTCTAAGCGAATTATATTTACTGTAACCAATGATTTGGTATACGATCAGCGAATGCAGCGCATTTGTTCGACTTTGCAATTGCGTGATTTTTCGGTAGAATTAGTTGGAAGAAATGTAGAGAACTCAAGACCCGTTTCCAAACAAGTTTTTGACCAAACAAGATTAACTTGTTTTTTCAATAAGGGCTTTTTATTTTATGCTGAATTTAACATCAGACTGTTCTTTTTTTTATTGTTGAACAAATTTGATATTGTCTGTGGTTGCGATTTAGATACCTTGCCTGCTGCAGTTCTAGCCGCTAAATTAAAACGCAAAAAAGTAGTGTGCGATGCACATGAATATTTTCCGGAATCACCCGAATTAATTGGCAAACCATTCAAACAGTCTGTTTGGTATTTTATAGAAAAATTATTGGTTCCAAGAGTGGATGCACTATATACAGTTACTAATTCCATAGCACACATTTTTAAAAAGAAATACCATGTTGATTGCAAGCTTGTAAGAAATTTACCAATTAAAAATAATTCTCAAATCTCAAATCTCAAATCTCAAATCTTATTGTATCAAGGTGCGGTAAATATCGGACGCGGTTTAAATGAAATGTTGTTAGCAATGTTGAAAATTGAAAATGCAGAATTTCATATTGTTGGTGATGGCGATGAAACGGAACATGTAAAAAATAGTATTAAAGAATTAAAACTGGAAAATAAAGTAAGGTTACTCGGCAAAAAAACACCTGATGAATTAAAGCAACTAACACAACAAGCATACATTGGAATTAACCTGTTGGAAAATCGTGGATTGAGTTATTACTATTCCTTAGGCAATAAAACTTTCGATTATATACAGGCAGGTATTCCGCAGGTAATGATTGGATTTCCGGAATATATTGAATTGAATAAGAAATATAATATTGGTGTCATAGTAGAAGAATTGACTATTGATAATATCTGCATTGCAATCAAAAAATTAGTATCAGATAAGGATATGTATCAGCAGCTGCAACAAAACTGTGTAGCAGCTCGCGAAGCATTATGCTGGGAAAATGAAGAACAGAATCTTATTTCTATTTATGAAAAATTAACGATTAATAATTAAGAATGCATTCTCAAATCTCAAATCTCAAATCTGATTTCTTAAATATTATCTGCTTCGATGTGCCATTTCCAGCTGATTATGGTGGTGCTATTGAAGAGTTTTATAAGATAAAATCATTGCATGCAGCTGGTGTTAAAATTTATTTGCATTGTTTTGTGTATAGTGGTAGAACCAAACAAAAAGAGTTAGAAAAGTATTGCGAACAGGTTTTCTATTATGAACGCAAAAGAACGCTAAAAGATTTTTTTTCCGGAATTCCATTTATTGTGAAAACAAGAATGCACCAACAATTACTTGATAATTTGTTGAGTAATAATTTTCCAATTTTATTTGATGGAACACACACAACTGGTTTTCTGGATCATCCTGATTTAAAAGAGAGAAAGAAACTCGTAAGGCTGCATAATATCGAATGGATTTACTACAGAGTTTTATTTGATTCGGCATATGCTTTAAAAGAAAAGTTGTTTTTCTATTATGAATATAAAAAGTTGAGAGCATATGATAAGAAATTAGAACATGCAGATTTTTTATCTTGCTTATCTCAAACGGATGCAGATTATTACCGCGAAAAATTTCCCGATAAAAAGATTAGTCTTGAGTATGTTTTTCATGAAAATGAAACAGTACGTTGTTTGCCCGGAAATGGCAGCTATATTTTATATCATGGCAATTTGTCGTTGCTGGATAATTATCAAATTATAATTCAGTTGTTGGCGAATGAACTCAGCACATGCAAACACCAGATAGTCATAGCAGGCAAAAATCCGGATAAAACATTGGTGGAATTTGTAAAAAATAAACCAACTATAAATTTAATACCGAATCCTTCAGCTGCAGAAATGGATGAGCTTATTTTAAACGCACATATTTGTCTCGCAGTGGCAAAAAATTCTTCTGGTGTTAAATTGAAGTTGATTAATTCATTATTTAAAGCAAGATTCGTGGTGTCTGATGAACAGGCAATTCACGGCAGCGGATTAGAAGAACTTTGTTTTATACCTCAAGATGAACTGGAGTTTCCGGTATTGATAGATAAATTAATGCAACAAACATTTACAGATGCTGATATTCAACAACGGAAAAATGAGTTGTTATTTAAGTATGATAATAAATTAAATGCACTTAAAATTTTAAATGCTATTTTTAACCACTATAATCACACAGTATGAATAAGAAATATGTTCCTTTGTTGTTAATCGTTGTTTTTGCAAACGTTTTATATTTCGTGGTTTTCAGTGGTAAACGTGCGCCGGAATTGCCAATGCATAAAACTACTTTAAAAGACGAAAATGGAAATAAGTTTTCTATTCAGGATGCTGAAAATACAGTTGTAATGGTTAGTTTTTTTCAATCGTGGTGCGGCGACTGCAGACGTGAACAACCGGAATTGGAAGCATTACAGCAAGCAGTTGGTGGTGAAGATAAATTAAAAATATTTTTAGTGTCAGATGAAGATTGGTCAAAAATCAATACAGTAAAAGCATCCACGAAAACGAAACTTGCATTTTTTCAATCAGAAAAGCCATTAAAAGAAATTGGTATCAGAAGATTTCCAACTACCTATTTATTAAATAAAAAAGGAGAAGTGGTAGAAGCAAAAGTAGAAGGCATTCATTGGAACACAAAAGAAATCCAAGACATGATTTTGAAATTGAATGATTAGTATCTCTGAGAATTTTGTGTATTAACTTTGTGTTCTTTGTGGTTAAGATAAACTCTCTTTAATACGTTTCATCGATTCTTTATAAGTAATTACAGAAGTCCAACCCAATTCTTTTCTGGCTTTTTGTGTAGAAATAGTTCTGTTGGTGCCGGTTGCTTTAGCGGATTTTTTTGCAATTGGCGGATTTTTTCCAAATAATGGAAATATAAATTCTGCGGCACTTGCAATAAAATAAGCCAACCAAAATGGCATAGAACTTCCGACTTTCTTGCCTTTCATAGCTGCTAAATCTGTAAAATATTCTTTCCACGAAATATTCCAGTCATCCATAAAAAAGTATGTTTGATTACGTGCAATATCTTTTGTCATACATAAGAAAATGCCATTAGCTAAATTTTCAGCATCTAACAAACACGCAGGATGTTTGCCGTCATCAATCAATTTTAAACCTAACTTCGTATCCATTCTTTTTAATGGTTCTAAAACCCAAACACTATCTTTCCCGATTACCGCAGCTGGACGAATAATCGTATAAATAATATTATTTTGAGTGCAAAAATCTTTAACTAAAGTTTCCGTGTCAATTTTTGCATCATCGTAGAAAACACCTGTTTTTACTAATGGTGTCGTTTCATCAGGAATAATTTTATTTCTGTCAATGCCACTGGCAACACCAACAGAACTTACGTAAATAAAATGTTTTACGTTGTGTGCTTTAGCATCTTTTAATAGAAAATGTGTAGCATCATAATGTGCTTCGTAAAATTGTTTCTTAGTGCCAAAGTCTATTACACGAGCAGCAGTGTGTATAACTACATCACAATCTTTTGTTATATGCTGAATTGCTTTTTCATCCACAACATCAGCCTGAATCATTTCTATTTTTTTTGAAGTATATTCATCTAAATTTCTGTTAGAAAAATAATTTCCACGTATGTCGTGATAACCATGCTTTAGTAATACTTGCATTAAGTGATTTCCAATTAAACCGGTGATGCCTGTGATAAGTATTTTCATTTTCCTTTATGTTATGCTGAACTTTTTTCAGCATCTTTTTATTTAATATCTAATGTAATAATTATTTCATTTATATCTTCACTTGGCAAACCACAACTTTTATTTTCGCAAACATAAAACAGTGTTT
>ENA-UOWO01008024-UOWO01008024.1-activated-sludge-metagenome-genome-assembly--contig:-NODE-8024-length-10251-cov-6.732738_pt1 | contig 10251 bp, 7 predicted proteins | sample MGYA00238148_ERZ761564 | MGnify/ENA primary metagenome ERZ761564 (study PRJEB28885, sample SAMN05720194) | activated sludge metagenome | isolation source: Anaerobic digester | place: USA...
GCCGATCGTGGCCAAGCTGGAGGAGTTGTCCGGCCGCTCCTACGAGACCGACACCGTGGCCATGCGGGTGATCGCCGACCACCTGCGCGGCGCGACGTTCCTGGCCGTGGACGGGGTCCGGCCCAGCAACAAGGAGCAGGGGTACGTGATGCGCCGGCTGATCCGCCGGGCCATCCGGTACGCGTTCGACCTGGGCCTGCAGCAGAACTTCTTCGCCGAGATCATCCCCACCGTCTCCGGCATGTACACGCAGGACTACCCCGAGGTGGCGCAGCGCGCCGAGTCGGTGGTGGGCGTGCTGGTCAAGGAGGAGAAGGCGTTCCGCCGCACCCTGAACAAAGGCATCAAGCAGCTGCGCGGGTACAAGGACGGCATCGGCGGCGCCGAGCTGTTCGTCCTCTACGACACCTTCGGCTTCCCGGTCGAGCTGTCCACCGAGGAGGCGCGGGCCAAGGGGATCGCCCTGGCCCAGAACTGGCGCGCCGATTTCGACGAGAAGATGGCCGAGCAGCGGGCCCGGTCGCAGGCGGCCACCCGGATGAAGATCGGCTGACCGACCCGGCCGCGCATCCGGCGCCCCGATCGGCGACACTGTCGCCGCACCGCTGACCGGCCGGACCTCGACCGGACGGGGCACGACCGGGCGGGGCACGATGGACTCCCTAAGGGAAGGACGGGTCCGCGATGCTGGACGACTCGCTCGACGCCGCGGTCGACGACTCGCTCGATGCGCCATCCGCCGAACCGGGACACGACCCGGACGAGGAACTGGCGACGCCGAGGATCCCGAGCCTGGACGACGACCGGATCCTGGCCCTGGAACTGGTCCGGGCGACCGAGGCGGCGGCCATCGCCTGTGCCCGCTTCCTGGGTCGCGGCGACGACGACGAGGTGGACGGCGCCGCCACCGACGCCATGCGACCGGTGCTGGGCACCATCCCGATGCGCGGGGTCGTGGTCATCGGCGAGGGCGAGAAGGACGAGTCCCCGATGATCTACGCCGGTGAGCGGATCGGCTCGGGCCAGGGCCCGCTCGTCGACGTCGCCATCGACCCGATCGACGGCGCCGGGCTGACCGCCAAGGGCCTGCCGAATGCGATCTCGGTGATCGCGCTGGCCGACCGGGGGGCCATGTTCGACCCCGGCCCGTGCGTCTACATGGACAAGGTGGTGGTCGGCCCCGAACTGGCCGACGTCCTGGACATCGCCGCCCCGGTCGAGGACACGGTGCGGGCGATCGCCCGTACCCGCGGCGTCGACGTGCGGGACGTCACCGTCGCCCTGCTGGACCGGCCGCGGCACGCGGACCTGGCCCGCCGCATCCGCAGCACGGGCGCCCGGATCATGTTCCTGCTGGACGGCGACCTGGTCGGCGCCCTGCTGGCGTTGACCGACGAGTCGGAGATCGACCTGGCCGTCGGCATCGGCGGCGCCCCGGAGGGCGTTATCGCCGCCTGTGCGGTCAAGTGCCTGGGCGGGGCCATCTACGGCAAGCTGGCCCCCCGCACCACCGGCGAGGCCCGGCAGGCCCGCGACCTGGGGCTGCACCCGGACGCCATCCTGACCACCGACGATCTGGTCAAGGGCAACAACGCCTACCTGGTGGCCACCGGGGTGACCAGCGGCGAGCTGCTGCGCGGCGTGCGATTCGCCCGGGACACCGCGATCACCCAGACCCTGTCGATGCGCTCGAGCAGCGGCGCCATCCGCACCATCGAGACCAAGCACCGGCTGTCCACCTCGATGCTGCTGCCGAGCACGAGCCCGAACTCGACCCCGGCATGACCGCCAGCGCGACCGGCAGTCACCCGCGGGTGGGCCAGCCGCCGAGCAAGCTGCGGGCCTGGCTGCTCGAAGGGCTGATCGACAAGCGGGGCAGCCATCTGGGCCCCGGGCAGGTCCCGCAGGCCGAGCACAAGCGGCACTCCTGGTGGAAGGTCATGTGCCTGACCGGCGTGGACTACTTCTCCACCCTGGGCTACCAGCCGGGCATCGCCGCGCTGGCCGCCGGACTGCTCTCCCCGCTGGCCACCATCGTGCTGGTGCTGCTCACCCTGTTCGGCGCGCTGCCGGTCTACCGGCGCGTGGCCCGGGAGAGCCCGCACGGCGAGGGCTCCATCGCGATGCTGGAAAAGCACCTGCCCAAGTGGGCCGGCAAGGTGTTCGTGCTGGTGCTGCTCGGGTTCGCGGCCACCGACTTCCTGATCACCATGACGCTCTCGGCCGCCGACGCCACCGCGCACCTGGTGGAGAACCCGTTCATCCCCGAGTCGTGGTCGGGGCACACCATGCTGATCACGCTGATCCTGCTGGCCCTGCTCGCCGCGGTCTTCCTGCGCGGATTCACCGAGGCGATCGGCATCGCGGTGATCCTGGTCGGGCTGTATCTGGCCCTGAACTTCGTGGTCGTCGTCGTCGGGCTCGAGCACATCATCACCGCCCCGCAGGTGATCCCGGACTGGACGAACGCGCTGACCACCAGCTATTCCAGCCCCTGGATGATGGTCGGCATCGCCCTGCTGGTCTTCCCCAAACTCGCGCTCGGCCTGTCCGGCTTCGAGACCGGGGTGGCCGTGATGCCGCAGGTCAAGGGCGACCCGCAGGAGACCGAGGACAAGCCCGAAGGCCGGATCCGGGGCACCCGCCGGCTGCTGCTGACCGCCGCCGTGATCATGAGCTGCTTCCTGATCACCTCCAGCATCATCACCACCCTGCTGATCCCGCAGTCCGAGTTCGCCCCCGGCGGGCAGGCCAACGGCCGGGCCCTGGCCTACCTGGCCCACGAGTACCTGGGCAACGGCTTCGGCACCGTCTACGACGCGTCGACCATCTTCATCCTCTGGTTCGCCGGGGCGTCGGCGATGGCCGGCCTGCTCAACCTGGTCCCCCGGTACCTGCCCCGGTACGGGATGGCGCCGGAGTGGGCCCGGGCCGTCCGCCCGTTGGTGCTGGTCTTCGGCGCCATCGCGTTCCTGGTGACCTGGGTGTTCGACGCCAACGTGGACAAGCAGTCCGGCGCGTACGCCACCGGCGTGCTGGTGCTGATGACCTCGGCGTCGGTCGCGGTCACCCTGTCCGCGGCCCAACGCGGGCACCGGCCGCAGGCCGTCGGCTTCGGCGTCATCGCCGCCGTGTTCGTCTACACGACCATCGACAACATCATCGAACGGCCGGACGGGGTGCGCATCGCCTCGCTGTTCATCCTGGCCATCGTGGTGGTGTCCATGCTGTCCCGGGTCAGCCGGGCGTTCGAGCTGCGGGCCAGCAGCATCGTGCTCGACGCCAAGGCGGCCAGTTTCTTCGCCGACTACGCCGGCCGCGACGTCCAGCTGGTCGCGCACGATCCGGAGCCCGAGGGCCAACACTCGCTGGCGTTCAAGGAGCGCCAGCAGCGGATCACCAACCACATCCCGGCCGAGGACCCGATCATCTTCCTGGAGGTGACCGTCACCGACGCCTCGGAGTTCAGCAGCCGGCTGCAGGTGCACGGCACCATCCGCAACGGGCGCCGGGTGCTGGAGATGCACAGCCCGGTGGTCGCCAACTCGATCGCCGCGCTGCTGTTGCACCTGCGTGACGAGTACGGCGTGCGCCCCAACGTCTACTTCGGCTGGACCGAGGGCAACCCGGTGTCGAACCTGGTGCGGTTCCTGTTCCTGGGTGACGGAGAGATCGCCCCGACCACCCGTGAGGTGCTGCGGCGGGCCGAGCCCGACAAGAACGTGCGACCCCGGGTGCACGTCGGCTGACCATGGGTGACTTCGACCCCCTGCCCGCGACGTTCGGTACCGGGTTTGTGACGATCGTCTGATGTTGCACGCCCTGGGTCGCGCAGTCGCCCGGCATCCGGGTTGGATCGTGCTGGCCTGGGTGCTCATCACCTTCGCTTCGTTCGCCGCGGCCACCGGTGCCGTCGGCGATGGCTTGTTCGCGCGGTTGAACACCGGGCAGCTCACAGTGCCCGGCGAGTCGGATGACGGCCAGAAGATCCTGACCGACAACAGCTCGACCGGGCAGTCGATGAGCCTGCTGATGCATGGCCTGGACCCGGCCGACCCGGGGTTGGTCGAACCGGTCGGCCAGGCCCACGCCGACCTGGCCGCCATCCCCGGCGTGGCCTCGGTGGCCGAGCCGATCACCGTCCCCGGCGGGGTCGACAACCCGCAGGCCGCCCAGCTGGTGGCCAAGGACGGCAACGGGTTCCTGGTCTCGGTCACCCTGGAACCGGATCTGGCCAAGGCACCGGAGAACCAGGCCCTGGACGACGTGCAGGCCCGGCTCACCGCTCTGGGCACCGAACTGACCGCGCAGTACCCCGGGTCCACCGCCCAGGTGGGTGGCGGGTCGCTGCTGCTCGACGCGGTCACCGGGCAGGTGGAGAAGGACCTGGTCAAGGGCGAGCTGATCGCCCTGCCGATCAGCCTGCTGGTGATGGTGCTGGTCTTCGGCGGCTTCGTCGCCGCCGGCATGCCCATCCTCGGCGCGATCGCCTCCATCGGCGGTGCGCTGGTCACCCTGCTGGCCTTCTCCTACTTCATCGACCTGGACGCCAGCGTGGTCAACGTGGTGACGGTGATGGGGCTCGGGCTGTGCATCGACTACGGGCTGCTGATCGTCTCCCGGTACCGCGAGGAGCTGCGCAAACGGTTCGCCACCCTGACCACGCGATCCACCCGGGACGCCCGCACCGACGCCCTGGTCACCACCATGGGCACGGCCGGGCGGACCGTGCTGTTCTCGGCGATCACCGTGGCCATCAGCCTGTCCGGGCTGATGCTGTTCCAGGCGAGCATCTTCCGGGCCATCGGGGCGGCCGGGGTCAGCGTGGTGGTGGTCGCCCTGCTCGTCGCGCTCACCCTGGTGCCGGCGCTGCTGGCGCTGGCCGGCGCCCGGATGCTGCGGCCGGGGGCCCTGACCAAGGTGCCGGTGCTCAAGCGGCTGGCCAACAAGCTCGGCGACGTCGCCCCCGAGGAGGGCGTCTTCTCCCGGTTGGCCCGCTGGACCCAGCGCCGGCCGTGGCTGGTGATGATCGGGGTGCTGGCGATCCTCGGGCTGCTGGCCGCGCCCGCGCTGCGGCTGGAGATGCGCAGCTCCGGGGAACAGCTGCTGCCACCGTCGGCCCCCGACCGGATCTTCTTCGACACCCTGGCCGAGCAGTACCCGTCGTTCGGGCTGCCCGCCGTCGTGGTGGTCGGGCAGACCGAACCGGCGAGCATGGCCGAGCTGGCCGCCGACATCTCCGAGCTGCCCGGGGTCGAACTGGTCTCGCCACCGCGCCCGGTCGGCGACGCGCACGCGGCCATCAGCGTCTTCATGACCGACCCGGACCCCGGCAGCGCCGACGCCCGCAACGTGGTCACCCACGTGCGCGAGCTCCGGCTGCCCTACCGCACCTGGGTCACCGGCCAGACCGCGCACCTGATGGACTTCACCCACGCCATCGCCACGCAGGCCCCGGCGGCCATCGCCGTCGTCATCGTGGCCACGTTCGTGCTGCTGTTCCTGCTCACCGGCTCGATCCTGGTGCCGATCAAGGCGCTGCTGATCAACGTCGTCTCGCTCGGTGCCTCGCTCGGAGTGCTGGTGCTGGTCTTCCAGGACGGCCGGTTCGAGTCGCTGCTGAACTTCTCCTCGGTCGGCGGGATCGAGGCGATCATCCCGATCCTGGTCGTCGCCCTGGGCTTCGGTCTGGCCATGGACTACGAGATGTTCCTGCTGTCCCGGATCAAGGAGTACCGGGACCAGGGGATGAGCAACAACGAGGCCGTGGTGATGGGCCTGCAGCGCTCGGGCCGGATCATCACTTCGGCGGCGCTGATCGTGGTCCTGGTCTTCGGCGGCTTCGCCCTGGGCGACCTGCTGGTGATCAAGGAGACCGGCATCGCGCTGGCCGTCGCGGTCGCCATCGACGCCACCCTGGTGCGCTGCCTGCTGGTGCCGGCGACCATGACGTTGCTCGGCGAATGGAACTGGTGGGCGCCCGCGCCGCTGCGCCGGCTGCACGACCGGCTCGGGCTCCGGCACTAGACGGGATGAAGGCGGGCGACGTGATGTGCGTCTCGTCAGCCGCCCGGCCACCTGCGCCGATCGACCGCCGGATCCGCTGACGGGTCGGAAGGCGCCGCCGGGTCCGGTAGCGTGCCGGCCACTGCTGCGCAATCGGGAGCCATCGGGGGGCACCGGCGCGGCCGTCGTGCGTCTGAGCACGGGCCGGACGAATCGTGGGAATCCCGGATTCGGCCGTGCCACCATGGATCAACGCTTGGGGGCGCCGATGCGGACCACACGAACCACCGTCACCGCGGCGAAGGCCGCGTCCGTCGCCGTCCTGCTGGCGGTGCTGACCGCCTGCAGCTCGGGCGGCGGGCTGCCGACCACCTCCAGCAGTGCCCCCACCTCGGCCAGCTCGGTCAGCTCGTCGGGGGTGGCCGACGTGTCCACCTCGGTCGCCCCGGTCGCGGCGGCCGTCCAGGTCGCCGTCTCGGTGGCCGACGGGGCCGTGCACGCCCAGGTCAGTGCCGCCGACGGGACCGCGGTCGCCGGAGCGGTGGCCTTCACCGTCGACGGGGCAGCTGCCGGCTCGGCGTCGGTGGCATCCGGGAGCGCCTCCGTGCCGCTGCCGGCCGGCCTCGCGGTCGGCGACCATGCGGTGGCCGCCGCGTTCACCCCGGCCGCCGGGGCGCTGCTGCAACCGGCCCAGGGCACCGCCGGCTACACGGTGGCCAAGGCGGCGTCCACCGTCACCGCCGGCGTCGGCAAGGACAGCATCCGGTACGGCGACAGCGAGTCGTTCCAGATCACCGTGGCCGCGCCGGGCGTCGCCGACCTCACCGGGCACGTGGCCGTCTTGGACGGTGCGACCGTGGTCGCCGAGGGCGACGTCGACGCCGCCGGCCAGGTGCGGCTCGACGTCTACAACACCGCCGATCCCGGCCCGAAGACCTACACCGCCCGCTACGACGGCAACGCCGCGGCCGAGGCGTCCACCGGCCAGTTCACCGTGACGACCACGCAGACCAACGTCGACATCGTCATTTCCTTCACCGACAACCCCGCCCCCGGCGCGGACGTCGTGGTCACCGCGGACGTGGTCGGCACCCCGCAGAGCCCGAGCGGCCAGGCCACCATCTCCGTGGACGGCACGCAGATCGCGGCCGGCGCGGTAAACGAGAAGGGCATCATCACCGGCACCGCGTCGGCGGTGGCCGCCGGTGACCACACGGTCAGCGTGACCTACGCCGGCGACGTGCGGTTCGAGCCGAACACCGCGTCGGCGACGCTGACCGTCAAGGCCCCGGTGGCCAACCCGAATGCCGCCGGCGCGGCGGCCGCCCAGGCCGGCAACCCCTGCCCGGCCAGCGCGTCGGCCTGCGTCGACCTGGCCAACACCCAGGCCTGGCTGCAGTCCGGCGGGCAGATCACCTACGGCCCGGTCTCGATCACCTCCGGCGCCGCCGGCTCGCGCACCCGGACCGGCACCTTCTCGGTGTTCTGGAAGGACAAGAACCACAAATCGTCGCTGTTCAACAACGCGCCGATGCCGAATTCGGTGTTCTTCGACGGCGACATCGCCTTCCACCAGGGCAGCCTGTACGACCAGTCCAACGGCTGCATCCACCTGTCCTGGGACGCCTCGGCGACGTTCTTCAGCACCCTGTCGGTCGGCGACCAGGTCTACGTCTGGGGCGCGCCGCCGTACTGATCGGCCCCGCGGCCCTGCGCTGTCCCCCTGCCCCGCTGTCCCCCAGTCCCGCTGTCCCCCGGCCCGCTCGTCGCGCCGACTTGCCCCACACGCACCGCTGACGTCCGCGCAGCGGTGCGCGTGGGGCAAGTCGGCGGATGGGGGCGTGCGTGGGCGTGGGGTAGGTGCGGCTCAGGGCAGGACGTAGCCGTAGGGCAGCTCGAGCCGGTGCGCGGCCAGCAGCTCGGCGTCGCCCAGGATCTGCTCGGTGGGCCCGTCGGCAACGATCCGGCCGCCGTCCATGATCACCGAGCGCGGGCACAGCTGCAGCGCGTAGAGCAGGTCGTGGGTGACGATCAGCGTGGTCAGCCCGAGCGAGAGCACGATGTCGGCGAACTCGCGGCGGGCCACCGGATCCAGGTTGGACGAGGGCTCGTCGAGCACCAGGATCGACGGGTCCATCGAGAGCACCGTGCTGGCCGCCACCCGGCGTCGCTGGCCGAAGCTCAGATGGTGCGGCGCCCGGTCGGCCGCGCCGCTCATACCGGTCAGGGCCAGCGCCCGGTCGACCCGCGCGGCCAGCTCGGCGTCCCGGTAGCCCAGGTTGATCGGGCCGAAGGCCACGTCGTCGCGCACGGTGGGCATGAACAGCTGGTCGTCGGGGTCCTGGAAGACGATGCCGACCCGGCGCCGGATCTCCCGCAGCGTCGGCTTGCCGACGGTCAGGCCGTCCACGGTCACCGAGCCGGCCCCCGCGGTCAGCGTGCCGTTCAGGTGCAGCACCAGGGTCGTCTTGCCGGCCCCGTTGGGCCCGAGGATGGCCACCCGCTCCCCCGCGGCGACGTCCAGGTTGACCCCGAACAGCGCCTGCCGGCCGTCCGGATAGGCGAAGGCCAGCTCCCGGACCTGCAGCGTCCCGGCCGGCCCGCTCATCCGACCGTCAGCGCGGCGGCGCAGACCACGGCCGCGGCCGCCGGCACGGACAGGGCTCGGGCCCAGGACCGCCGCGGCGCCTGCTGACCCGCGCGGGCGACCGGCCCGAAGCCGTACCCGCGGGCCAGCATGGCCACGTACACCCGCTCGCCCCGCTCGTAGGACCGGACGAACAACGCACCGGCGGTCTGGGCCAGCCCGCGGACCTGCCAGAGCCAGCGGGGATCATCGCCCCGGGAGACCCGGGCGATGCGCATCCGGGCCAGGTCGGCGGCGAGCACCTCGCCGTAGCGGATCATGAACGTCGCGATGGCCACCAACGCCGCCGGCACCCGCAGCCGCTCCAGCGCCCGCAGCAGGTCCGGAACCGTGGTGGTGGCGGTCAGCAGGGCCGACGCGGCGACGCCGAGCGTGCCCTTGACCGCGATGTTCCACGCCCCCCACAGTCCCGGCTCGGACAGCAGCAGCGGACCGACCTGCACGTAGGGGGCCGTACCGACGAACGGCAGGAAGACCGCGAAGAGCAGGAACGGCACCTCGACCAGGCAGCGGCGGGCCCACCGGCGCAGCGACACCCGGGCGGCCAAGGCCACGATCAGCAGGATGACCGCGTCCACGGCGAACGCCCAGAAAGCCTCCCGCGGCGTGGCCACGACCGCGAACACGAACAGCACGGTGGCGACGACCTTGCACTGGGGAGCCAACCGGTGCACCCCGGAGTCGTGGTGCACGAACAGCACGTGGGTGTGGCCGTGCCCGCCGCCCATGCCGATCAGTCCTGCGCGGCGGACGTGCGCGCGGCCGAGCGGCGGCGCGACCACCGGATCGCGACCAGCAACCCGCCGGCGAGGGCGAAGCACAGCAGCACACCGATGACCCCGGACAGGCCGGTGGACAGGGCGGCGTTGCCGACACCGCTGACCGAGTAGTCGGCCAGCGGGCTGCCTCCGGTCGCGTGCTCGGTGGCGTTCTGCGCGAAGCCCTGGTCGAGCGCGACCCGCTCCAGCCCGTCCGGCTCCGAGCTGGCCCAGGGGCTGACCACGAACGCCAGCAGCAACGCCACCGCGAGCCCGCCGACCACGAACAGGCCGATCGACCGGCGGCTCATGACGGCTGTCCGGCCGGGTCGCCGGTGACCAGGGCGGGGCGCAGGTCCCGCGCGCCGTAGACCAGGTCGGGCCGGGTGGCCATCACCGCGCCGACGGTCAGGCCGGTGATCACCGCCTCGCCGATGCCGATGAGCATGTGCACTCCGATCATGGCCACCGCGACGGTGCCGACCGAGGCGCCGCCCGTCCCACCGATCGCGTAATAACCGACGAAGACGATCGACGCGGCGACCACCCCGCACCAGCTGGCGCCGCCGGCGGCCAGGGTGACGCCCGTCTTGGAGCGCGGCAGCACCAGACGCAGCAGCCGAAAGATGCCGTAGCCGACGAAGCAGGTCGTGTAACCCATCAGGATGATGTTCAGGCCGAGCGCGGTCAGGCCGCCGTCGGCGAAGACGAGCGCCTGCACGATGAACACCACCGACATGGCCAGGCTGCCGACCCACGGTCCGACCAGCACGGCGGCCAGGCAGCCGCCGAGCAGGTGCCCGCTGGTGCCGCCGGCGACCGGGAAGTTGAGCATCTGCA
>ENA-UOWO01008027-UOWO01008027.1-activated-sludge-metagenome-genome-assembly--contig:-NODE-8027-length-10248-cov-7.059845_pt1 | contig 10248 bp, 9 predicted proteins | sample MGYA00238148_ERZ761564 | MGnify/ENA primary metagenome ERZ761564 (study PRJEB28885, sample SAMN05720194) | activated sludge metagenome | isolation source: Anaerobic digester | place: USA...
AATGGCTTATTTTAAGCATTTCAATAAAATTATGCCTAATCCGAGGTAAGCAAAAAGGCCTTCATAAGCCTTTTTAAAAAACAATTTAATCCCTACATCTTCCAAAAAATATATATGAGAATTACGTAGAAAGTTTCATCCAAAATAACCAGATTACGAAATATATCCTATCTTAATAATTCTTTTTTGAATTTTTCTATCTCTCTGATCAGATCCAGTGTTTCTGGTGTAGTTTCATCGGGATTAAGCTTAAATATTTCGTCTAGCGTAAACCATTTTATTCTTTCTTTAGATTCGCCAACAAAATTTTCTTCCAGGCAATAATCAATTATGGCTACAAAAATAAAATCACGATGAAAGTGAGTTGTCCCTCCTTCGGGAGCTGGAATTTCTTCCATTTTTTCTTCAAAAAGAATCGGCAAAGAAGACCAAATTTTCGAATTTTTATCAAACCAATAAAAAGGAGTAACTCCGATTTCCTCTCCCAACTCTCGAATAACAGCACTCTCCGGAGATTCAAATCTTTCCACGTGTCCTCCAACAGGAATCCATTTACCAATTTTTTCATGTTTTAGGAGTAAAACCATTAATTCATCTCTGTATTTTTTGCTTACCACTATTGCACTCGATGCATCATGCCTTTCTTTCTTGGCCTCTTCCACAAAAAGAAATTTTTCATAATCATCTACTTCATACAACTCAAAATATTTTCTTACCACCTCTTGTTGCAATCTCAATTCCAAGTCATATACCCTAGGTAATGGTTTGGACTCCAAAAGGTTATCGACCGCCAACAAAAGACTTGACATCACGATATCAAAAACTTCTCCGAAAGCAGAGTCATCAATAAAATTTATAGGAAATCCGTTATAAGCAACATGAAAAGTTCCATTTTTATTTTTATAGGAATTCAGATATTTACTTTCATAAGTCATGCACTGCTTCAATTCATCCATGGGAAATTCAACTTGCTTAGACGAAGCACTAGCCAGAAGAGCATTGTTTTTCAAATAATCAACGTCGCTTATCTGCAAAGATCTCTGCCCCGTAGCTCCTATTATTATATCGGCTTGAGCAATAGCAAATATTTTATCCGCTATGTTAAAACCATCAATCCTCGCCAACATAACATTTATAGGATCGCTATCATAAACATACACATTGGCCAATGTGCTTTTTAACTTTTGGGCTGTTCCCCGACCAATTTCTCCATATCCCATAACCAAAATATTTTTCATGGCTATGAGATCTTTATTAAAGTGCCTTCTGACGAATTTCTCCAATGAATAACTTATGGAAGTTCCAACAAATCTATTCTCAATGTTTTTTAAATTAGTTTGAGCAATGCTAATAACTGGAAACTTAAGTCTTGACTCATATTTTTTGAAGTTCCAGTATCCCTGATTAGTATCTTCCACAGATCCAACTATGTTACCTGGGTCTTTTTCCATCAAGGCGGAATATCCACCTATCTCTACTAGACAAATACTTTTATAAGGATGAGAATTACAAATTTCAAATATAAGATCGGGTATTTCTGATACATCTTTTGGACTATAAATCTTAGTCTGTTTCCCTAATTTCTCTTTCACTTCTGGTATTTCTGAATATGGAATAGAAATTATCCCCACACTTTGAAAATTTTTCAACCAATCTTCTATATATACTTCCATGGTACGCGTAAGATGAATGACAAAAAGAAAGTGCACATCTCTTTTTTCAATTTTATTCGCGTAATAACTAAAAACCAAATCTTTTAAGTCTGTAATATTTTTATCTATTGCACTATCCATAAGAAATAATTTAAAATTATCTCAAAAAAAGCGGTTCCCTTTCCTGCACATTACCATAGAATCATCTATTTTCCAAGAGATATTTCTCTAGGATTCAAAATTTCCCAACGTTCAATGTTAGGAAATTTTTTTAATTTCTTTGAGAAATTCTGAGAGAAGTTTGTCTTCATTCACGGTTCGTAAAACCTTGCCTTTAACGAAAATGGCGCCGCATTTTTTTCCAGCGGCAATACCAATATCCGCTTCGCGCGCTTCCCCAGGACCATTAACCACGCAACCCATTACGGCTACTTTCAGAGGTTTTTTAATGCCAACCAAAAATTTTTCCACTTTTTCGGCCAGACCAATAAGATCAATTTCTGTTCTTCCGCAAGTTGGACAAGCAATGAGTTCTGGACCATGTTTTCTGACCCCTACGGCGTTCAGGATGGCAAAACCAGCCTTGACCTCTTCACACGGATCAGCCGTCAAAGAAACGCGAATTGTGGCTCCAATTCTCTCATGCAGAAGGATGCCGATACCAATGGCATTTTTAAGAGTACCCACGTAGACAGTTCCGGCATGAGTTACTCCGAGATGCAAGGGATAATTAATTTTTTGAGAAAGCAACTGATAACCCTCCACAAGTTGCGGCACATCGCTGAATTTAATGGAAACTAGAATATCATAAAATTTCGAATCTTCCAGAATTTTCACATGACGCAGAGCAGATTCCACCGCCGCTTTCGGAGTTGGTCCATATTTTTTGAGCAAATCTTTTTCAATTGATCCAACATTCACACCAATGCGAATGGGAATTTTTTTGGCTTTGCAAGCTTTGACCACCGCTTCAACTTTTTCTTTGGAACCAATATTACCCGGATTAATTCTGATTTTGTCTATGCCTTGTTTCACGCACTCCAGCGCCAGCAAATAATCAAAATGAATGTCTGCCACTAAGGGAATATGAATTTTCTTTTTTATCTGACCAATGGCTTTGGCTGCTGCCATATCCGGCACCGCCACACGAATAATTTCACAACCAGCTTTTTCCAAAGCCAAAATTTGTTTGACAGTTGCCACCACATCACGCGTATCAGTCGTGCACATCGATTGCACCCGCACTGGATTATTGCCACCCAAAAGATATGGGCCAACTTTTACTACTCTGGATTTGTATTTTTTCATAAAATCACCTTCTTTAAAATATTATTATTCTTACCTAGATTCTATCCCCAATTACAGGAAAATGGAAGTATTTAAAAGCCTCACCTAAGGTGGGGCTTTTAGGTTTTATACAAAAGATCTTTTTTAATTTTTATCCACTGGGAAAACTGAGTTTACAGCAGGTGCTTCACCTTCGGTTTCAGTTTCGCCTTCCTCGTCAGCAGCTTCTGTTTCCTCGGCTGCTGCATCTTCTTCTCCGTCCTCTTCTTCAGCGGCCAAACATTCTTCATCTCCCTCTTCGCACTCAGAAGCCTCTTCTTCGGAAGCTAGGCACTCCTCATCTCCTTCTTCACATTCTTCTGCCTCCTCTTCTTCTGGATTATCAATAGCATATTGGACAGGGTCACTACATTCAACGCCTTGCTCAACTTTATTTTCCTCATTGCAAAAAATCACATCGCAATCTTCTTCACCATCAGGACAAACCAAAGCTTCACAATTTTCATCATTTGGATCACAAGATGGAATATTATAGGCTCTTCTTTCAACAATTTGGTAATACCAAATATCATTCTCTAGTTCACCAGTACAAGCTTCCCCTTCCACCGTTGAAGTCGGATCACATTCCCAAATAAAACATTTTTCTGTGTAAGGATCACAATCGATTTGAGCTGAAATCATATAATCCTTTTTAATCATCGTGCGATAATAGGTAGCTCCAACAGAACCAATAATTAATAGGAGGAATACAATAAAAAATATTTTATTTTTTTTGTCCATATATTTTTTGAATTTATAGCATTATTCTATCATATTTCAAAAAATAAAAAAACAGCCCCGACTTAATCGAGACTGTTTCAGCTAGAAAGACTTTACTTTTTGTTTCCCATAATTTCTTCCGCCATAGACTTGGGAACTTCACTGTAATGATCAAATTCCATTACATAGCTCGCTCGGCCTTGAGTCATCGAACGGAGTTGTGTCGCGTACCCAAACATAGAGGCTAGTGGTGCTTCGGCATCAATAACTTTCACTCTGGCATTACCTTCGCCGCGATCACCCATTTCCTTAATCATACCTCGCTTGGAATTGATATCACCCACTACATCTCCCATAAATTGTTCTGGAGTAATAACATTCACCTTCATAATTGGTTCCATAATAATCGGGTTGGCTCGTCTCACAGCTTCCTTCAAAGCCATTGAACCAGCGATTTTGAAAGCTGCTTCTGAGGAATCCACATCATGGTAAGATCCATCATACAGAGTCGCTTTAATTCCAACCAATGGGTACCCAGCCAAAACACCATTATCCATCGCCTCTTTGATTCCTTTGCCAATTGGTGTGATATATTCCTGAGGAATAACACCACCTTTAATTTGATTAACAAATTCAAAATCTTTGCCTTCTTCTCCTGGTTCAACCTTAATCCAAACATGTCCGTATTGTCCGCGTCCTCCAGATTGTCTGATATATTTTCCTTCGGCTTGGGATTCGGATTTAATTGTTTCACGATAAGCGACTTGTGGTTGACCGATATTGGCTTCCACTTTGAATTCTCTTTTCATTCGATCAACAATGATATCCAAATGCAGTTCTCCCATTCCGGAAATAATAACTTGTCCGCTTTCTTCGTCAGTTCTGATACGCAAAGTTGGATCTTCTTCAGCCAATTTTTTGAGAGCCATGCCCATCTTTTCTTGATCGGCTTTTGTTTTTGGTTCAACCGCAATGGAAATAACTGGCTCTGGAAAAGTAATGGATTCCAAAATAACTGGATGATCAACATCGCAAAGAGTATCCCCGGTCGTTGTATTTTTTAGCCCAACCAAGGCACCGATGCCTCCGGCATATATTTCTTGAATTTCTTCACGATGATTAGAATGCATTTGCAAAATTCTACCAATTCTTTCTTTTTCATTTTTAGATGAATTCAAGACATATGATCCGGCTTTCAGTGTTCCTGAATAAACTCGGAAAAATGTTAATTGCCCAACAAACGGATCGGTAGCCACTTTGAAAGCCAAAGCGGAAAATGGCGCACCGTCTTCTGATTTTACTTCAATTTTCTTGTCTTTATTTTCTGGATCCATACCCTCAAGCGCTGGCACATCCAATGGAGATGGTAAATAATCAACTACGCCGTCCAAAACAAGTTGCACACCTTTATTACGCAGAGATGTTCCAGTGAATACTGGCACGAGTGCTGTCTTGATTGTTCCAGCACGCAAAGCTTTTTTCAGCTCTTCGATAGATATTTCTTCGCCACTTAAATATTTTTCAGTCAATTTTTCATCAGTTTCAGCTATTTTTTCCACCATCTTTTCTCTCCATTCTTTAGCTTTATCCAAAAGTTCAGCTGGAATTTCACCTTCAATGACTTTTTCTCCCATTTCACCTTCAAAAGTGAAGCCTTTCATTTTAATCAAATCAACCACGCCAGCAAAATCACCTCTTTCTCCAATTGGGATTTGAACAGCCACAGCGTTGGGAGTAAGTCTGTTCCAGATTGTTTCCAAAGCTCTGAAAAAATCAGCACCTTCCTTATCAATCTTATTAATGAAACACATTCTGGGCACATTATACTTATCAGCTTGTCTCCAAACTGTTTCTGATTGAGGCTCGACACCTTCTTTACCATCAAAAACAACTACGCCTCCGTCCAAAACACGCATGGATCTTTCCACCTCAACAGTAAAATCCACATGCCCTGGAGTATCGATAATATTGATTTGATGATCTTTCCAAAAACAAGTTGTCGCGGCACTGGTAATGGTAATGCCTCTTTCTCTTTCTTGTTCCATCCAGTCCATCACAGCTTCACCTTCATGCACCTCTCCAATCTTATGAGTAATTCCAGTGTAAAACAAAATACGCTCAGTGGTAGTGGTTTTTCCAGCATCAATGTGAGCGATAATTCCAATATTTCTATATTTTTCGATTGGGTATTGCCTGGCCATTTTGTTACTAATTGCGAATTCAAGTACTAATATACGAATTCGTTTTAAAATTTTATTTGATTTATTTACAGGTCAATTTGAATACCATTAGTATATTCATACTAATTAATAATTCGTAGAGAATTACGCGAAGTGCGCAAAAGCTTTATTGGCTTCAGCCATTCTATGAACGTCTTCTCTTTTTTTCATAGCTGCGCCAATTTTATTTGAAGCATCAATAAGTTCATCGGCTAATTTTTCAGCAGTTTTCTTGCCTTTCTTCTTGCGAGTAGCATCTTTCAACCAACGAATAGCCAAAGTAGTTCTTCTTTCACCGGAAACAGGAATTGGAACTTGATAATTAGCTCCACCGACTCTTCGGGATTTCAGTTCGACTAGAGGAGAAACATTTTTCAATGCTTGTTCAAAAATATTCAATCCGCCCTTTTTAGTTCTTTCGTGAATAATATCAAAAGCATCATAAATAATGCCTTCAGCAGCAGATCGCTTACCTTTGAGCATAATGCTGTTGGTAAATTTACTGACCAATAAATTATTGTATCTTTGATCAGGCTTTAAATCTTTTTTAAATATTCTTTTTCGTCTTGGCATGCAATTTTATTTAAGTTATAAAAATTTATTCTGCTTTCTTTTCTCTCTTGGCTCCGTACAAACTGCGACCTCTTTTTCTCTTAGCAACTCCGGCACAGTCCATAACGCCTCTGACAACATGATATCTGACACCTGGCAAATCTTTCACTCTACCTCCACGCAATACTACGATTGAGTGCTCTTGCAGATTGTGTCCGATGCCTGGGATGTAAGCGGTAACTTCCATTCCATTCGTAAGTTTAACTCTGGCAATTTTTCGTAAAGCTGAGTTAGGTTTTTTTGGCGTAGTTGTACCCACTTTCAGACAAACACCTCGTTTGTAGGGGCTAGGAGTCGCTACTGGTCTATTTTTCAGTGTATTAAAAACATTCTTAAAAGCCGAGGTTTTGGTTTTTTTACCCGTCTTTTTTCTTGGTCTTTTCTTGAGTTGATTTATCGTTGGCATTTTGTAAAAATTATATTTATAAATTAAAAAACCGCCAGTCAACCTAGCAAAACAATAATAAACGATATTCTAAAGGGTGTCAAATCCGCACTAAAATGGTACCGCCCTAGACAGTCAGACTGAAAAATATTGACCAAAAAAGGTTTAGCAAAAAGCTAAAAGGACCTGGAAACAGGATAATTAGCATAATCAAAAAAATAAAACCAAATTGCTCTAAAATGGCCACTGTTTCCATCTTGATGGGAATTATGGAAAATAGAAGTTTGGAACCATCGAGTGGTGGAATGGGGATCAGATTGAAAACAGCTAGTAAAATGTTCCAAAAAATTATTATGGTCAGAAAAGTAAAACAAATTGTGCCCCAAGAACCCGAAATAACTGTCGCCAAGGATCCCCAATCGCTTTCAAAACGAATATTGTTGATGATATCTAGTTTTGCATTCATCGGCAGAGAAATGATTTTAGCCAAAATAACAGCCAACACAGCTATGCCAATATTGGAAGCTGGTCCAGCCAAAGCCACCAGTGCTGGTCCCCATTTCTGATTTTTCAAGTTATAAGGATTATACGGAACGGGCTTAGCTCCACCAAAAGCAAATCTGCCACCACTCAAAACCAGCATCAAAAAAGGCACGATTATTGTCATCCATGGATCAATATGCTTTAGCGGATTAGCCGTGATTCGACCAGCATATTCAGCCGTTTTATCGCCGAGCCATGACGCCATAACACCATGGGCCACTTCATGCAAGATAATGGAATATATCAGAATAAAAAAATAGATAACAATGAGGACAATTTCATTTAGCATATGCTTTTCCTTGCCAATTATTATTTTCTATGTTAACCTAAATTTTGTAATAAATCAATCTATTAAATATATGAGTAAAGTTTGCGAAATCTGCGGAAGAAAACCTGGTAGTGGAAATTCAAGAAGCCATTCTAACATTGCTACTCTCCGAACTTTTGGAATAAATCTTCAAAAAAAGAAGATGGACGGCAAAAGAGTAAAGGCTTGTACCAAATGCATTAAAACTGCCAACAAGACCGAGAAATAAGATTCTTCAAAAAAAACATCCCCCTAAGGGGGATTTTTTTATTTCTAACTTTTTATCTTTCCGGCACCTTTTCGCAGAACTTTAATTTTTCCATTTTTAATCTCAACTAAAGTTGAGTGTAGTTTGCTTGTTTTGCCCGAAATGTAGAAATCAACTTTATCTCCAAAATATTTCCTAGCTTCAACAATATTCTGCGCTGGCTCGAGTTTTTCCGGATTAGCGCTGGGAGCTACTAATGGTCCAGTTTTTTTGATTAAATTTACTAAGTTAGATTTATTAGGGAAACGAAAAGCCAAAGATTTTGTACCCCGATGAAGATATTCAAATTTTTTATCCGAACAAGGCAAAACTGTGCTTATTTTCCCTGGCCAATTTTTTTGTAAAAATTCTTTGGAATTTTCATTCAGTTGAATATTAAATTTTTCCAAATCATCGATTGCACTAATCAGAATAATGCAAGGACTTTTGGGATTTCTTTTTTTTATTTTATATATTTTCGCTACCGCCTTCTTGGAAAAAGCACTTCCAACCAAGCCAAACAAAGTGTCCGTTGGTAAAACGCCCACACCGTTGTTTTTTATTATTTCCGCAATTTTTCTGTCGATAATTTTATGGTTTTTCATAGCTCAGCTTTATTCAATAAGACCGCCCTATCTTTTTATCTAGTGCGGTCGAAATGAATTGTTTTTTTGTCGAGGCATTGTCCCAAACATTCTATTCCAGAATTCCATCCAAATTTACATCATACAAAACGCTTTCTTGAATCAATCTGTATTCCAAGATTTCTTCTGGCCTAAACCAAATCGGAATTTCTTTTTCCGCTTCTTCGGTATTTCCAGAAGCATGAATCAAATTGCGAATGCTTCTGGTGTCCAGATCGGCCATCATATAGGTATCCAAAGTATAGTCGCCTCGAATGGTTCCCATATCAGAAGACAATGGTTCGGTACCTCCGGTAATTTTTCTGACTAATGCTGCCGCTTGATTACCCTGCCAAATCATCGCAATAACCGGACCCGAACTCAAATATTTAGCATTACTTTTCATAATTGCGTTTCCGTTGTCCATATTAGTAGCAAAGGGAGACGTTAAACCTTTTTTTTCATAGGCTAATCTGGCTTTTCGGCCAACTTCTTCGAGCCATGCATCTCCGCCAACTTCGTAGTAATGTTTGATAGCCATATCTTCTGTCGGAATGAGCATTTTCAGAGCAGTCATTTTTAAACCCACTCTTTCATAGCGCTTGATAATTTCTCCGATCAAAGTTCTTTGTACTCCGTCCGGCTTGATGATTACCAATGTTCTTTCTTTGCTTGGATGATTTTCCATAAAATTTTATTAATATTTATTAGCAAATGCCTAAGCATTTTGCGATTAAGTTTAATTTAGCACAAAGTTTTTTAGTTAGCAATCAGATGGCATTTTTCGGATAAACTGCGGCATTCGTACATGATGTCCCCCACCACATCAGTTCTCAAAATATTAATTTTTTTGTTTTTGAGACGATCGAGTGTTTCCATGGCTGGATGACCATAACGATTATTTTTTCCAGCTGAAATTACGGCATCCTCTGGGCCAACTTTATTCAAAAAATCAGTACTGGTTGAATATTTTGAACCATGATGTCCCACTTTCAAAATTTCAGCTGACAAATCAACATTCTGAGAAATAAGTTTGATCTCATTTTCGCTTGGCAGATCGCCCATAAACAAAAACTTTTCATTGCCCACAGTTAATTTGGAAACGATACTGCTGGAGTTGGTTTCTTTTTGTGCAGCTGCATTTTCATCTTGCGAATTCAAAATCTCCAATTCATTTTTTTCGCTAATTTTTATTTTTGTTCCGCGCGTTCCTTTTATTTTTTGAATATTTTTTTCCTTGATCAAATCTTGAAGTTTAGCATAGACAGCTGATTCAGAAGCCACATCAGTCTCAATGATTACATCCACTTTGTAGTTTTGCAGAACACTTACCAAGCCTTCAATATGATCGCTATCTGGATGAGTAATCAGAATAACTTCTATTTCTCTGTCCCAAAAAGGCACGTAGGTCCCCAACTTTTCCATCATTTTTTGTCCACTAGGTCCCCCGTCAATCAAGACTTGTTTTTTGCCTTGGCTAATCAAGATTGCATCTCCCTGCCCAACATCCAAAAAATTTACAGTCAAAAAATCTTTGTTCGATCCAAAAATAATCAGGCCCAAAATAATCGCCAAAACAAAAAGCAACAATATTACACCATAAATTATTTTTTT
>ENA-UOWO01008030-UOWO01008030.1-activated-sludge-metagenome-genome-assembly--contig:-NODE-8030-length-10245-cov-5.638273_pt1 | contig 10245 bp, 7 predicted proteins | sample MGYA00238148_ERZ761564 | MGnify/ENA primary metagenome ERZ761564 (study PRJEB28885, sample SAMN05720194) | activated sludge metagenome | isolation source: Anaerobic digester | place: USA...
ATCTTCTAAAGTTAAGTAAGGGAACTCTTGTTTTAATTGAACACAAATTAAATATGTTCATGTAAAAATTTTTGATGTGCCTCACTGTCTTTATTTCTTGAGATATGATTTTTAGCCATATAAATTTGTTCTAGTTTTTTCATCAAGGGTAAGCATGATGGGTCGATACAATGAGCAATAAATTTCTCCCAAACATAGGCAGTTGCCTGATAGTTTGGATGAACCATATCCATATCATAAAAACGATAATCACGCAAAATATCAATCACTAATTCATAAGCAGGGAAATAGTAGGTGTTTTTTAATGAATGCACTGCTTCAATTAAACGTGCCTTACTTCGGTTATTTTCAATTACACCATCTCTACTATGCCTAACCGGACTTACAGTAAATACCAATTTTATATTTGGATTAAAAGTAACCAATTCTTCTTGAATCTTTCGTAAAGAGTTTTGAATTTCATGAATATCAATCAATACTTTTTCAAACCATTGTAAGGGTGCACGGTGATTATTACTGACAAAAATATTCTTCTCAATTAATTTATATGCAAATGCCGAACCTAAGGTAATGAATACAAAATCTGTTGATTTTAAAAATTGATGTTGTGCCTCTATCGAATGATTTATTTTTTCAAGACATTTATTTTTATCCATATCCGAAAAGTCAGAATGATGATACCAACTATGCCAATATTCATCTAAATAAAATAAATCATTCTCAGTATATTGTTTCTTTTGAATAATATCTGATAAAGCTTTACATACACTCATTGGATTAAATAAAATACCATGCGAATTTTGAACTGTTTGAAATTTTGATCTACTCAAAAAACGCGACATATGTTCAGTAAAACATGAACCAATCAATAAAATTTTTGATTGATGAAGAATACGAGGTTCAAGTGAAGGAATTGAAATGTCGAGTTGAAAATTCATAGGCAATTACAAGATATTGAGGCAATTATAATATAGATAACGACTAACTTCCTCCGTCTTCAACATCTGCATTGTCGCCTCGAAGTCGTCTAAAACTTTTTCTTGCTTCGTTCACAAATGTACTACCAGGGTATTTTACAATTAATTGTTCGTAGAGTCGTTTGGCTTCGTCAAGATTTTTAAAAAAGGTTTCATTAATTAGCGCTAAATTATACAAGGCATCATCGGCAAGCACATCATCACCGTAATTGGTTACTACTTTTTGAAGTAACATGGCAGTCTCATTATAATCCTGCCGTTTGCTGGCAATACGCGCTCTTTCCATTAAAATATTATCCATCAATGGATGGTTAGGATATTCAGTTGTAATGCTATCTAAAATAGCTAATGCTTCTATATCTCTATTTTGAAATTCAAGTAAGTCGGCCCGAGCAAACATCATTAATGGAACAGCATTACTATCAGCAGGCGGATTGTTTTCGGTAATTAAAACAGATAAGTTGAGTGCGTCATTGGCAATCAGTTCAGATGTTGATGATTTCAATACATCTAATTGTCCCTGAGCCCAAACAAAATCACCAGTATAGTATGATAATTTTGCATTTTTAAAACGAGCTTCTTCACCTAAAATATCTTGTTTAAATTCTTTATCAACTTGTGAGTAAAGTAGTGTGCTCTCCCAAATATCATCACGCACTAATTCATAATCACCCATTTCTAATTTGCAACGGCCTTTAAAAGCTTGTTGAACATTATTTGCTTTAACCACATTATTTAAAAGTTCAATAGCCTTTTCAATATTATGGGAGTATCGAGCTTCTAATTCAGCGTATTCGCGTAATGTTTCTTTCTGAAGATATTGTGGAAACTCATCTAAAAACGAGGCGTATTCTAAACCCAAAGCTTTCACATCTTCTTGCGTATAGAGTGGATTTCGTTGCAATTGGTTTTTCATGCAAGTTAATTTCTCACTTCGTGCAATTTGATAATAAGGTTGCTCTTTGCCTAAATCTGCAACAGCATTATAAGCTAAAATAGCAGCTTTAAATTGTAATTCACGAAAGCAAACACGAGCAAAACCAATCATTCGTCTACCTCCTTCATTTAATTTTAAATCAATTGATTTTATTTGTGCAAATGCACTTTCATAGTCTTTTTGTTGAACAAAAATCCATGCCATTAGATCAGGATAGGCTTCTATATTGGGTTGCTTTTCAATTCGTTTAGTTACCTTGTTTTGAAGATCTTTAATCTTCTCAGGTTGGTTCATGATTCGTTGAAAAGTCGCTTTAATTTCTTCCGATTTTTCAGGTCTTGATACATAAACATCTAACAAACTTTCTGTGGCTTTTTCTATATCACCTTTTTTATTGTACAATAATGCCAATTCAGGAGCATATAAATAAGGAAAATCTTTTTCGAAACTTTTCCCCTTCTCATAAACAGCAATGGCATTATCTAAATAACCTTCTTTTTCAAATAAATCAGCGGTTGCACGAATTTCATCATCATTATTATTTACTCGACTAATTATTTTTTCAATAAGCTTATTTGCTTTTTTTTCTTCATCTATACCCTTGTAAATTTTTACTAATTGAAAATTATTTCGAGCATCTGAAGGATTAGCTTTTAAGACTTGCTTTACAACCTTCTCGGCAGTTTTATAATCTTTCATACCCATTAAACTTTCTAAATAAGCTCTTTGTAGATCTTGATCTTTGGGCGAATAATCAAGTAACTGTTTATAAGTAGCGGCTGCCTTCTCATAATTGCCAGCCATTAAATATTGTTTGGCCACATTTAAGAGTTGCTCCTGTGCATTTACATTTTGTGTAAAAATCAGGCTAAATATTATAATGAGTATTTTTTTCAAGGAGACAAATATCCGAAATAAATCAGATTGTGATAAAAAAATATGTTATGAAAGCCCTAATTTTCATGGTGTTTATGAAATGATGGTTGAGGTCCAGCTGAAATTTCTTCGATATTAAAAGAAGTGAATAAATTTTATTCTGTTCAAAATTGCACGTAGCAAAGGTTCTTAGCATTGATTTGAAATAATTAACTTTTTATTAGACTCAAGTTTTAAATGACTGCCCTACCTTCGAAAGAATCGTAAAAATTATTTGGAATAGTATTTGCATATAAAAACGAGATATTGTACATTTAGACAAATACTACAAAGTATATCATATCTCACAGGGGGGATAAAAAAAAATTAGTTATGGCAAAGTCAAAAAAGGTTGAAAACAAAGACCTTAAGAAAGCACTTCAAGAACATTTTGGATTTGATAGTTTTAAAGATGAACAACAACAAATTATTGAAAGTGTTTTAGCAAAAAAAGATACGTTTGTAATTATGCCAACGGGGGGAGGCAAATCGCTTTGCTATCAATTACCAGCATTAATGAGTGAAGGAATTGCTATTATTGTTTCGCCATTGATTGCACTCATGAAAAATCAAGTAGATTTATTACGCAGTTATAGTGATATTGAAAATGTGGCGCACTTTTTAAATTCATCTTTGAATAAGGGGCAAATTAAAAAAGTGAAAGAAGATTTAATGGGCGGAGGAACAAAAATGCTTTATGTAGCACCTGAAACCTTAACAAAGGAGGAGAATGTTGAATTTTTAAAGCAATTAAAGATTTCGTTTATAGCAGTTGATGAAGCGCATTGTATTTCAGAATGGGGACATGATTTTAGACCAGAATACAGAAAGATCAGAGAAATTATAAATGATATTGATCCTAAGCTTCATATTATTGCGTTAACAGCAACCGCAACACCTAAGGTTCAAGACGATATTAGAAAGAATTTGGCCTTGAAAAATCCAAATGTATTTATTTCATCATTTAATAGACCGAATTTATATTATGAAATAGTGCCGAAGGCCAAGAAGGATCAAACGGTTAAACATATTGTCAAATTCATTCAACAAAATAGAGGTAAAAGTGGTATCATTTATACCTTGAATAGAAAAACAACAGAAGATCTTGCTCAACTTTTAGAAGCAAATGGTATCAGTGCTGTTGCCTATCATGCAGGTTTGGATAGTAAAACAAGGGCTGATCGCCAAGATAAATTTTTAATGGAAGATGTAGATGTGATTGTTGCTACGATTGCATTTGGGATGGGAATTGATAAGCCAGATATTCGATTTGTGATGCATTATAATATTCCAAAATCGATTGAAAACTATTATCAAGAAACAGGTAGAGCAGGTCGTGATGGAATGGAAGGCAAATGTTTACTCTATTTTTCATACAAAGATGTTCAGAAATTAGAGCATTTAATGCGCGATAAACCTTTAACCGAGCGTGAAATGGGTGCACAATTAATTGGTGAAACTGTTGCGTATGCTGAAAGTGCTATTTGTCGACGAAAAGTTTTATTACACTATTTTGGTGAAGAATACGATCAAAGTAAATGTAAATGCATGTGTGATAATTGTTTGCATCCAAAAGAAAAAATTGAAGTAAAAGATACTGTATTCACAGCCTTAGAAGCAATACGCCAATTAAAAGAAATGTTCGGAATTGATTATGTAATCAATGTGATTTTGGGGCGTTTAAATACACAAATACAATCGTTTAAACATGATAAACTGAAATGCTTTAGCATGGGTGCTCATTTCCAAATGGATGATCATTTTTGGTTTTCATTACTTCGTCAAATGATGGTTGAAGGCCTGATAAGAAAGGATATTGAAGAATATGGATTGATTAAATTAACTGATAAAGGAAAAGATTTTTTAAAGAAACCTTATTCACTTCAATTGTCATTAAATCATAAGTTTCAAGATGCCGATGGTGATGATGATGAAACTGGCGGTGGCGGAGCATCAGGTAGTGGCGCTTTAGATCCTACGATGTTAGAAATGCTAAAGGATTTGCGTAAACAAGTGGCTAAGCAAAATAACGTACCGCCTTTTGTTGTCTTTCTTGAAAATTCATTAGAGGATATGGCAACAAATTATCCGACAACCTTACTTGAAATGGAAAATATTTCGGGTGTGAGTAAAGGAAAAGCGTTGAAATTTGGTAAGCCATTTGTTGAGATGATCGCTAAATATGTAGAGGAAAATGATATCCAAAAGATGGATGAATTTGTGATGAAGAGTGTGATGAATAAAAGTGGAATTAAGGTATTTATTATTCAAAATATCGACAAAAAAATTCCGCTTGAAACCATTGCCAAAATGAAGGAATTAAACATGAATGATCTTTTGCATGAAATGGAAACCATTGTATCGAGCGGCACCAAACTTAATTTAGATTATTGTATTAATGATTATGTTGATGAATATGATCAAGAAGATATTTATGAATATTTTCAAACAAGCGATCGTGGTAATTTAGATGAAGCATTTGAGGATTTGAAAGAAAACAATATTACCTTAGAACAATTACAATTGGTTAGAATAAAATATATGAGTGAATATGCCAATTAGCGGGCAAAATCTATTTTTAGATAAAAAAATAATTGGGTATTTGCATTAAATTGTTATTTTTGCAACCCACTCGAAAATCAATCAAATTTAAACTTTGTTTTGGTTTGATTGTAAAGAGTAAAATGGTGCGATAGCTCAGTTGGTAGAGCAATGGACTGAAAATCCATGTGTCGGGGGTTCAAATCCCTCTCACACCACATAACAGAATGAGAAAGAGAATGAACTAAACCTTCATTCTCTTTTTTTATTTTTAGAAGAAATTTGAGAGGGAATTAAATACCATTTGGAAAAGTCAAGTACTTCAAACTGTTTGAAGATATGCAAAAAAACACTTTGAGAATTGCAAATTTTGAAAATTGTATTGCAAACTGTGAGGCCCTGCAAGGGTTTCAGCGGAGGTGATCACAATTTGTGACAAGCTCCCAATAAATTACAAAATAGATTTACATTTACCCACTCTAAATTTCTGTTATGGAGCTATTGCCAATTCAAAGTAAGATTTATGAAGTAAGAGGTGAACGAATCATGTTTGATTTTAATTTAGTGCTTCTTTTTGATACCGAAACAAAACGATTAAAGCAAAGTGTTAGACGAAATATACAACGTTTCCCCAATACATTTATGTTTGAACTTACTTCGAATGAGTGGCGTGAGGTGGTCACAAATTGTGACCACCTACTCTCAAATGCCCGATTTTCTAATGTTTTGCCATTTGCCTTTACTGAACATGGAGTAACCATGTTAGCAAGTATTTTAAAGAGTGAGCGGGCTATAAAAATGAATATTGCCATTGTTACAGCTTTCATAGAAATGAAAAACAAATTTCTCATAATGCTGAATTGGCTAAGAAAATTCATGAAATGGAGCAACAAAATAACGCTCAATTCATGGAAATTTATGAGGCACTTGAAAACCTGATTAATGACACCCATAAACTCAAAGAAAAGGATAAGAAAATGGAGAAATGGGTGCAACGTGACCCAATCGGATTTAAGAAAGCTAAGAATAGAACAAATTAAATTTCAGTAAAGAATGAAGCAAGAACTTAATAACTGCAAGCTATTTTCCAAAATAGATAATCTAGATTTAAAAAGAGTATTCAATTTCGATTTTGCAAAACTGAAATCTTATTCTTTCAATCAAACAAAAATTGAAAGATGAATTAAATTGTATTTAATGGCATTAGTTCATTCATTTATGAAATACACTTTCTATTTCGATACAGAAATTCATCAAACCCCATATTCTTGATATTTAAATCTTAACAATGAATCAAACTCTCTCACCAATCATTTTCAAATATGTTGCGAATTTGTTTTTCATCATATTCATATTTTCATGCAAAAATGATATCGATAAAACAACTGAAATCTCTCAACCACAAAATAAGCAAGTTGAAAAATTAGAAGTACGAAACATCAAACCATACGCAAACTTATTAGCATTAGATGGCTTAAAGGGCAAAGTAAAATCAATGACTAAAACCACTTTTCATGCACAACGCAAAAAAGGAGTTGTTACCAAAGTTGCCATGGGTAATATGTATAAAACCAGTTACGACAGTTTGGGTAATGGTATCGAACGAAAATATTTTAATTCGGAAAGCAAATTACAAACCCTCACAAAATACCAAATTGATCATACACGAAAATCAAACCAAGCAATTGTATATAGTTCAACAAAGTCGATCATAAAAACCTTGACGTTTAAATATGATAAAAATCAAAACTTAATTGAAGAAATAGGTTATAATTCTAAAAATCAAATTCTTTCAAAACAAATCTTTCAATACAATTCAAAAGGCGAATTAGCATCAGAGATTAAATACGGTGCAAATAATCAATTCGATATTAAAACCTCCTATATCTATGATAGTTTAGGATTTCCCATTGTGACAAAATTTTATAGGCCTGAAAATAGCATGATCATTGAATGCAAAACAACTTATTCAAATATCGATCAACACGGTAATTGGCTGAAAAGCATTGAACAAACCAATAAAGGTTCATTATTTATTGTTGAACGTAAAATTGAATACTATAAATAATGTGTATTTAGTGTCTGTACATACAGTAGTAAGTCTGTAAAGAGTGTTCGAGTTCGAGGCCGTCGAAGGCTTGAAATTCGGGAGTTGACTAAGGTCAATGACTGGATTTCGAGTTGAGACAAACGAAGAAATCGAACATTATTAACAGACTATATCTAATCTAAAATAGGTCTCAACCATTTTGTCGCATCCTCCAAACTCATGCCTTTTCGTGATGCATAGTCTTCAAGCTGTTCTTGTGTAATTTTTCCTACACCAAAATATTTACTTTCAGGATGTCCAAAATACCAACCACAAACCGAAGCGGCAGGATACATGGCCAATGATTCAGTTAGCTCAATGCCAATATTAGATTTTACTTGCAATAGATCAAATAATTTTATTTTTTCAGTATGATCAGGACAGGCAGGATAACCAGGCGCAGGGCGAATGCCAAGATATTTTTCGCGAATTAAATCATCGTTGTTAAGCGATTCATCTTTATCATATCCCCAATATTCTTTTCTAATTTTTTTATGTAATAATTCAGCAAAAGCTTCTGCAAGTCTATCTGCTAAAGCCTGTAATATAATTTTATTATAATCATCATGTTCTTCATCAAAGCGTTTTAAATGAGGTTCAATTCCTTTAATGGTAACTGCAAAGGCACCCATATAATCGGTTTGAGTAGGAGAAATAAAATCAGCTAAACAATGATTGACTTGTCCATCTGCTTTAGTTATTTGTTGACGAAGAAAATTGAGTTGAACAACATCATTTCCATCTTTAATTTCAATATCATCATCCGCTTTACGTGTTGCTTCCCATATACCAAAAACACCTTCAGCTTGTAACCATTTTTCTGCAATCAATTGATCGAGTAAACCATTTGCATCATGATAAAGTTTGGTTGCCTCAGTACCAATTTTTTCATCGTCAAGGATGGCTGGAAATTTACCATGCATTTCCCAAGTAATAAAAAATGGAGTCCAGTCAATATATTGAGAAATCTCTTTTAAATCATATTCATGTAAAACTTTTGTGCCTAATGAATTAGGTTGAATAGGCATATAATTTTGCCAATCGATTGCCATTTTATTTTTTCGTGCATCCGCTAATGATAAATAGCTTTTAACCGTTTTTCGATTAATGAAATCCTCACGTAGATTTTGATATTCATTTTTAGTTTTGATTAATAAATCTTCTTTATGATCGTTTAATAAATCACTTACAACGGTTACACTTCTTGAGGCATCTAGTACATGTAACACACCATGGTCATAGTTTTCGGCAATCTTAACGGCGGTGTGCATACGTGAGGTGGTAGCGCCACCAATTAAAAGTGGAATGGTTAGATTTCGTCGCTTCATTTCATGTGCAATATGCACCATCTCATCTAACGAAGGCGTAATCAAACCACTGAGTCCAATCACATCAACATTGTGCTTCACGGCTTCATCTAATATTTTATCGCAAGGTACCATCACACCTAAATCAATAATTTCATATCCATTACATGCAAGCACAACACCCACAATATTTTTACCAATATCATGAACATCACCTTTTACGGTGGCCATTAAAATTTTAGGTGCAACTGTTGTTTCGAGTGTGAGGTTATTTGCTTTTTCTTCTTCAATAAATGGTGTTAAATAAGCAACACTTTTTTTCATTACCCTTGCGCTTTTTACAACCTGAGGTAAAAACATTTTTCCGTTACCGAATAAATCGCCTACAACATTCATACCTTTCATTAATGGACCTTCAATAACATCTAATGGTCTGTCAAATTTCAACCTAGCTTCTTCCGTATCTTGATCTATAAATTCAGTAATACCATGAACAAGCGAATGAACCAATCTTTCTTCTGCCGTGCCATTTCTCCATTCGTTATTAGGTCCAGCGGCTGTTTTACCTTTTTTGTCTTTTAAACTTTCGGCATATTCAATTAATTTATCAGTAGCATGTTCATGTTTATTGAACAAAACATCTTCAATCAAGGTTTTTAATTCAATATCAATATCATCATAAATTGGCAAAGCACCTGCATTAATAATACCCATACCCATACCAGCTTGAATGGCATAATATAAAAAGATACTATGCATGGCTTCACGAACATAATTATTACCTCTAAACGAAAAAGATAAATTGCTGACCCCACCACTTATATTGGTTTCTGGAAATTTTTGTTTGAGTTGTTTTGTAGCTTCAATAAAATCTATAGCATAATTTAAATGCTCTTCTAATCCAGTGGCAACTGCAAAAATATTAGGATCAAAAATGATATCCGATGGCTTATAATGTAGTTTTTCAGTTAAAATTTTATAAGCGCGTTCACAAACTTCTAATCTTCTTTCTAAAGTATCTGCCTGACCTTTTTCGTCGAATGCCATAACAATTACCGCGGCTCCAAACATTTTGCATATTTCAGCTTGTCGAATAAACGATTCTTCTCCCTCTTTTAATGAAATTGAATTGACAACACATTTACCTTGAACACATTTTAGTCCGGCTTCAATGATGCTAAACTTACTACTATCAAGCATAATGGGCACTTTAGCAATAGAGGGTTCGGCTTGAACAAGATTTAAAAAAGTAACCATTGCTTTTTCGCCATCTAATAATGCATCATCCATATTGATGTCAATAATTTGCGCACCATTATCAACCTGTTGAAGCGCTACACTTAAGGCTTCTTCATATTTGTCATTTCGAATAAGTTCAGCAAATTTTTTCGATCCGGTTACATTGGTTCGTTCTCCAACATTAATAAAATTACTTCCTTCAAATATTGGTAAGGGTTCAAGTCCAGCTATCTTTAATGT
>ENA-UOWO01008035-UOWO01008035.1-activated-sludge-metagenome-genome-assembly--contig:-NODE-8035-length-10239-cov-5.491948_pt1 | contig 10239 bp, 5 predicted proteins | sample MGYA00238148_ERZ761564 | MGnify/ENA primary metagenome ERZ761564 (study PRJEB28885, sample SAMN05720194) | activated sludge metagenome | isolation source: Anaerobic digester | place: USA...
CTTAAAAGAATTCTATAACGTAATATAAAAGTACAATTTACACTTTATTATATCTCAACGTAGTCTTCAAAATCTCTATTTTAATTCACCTGTTGACCGTTGCCGCATTATATGGTGGCGATACTTCATTTTCTGCCTACGACCACGCTATGCGGTAGGCTAAAGGCGATACTTTGCTGGCACAACCAGTTGTCCACCTGTTCCTTCTTACAGCAAGGAATTGACTCAAACCTGAATTAAAAGTTTTACTTTTTTACGTCATAGCACAATTCTACCATCCCATTTTTGTAGGCTTTGGCATCCTTTAAAATCAAAAGATGTTCTTGGCCTATTTGGTCAAAGAACGCTAATCCCTCACCTAAAATAATTGGCAATATGCTTACTCGTATTTCGTCGACTAATTTTTGTGTGAGAAATTCTTTAGTCAATTTTGATCCGCCAACAACCCATACATTATTAAAATTTGGTTTTAGTCGGTCAATGATCAAAGTATTTAAATTGCCAGAATAAAAAGTCAAATTTTTTCTATCGGATTGTAATGGGCGCGTAGTTAATACAACGGTTGGTTTATCTCCATAAGCCCAGCCATAATCCTTAGAGAGCAATAAAGCGAGTTCATAGGTGTGATAACCCATTACATAACAATCAATTGTTTTCAAAAACTCTACCGGGTCTTCTCCATCTACACCGTTATCGTAACTGTGAGAAGTTTCGAACCATGAAATACTATTATCTTTTTTGGCAATAAATCCATCAAGGCTTGAAACCATATGAATCGTCAACTTAAATTGGTCAAGTGTCATTTTTTAATAAGTTAAAACAAACCAAGCTTTTAGTACGTCAAAAGGCCGTCTATAAGTGGTAGAAGGCCATAATAGTCAAAGTTAATTTTGAAAGCTAATTTTATTAAAAATTTGAGTCACAAGTATTATAATAACCGTAAAATTTAAGCATCTACCCGATTATTTGAGCATTTTCAAATCAGTAGGATTTTTTGATGGCTTTTAGATCAAAAATAAAGTGAAACTTGACCTATCTTTCCCTTATGAATTTGCAGCCTAAAAAGGTTAAGTTTTATGCTTTTTATTTGGCATTGTTGTGTCTCATTTTGAGCCACTCTGCTTTTGGTCAATTCAAATACGAAACACTTTCCACTGCACAAGGTCTTTCGCAAGGATATATTTGGCAAATTTTACAATGTAAAGATGGTTTCCTGTGGATGACGACAAAAGCTGGACTCAATCGATACGATGGTTACTCTTTTAAAGTTTATGACTATGACGCTTTTGACCCATACACAATCTCCAATAATGCCACCTACTATTTGTATGAAGACAGTAAAGGTCGCATTTGGGTAGGCACTGACCACGGGCTCAATATTTTTGATAAAAAAACAGAAAAGTTTTACAGATTATTTCACGACCCCAAAGATGCAAACAGTCTTAGTGGCAACGAAGTATTGGAACAAATTACAGAGCTAGCTGACGGACGATTTTTGGTCAATACCTCTCATGAAAATTTTGACTTGGTAACCATTGATGAAGATTTTTTTGAAAATCAAAAAAGCATCAGGATTTCGCATATAAAGAAACCCAAAAACTCTTTTAACCCGGGTAACTACTACAATCAAGTGTCTTATACCGATAAAGTTGGCCGCACTTGGTACAAATGCGACAGTTTAACATACAGATTGAATGAAAAAACCTACCAATTTGAATTGCAAAAAAATATCAACATTGGAGGAACACAAATCATAAAAAACGATGATGGAAGTGTATGGAATAATGATGAATATGTGACTCTTTATGATGGAATATCTGCCTACCCAACATTTAAAAAACCAATTTTCAACGGGCATACTGGTAGCATTTTATTTGAAGAAAATGGTCGCTTGTGGCGATCTAATAATAATCTGGGAGTTATAGAAATTTTTGATGTCTCTAAATGGAAAAAAGGAAATGCAGTTGATCCCAAAGAAAGTCTTTTTTTAACGGTAAATAATGTATTCGCCAATTTTTTTTTCAAAGACAAAACGGGATTGGTATGGGTGGGATTGAACGGTCACGGACTAAAAAAATATTCTTTTGAGTCTGAAAAGTTTAATCACTTAGTCCCAAATCAAAGCATCAAAAATATTTTTGCAGATCCAAGGAACAACTTATATATACGATCTTGGAATGGAGAAACACTGATAGATTCAAAGGGCAAAATACTCAACAGTCTTATGAAAGGAACGGATCCAAGGGTATTGGATTATTTCATTTCTAAACAAGGAGACCTTTGGATCACTAAAAGAACAGATAAAAAATCAGGCTTCATTTCAGCTATAGAAAAAATCAATCCTGAAACCAGACAAGTGAAGGTTTATAAAACAACATTCAAAAACAGTTATTATCATGAACAGCATATTTCAGAAGACAAATTAGGTAGATTATGGATTGGTGGACATGGAGGTGCGATTGGTGTATTCGATACCTTAAGTGGTGATTTCATAGAATTTACAATCAATACAAATCCAAAAAGCCCACTATCCGACGATGCATTAATCACATCCATATATCATGACAAAGCTGGAACTGTATGGATAGGAACCGAGTTTGGATTTACGAGCATTGAAAACAAAAATATATTTGAAAAAGGCCCAAGAATCACTTGGTACGAGAATAACCCAGATAATAAGACATCGCTGAATAATAATAGTGTCAGTAGCTTTTTGGAAGACCCAATAAATAACCAATTACTTTGGATTGGCACTAAAGGCGGTGGGCTCAACCTCATGGAAAAATCTACAGGTAAGATCAGACACATCACCACCCAACAAGGTCTTTGCAATAATACAGTCTACGGATTATTAACCGATGATTCTGGTAATATTTGGGGCAGTACCAACAATGGGCTCTTTTGTATTTTGGCCACCAAGGACAGAACAGCAGATTTTGAAATAAGACATTTTACCGAAGCAGCGGGCCTTCAAGACTCAGAATTTAATACGAATGCTTATTGTAAAATGCCCAATGGAAATCTGGCGTTTGGAGGTGTCAGTGGACTCAATCTTTTCAATCCCAAAGAGATTTTACTAGACACATTTGCTCCGAATATTTTTATTACAAAACTCATTGTTGGTAATCAGGTCATTAAGAATAATGATGAGACTGGCATTTTGACAAAAGCCATTGAATTTACTGAATCTATCACTTTAGATCATAAACAAGATGTTTTTACGATTGAGTTTTCTTCTTTAGATTTCAGAGCTCCTGATCAAATAAAATACCGTTACCAATTAGAAGGTATTGATGATAGTTGGATAGAAAGTGGAAATCGGAGAAATGTAAGTTACTCGCATTTGCCAGCAGGCAACTACACTTTCAGAGTCCAAGGAAGTAATAGTTTAGGAATTTGGAATAATCAAATAAAAGCACTTACCATCAAAATTCTACCACCGTGGTACACTTCCTGGTATGCTTATTTATTTTATTTGGTTTTGTTTGGTTGGGGAATTAAGGCGTATTACCAATACAAGATTGATCAAAATAAAATGGCGGCGCAACTCCAATTTGAGCAAAATGAAAGTCACCGGATCAAAGAATTAGATAAGATCAAAACGCATCTCTACACAAACATTACCCATGAGTTTCGCACACCGCTCACCGTCATCTTGGGCATGGTGCAGCACATCAGAAAATCAGCAAGTGAACATTTGGAAAATGGTTTGGAAATGATAGAGCGCAACGGCAATAATCTTTTGCGTCTCGTCAATGAAATGTTGGATTTGTCCAAACTTGAAGCGGGCAAAATGGAACTGAATCTCATCCAAGGCGATGTCATAAATTTTATCAGATACATTGTAGAATCATTCCATTCAGTGGCAGAAAGCCAGGAAAAAAAGATGCATTATCTTTCTGCACTCGATCAAATGTACGTAAAATATGATGAAGAAAAATTGCGGCAAATAGTATCTAATTTACTTTCTAATGCCTTGAAATTTACTTCCAAAAAAGGAGATATTTATATTTCTATTACTATTGACAATCTAAGTCAATTGGTCATTAAAGTAAAAGACACAGGCAAAGGAATTTCTGAAAGCCAAATCCATTTTATTTTTGACAGATTTTATCAAGCAGACACAACGGTCACACGAAATGCCGAAGGGACAGGCATTGGTCTTGCCTTGACCAAAGAATTGGTGCAGCTAATGGATGGAGAGATTTCTGTAAAAAGCCCTCCAATAGGGTCCAAAATTGGGACAGAATTTACGGTCACTCTTCCTTTGGATATCATCCATGATTTTGCAGAAGAATCAGAAAAGTCTTATCTGAAAGAAATGGATAATGCACGGACTGATAAAACTCACTCAATTGAGTATATCAATGGTCTAAAAAAATTAAATTCGGATAAACCTTTGATACTCCTAGTAGAAGACAATGCGGATGTCGTGGCTTATACGGCAAGTTGTCTGAATGATTATCGTTTGGCAATTGGTAAAGATGGACAAGAAGGTTTTGAAATAGCATGTGATATGGTGCCTGACCTTATTATAACGGATGTAATGATGCCGTTTATGGATGGATATGAAATGACCAAAAGATTGCGAAATGATGAACGCACTAGTCATATACCCATCATCATGCTCACTGCCAAGGCCGACATCGACTCCAAGTTGGAAGGAATTGAATATGGCGCAGAGGTCTACCTTGAAAAACCTTTTAATGTTGACGAACTAGTCTTGCGTGTTCGCAAACTATTAGACCAAAGGGTCATCCTACAAAAAGCATACGCAAGTCAGATGGGATTTAATTGGGACCTCACAGAAACATCAAATAATGAAAGTACAACAACCCATTTTCAGTCTATCGTCATTCCTACGATTGAAAATGAATTTGTCAGAAAAGTAACAACAGAAATTGAAGCCCACTTATCGGACGAAAATCTAAGTGTCGAACAACTTGCAAAAAATCTATTTATGTCTTACTCGCAAGTACATCGTAAACTCAGTGCCATCATGGGTATGTCACCCAACCAGTACATACGGATTTTGAGACTCAAAAAAGCCAAAGAATTGCTAATAAACACCGATGATACCATTTTAAATATTTCCATGCTCTGTGGATTTAGTGACCCCAGTTACTTTGGTAAAGTTTTCAAACAAGAGTTTGGTGTGTCGCCACATGAATGGCGACTTAAATAAATCGATATGAATTAAGAGACAAAAGGTCGGAGCATCCATTCAGTCTTTTTTTATACTTTGCAAGTTCTTTTTGACCACTTTTACCCCAATCTAAAGAAGTTTTTTAAGTACTCATGATATACAAATCTCCAAGGTAAAACCAAAAGATTCAAAATAATTCCAGCAACGCAAATCCAGAAGAAAGAGATTAAATCTTCATCTAATTGTCCCGAATTTTTTGCGGGTAAATAAGTTCCTATGATCCATGCGGATTTGTAGAGCAACTGAAGTAAAAGAATAGGTATAAATTTTAGCGGGAAACGTATTCCAAATAAGTTAAGAACTGAAAAAGCAGCCCAGAAACTAATGGTAACTCCAGTTAAAGTGTCCATTTGTTCTTCTGGAAATAGGATTGTAGACCAGTTGTCATATGATAAACTAATAAAATTCAGAAAAAACAAACTTCTCATTACATGAAGCCTCCAATTTGGGACGCTCACACCATCATCTTAATGATGTTCGATTGTATTTTTATTATCCATTAGTAGCAGATTAGTTGAATATTCTAATCAGACGAATAAAATTTTCAAAGGGTTGTAATATACAGGTGAGACATATTATGCAACCGAGTAGATTTTTTTCACATAGACCCTTATTTAATCCGATTGAAAACAACATCATTTGCCCCAAAATTTGTTATAGATAACGAGCCAATTTTTCCTTTTTTATTTCTTGTAAAAGTGATCTCACAGGAAAAAGTGATCGCACCATTAAATTTGTCATTTCCTATTTGAGTTAAAACGACATCACTCAATCTATCATGGGTCATAACCAATTGGCCATTGACTGTTTTTAAAGTGAAAGCTGAGGATAATGCTTCATTTCGAAATACCCCTCCATATTCTTTTAGGTTTACAACTTCAATTGGCTTTGTTTCTGCAACCATTTTTGGTGCTTCTGCATTTGGTACTTCACGTTGTTTGAATTTGTCAAATAAATAAAATTCTGCGATATCCATACCGGTCTTATAGGATAGAAAAGATTCATCATTGCTCAGCAAAATAATGGATAAACGATTGTCTTGGAAGCGACCTAAATAGGATTTAAAGCCGGCATCACTACCTGTGTGATTGTATACCTCCAGCCCTTTGTAATTTCTTATGAACTGCCCTTTCAAATGATAAATAGTTTCACCATCGACAACTGCTAAAATCGCAGGTTCTTTATTTTCGAGGTAGGAAATTTGATTAAATCGAGGGATTAAATCGGCATCACCAACGATTGGCTTTTCAAAATTCAATACCCATTTGACTAAATCTTCGGCAGTTGTCAATAAACTTGTTGGTCCAACTGTGGCATAATTTAAATTCCTTTTTTCATAAATTCCATTTTCGCTACCGTAAGAATAAGCTCTGTTTTTTACAATTTTTTGGTGGTCGTCATAAAATAAAGTGTTGTTCATTTGGAGCGGTTTAAAAATAAACTCATCCGTAAATGCTGCGAAACTTTTTCCCGATACCCTTTTTACCACTTCAGCCAACAATGTAAAGCCCGTATTACTATATTTATATTGTGTTCCTGGAGTAAAATTTAATGACTTTTGCTTGTAAATCAACTTGAGTATTTGCTCTGTTGTGATGACATCGTCCATTCTCCACCCGGCCAAAGTTAATAAAGCCCACTGATCTTTGAGACCACTGGTATGAGCACATAAATGACTTATAGTTATTGGCTTATCATAAATAGGAAGTTCTGGTATGTATTTTCTGACGTCATCATCAAATTTTATTTTGCCTTCTTTTTCTAAAAGAAAGATAGCGAAAGACGTGAATTGTTTTGAAACTGAAGCAACATGAAATATTGTCTGAGGTGAATTGGTTACGTCATATTCAAGATTGGCCATTCCATATCCTTTCTTTAAAACAACTTCACCATTTTTCACAACCGCAACAGACACACCAGCTGTTTGATCATTGTATTTTGAAAATAAAGAATCAATTCTTTTTTCAATTGGGTCACTCATCTGGGCAGACAGCACATGGATAGCGATATAAAAAACAAAGGATTGTATAAATAAGTGTTTCATACTTAGCAAAAGTTGTTTTAATTATTCGGAAACGAGCAATTAATTCCGATAACGAACTGTGTTATGAAATATTGGCTTCGAGATAGAATGGACGGTGCTTTAATACTGGAAAACATCAAAGTGCTAACTAGAAAAAATAAAAGTATTTTTTCCAATCAAATTTAAGTAAGTGCTCTTAATTGAACTTTCTTCTTTCTTCTTTCATCTCTCATCTTGAGATTTTATAAACTACTCAGCAGATAGATGCTTATTTAATCTTACTTTTTATTGCTTCCCATTTTTCAACGATCGGCTTCAAAATGTGATCTTCTACGCCATATACTTTTCCTTCTTTGGCCAGGGGCATGAATTTATCAACATACTGCTGGCTTAAAGAATCAGAATCTCCGTATTGGTTTCGTAGCTTGTCTAGCTGGAGGTGTAAATCTTTTTTTATTGTAGCATAAGCCGGATCATTGTAATAATTATGCTGCTCTAAAGGATCTTTTTTCCGGTCGATCAATTCCCAATAATCAAGATCAAAATAGTAATGGATGAGTTTATATTCCTTTGTGATGACCGCATAATGTCTGTTCACGTTGTGTTCTGAAGGATGTTCATAATAGTGGTAATAGGCAGCATCTCGATTCCAATTTCCCACCTCACCAGTTAGGACAGGAAGCATACTCAATCCTTGCATATCAGCCGGTGGTTTCACGCCAGCAGCATCCAAAAATGTTTGAGCAAAATCCAAATTTTGCACAAGTTCATCAGATACACTTCCGGCTTTGATTCTATTTGGCCACGATACCAATAAAGGCGTTTTAAAACTTTGGTCGTAAACAAACCTCTTATCAAACCAGCCATGTTCACCCAGGTAAAATCCCTGATCAGAAGTATAAACGATGATGGTATTCTCCATTAAATCATTGGCTTCCAAATAATCCAAAACCCGACCGACATTCTCATCAACCGCCTTTATTGTACCTAAGTAGTCTTGCATATATCGTTGGTAGCGCCACTGCGTGAGTTCTTTTGCAGTCATAGTAGGATATCGCTTTTTAAAATCTTCAGCAATCACCTGGTATGATTTGTCAAAATTTGCTTTTTGTGAGGCATCCATCCTACCGACAGTCATTTCATAGCGACGTTTGTCTGCACCAATCTCTTCTTTCAATCCCATTTCGTCCATCAACTCAGGATACAATTTGCTATCAGCAGCCCAACCCATATCACCTTGAATATTCATGGTTGCCACCTTTGCTGCAGGCATTCCTTCGTGATCGTCAAATAAAGTAGCCGGTTCCGGAAATACTTTTTTGGTAAATTCCTCCATGTGTCTTTCGGCCATGAGCCAAGGACGATGCGGAGCTTTATGCAAATACATGAGCATAAAAGGGCTGTCCTTTTTGCGTTCTTTATCCAGCCAGTCTAGCGTCATATCTGTAACAATGTCGGTAACATAACCTTTCACTTTGATCTCGCCCTCATTTTTGGTAATAAAATCAGGATTGTAGTAAAACCCTTGATCAGGTAATATTTTATATTGATCAAAACCTTTTGGGTTATTGCCAAAATGCAACTTGCCAAACATGGCTGTTTGGTATCCGGCTTTCTGCAATAACTGCGGAAAAGTGACATTGTTTGTGTCGAAAGGAGCGACATTATCAACCTTACCGTTTATATGCGAATGTTTTCCTGTAAGTATGGTCGCCCTGGATGGCGCACAAATGGAATTCGTTACACTGGCATTGGTAAACAGCATACCCATTTTGGCGATTCTGTCAATATTTGGAGTTTCAATCAAACTTTTATCATAGGCGGAGATGGCTTGATATGCATGATCGTCAGACATTATGAAGACAATGTTGGGTCTCTTGAGTGTTGGTTTTGCCTCTTCTTTGCATCCCCACATCAGGATGAAGCATAAAATCAGATTTAAGTGTAGTATCTGCACCTTCCAAGAGGTACTTGAACGATTGTGGCTAAACATCATGATGAAGTATTTCTGAATGGAAGGTAGTCAATAGGGGAGGAATTTACCAAATAACTTGTCTCTTTATTTTTATGAATGAAATGGGGAATAATGGGAATATTAATAAATAGAAACCTATTCTTTGGATTCACCGAGCGATCCAAATATGGCTTTTACTAATTGTGAAACCAGTTTTAAGAAATCTAAAACCACATATTAGCGTAATGCAAATGCATTGTAATAGACCAACTATTTGACTAACAACTGCTGGTATTTATGAACGAGATCTCTCACTTTTCCAAAATCATCAACTGGCAGATTACAAAATGCAACAGCGCCACTTTTAGTAGCCGGATCAAAATAAATGAAAGAATAAACACCGACAGATCCCCCATTATGTAATCGGTACCCTGTAGGAGAAATTGCCCAGAAAACCGCTACACCTTGTTGGTCGTTGAATGCAAAGTCGTTGTGGTTTTCAAAGGAATCCTCTGCAAGTTGTGGATTAAAAAGTGTTTGATAAGCGCCAGCACTCAAAAGTTTGCCATTGCCATGGTAACCGTTTATCATCTCAATGAGATATTTACTCAAGTCTTCGATATTCGTTTTTAAGCCTCCTGCAGGAAAGTCAGTCATTTCATACTGGGGCATTTTGACGGCTTTGGATGGCGATTTTCGGTTGTCTGGCATATAGATCTTGCTCCTTTTTGTAGCTTCTATGTCTTTATTTTTCCAGCTAGAATGGGACATATTGAGTGGCTTGAAAATGTGCAATCTCGTATATTCTTCAAAAGAAATACCTGTTGTAATCTCTACAATTCGAGCGGCAATGGCTGCATCCAAATTAGTATAATCAAATTTTTTTCCTGGGAGACTAGAGAGAAAGTTTTCAGGGGTGTACCATTTACCTTCCGGCTGTGTATATCGTTTGATGTGTTCATCAAGGCTGATTTGTCGGCCCATTTTAAAATATGTGATGGCATCTTTTATGTCTTCAGGGGTAGTAGTATTGATGGGGTAGTCTTCCACAAGATA
>ENA-UOWO01008037-UOWO01008037.1-activated-sludge-metagenome-genome-assembly--contig:-NODE-8037-length-10238-cov-4.972307_pt1 | contig 10238 bp, 8 predicted proteins | sample MGYA00238148_ERZ761564 | MGnify/ENA primary metagenome ERZ761564 (study PRJEB28885, sample SAMN05720194) | activated sludge metagenome | isolation source: Anaerobic digester | place: USA...
CCAATTAAGTCATTACCTCCAATAAAATTTCGAGTAGTTTGGGACTTATCGAAATTCAAGTCAATTTTTTCTTTGTTAAGTATTGCCGCCAACTGTTCTCCAGATCCTGGATAAATTAGTTTCAAAATTGACTCGAAAAGCAAACAACCTTTAAATAAGTGGATTAAGTATGGTTCAATTGTACCGCCATTATCACTTCTAATTTTTAACTGAAAAAGGCGCTCTTCACTTTCATATATAAAAAGATACAATGCAGGAATTATTGATTTGTAGTCTTCGTTTTTTTCTTCAATTTTCTTTACAACAAATTTATCTATAACATCCTTTATTGTAAATGTTGTCCCTAAAATAGAACTGAAATCATTGATTAGTGGAACAAACAATTCGCGAATTTTACTAACTGGGACATTAACAATTGGGTTTGAATAGGTATCGTTAAGTGCATAAAATGCTAAAGATGCAGAATTTTCCCAATCGAATTTGCTCCCAACAGGTTTATTTTTGACGTCTTCGGAAAAGGCAGCGTCAAAATAGAATAATGATTTTTCGTAGTACTTAATATCGAATGAATGTATGCCACAAAAATAAAAAGGTGTGCCCTTATGTATAAAGTAATATATGTCCTTATTCCATGAATAAATTTCTATTAGTAACTTTTCGTATTTTGCTAAACTCTCAGAAGATAAAATTGGGTCACCAGTTGCTGTATTCCAATATCTCGCAATCCCATTTTCAATATTTTGCTTATTAAAAAAATCATCTGCCTTGAGTGGTGTTTTGTCTAAGTAGATTCTTTCTAAAATAGCTTTGTCTTGTGTAGTAAGCATGATCCATTATTTAATAACTACTTGCCCATTCATCAACAAAGGTATAAGCCAATCACGAAGCTCAGTAAGCTTTTCGTTTTCTTTTGAATTTATAAGGACTTTTTCAATAAACGGATTAATCTTATTGGAAAATGTCTTTAATAGTTCACTATTTGGCTTTAATACAAGAATTGAAGAAAAGTCTTCTTTATTCATATTTGCAAAAGTGTTCCCAGTCTTAGCTTTTGCATATTTAAAGTAGTCGCGAAAATAAAAATATAAATAGTATCTGTTTTCAAATTTTTCACAAACGATTGTATTTAACTGCTGGTTAGTTTGTGAATTTTCTGTTGTAAACCCCACCAAACCTGGAGTTGCTATACAAGTTACACAAATTGACCCACTTGGTATATATTTATTTTTTTGGGAATCAGCTCCAACTTTGCTTAATTTCAATTCTGTTTTAATAATATGCATATGACCTCTTACATCACCGATACAAATAAATGGCACATCATTTCCAAAGTTAGACTTGTCATTAGTTGAAGGTGTTTTCCCAGTTACTATATTTGATTCTATAGAATCAAGCTTCATAACCTCCCACCCCTCTGGGATTTCTCTTTTTAGTTCATCATTCCACACCATCTTCCCCCCACTTGATTTATATGGCTTGCCATTTTCATCTAGGAAATCAAACTGGACAAACCAATAGTCGTAAATGGTTTTGGCGAGGGATTCAAGTTCTGAGTTAATTTTATTGTTTAGTTCGATTTTTTTATCAATATTTCTAAGCAAAGTGGTGATTTCTAATTGTGCACTAAGACTTTGATCTGGTATTAATATTTCTTTTAGTAAACTTACTGAAAGGTTACCTTGAACGCTCCCGTTGTCAAAATTTTTTAATTGCTTTATGAAAAAATTCGAGTTAATGCAATAATATAAATATTCTAATAATGCCATTCCACCTTTTGGGCGGATAATAACTAAAGAGGATGCAATTGCCCCTCGGTCAAAAGTGATGAATGCATTTTTCCCAATTGAGCCTCTTATACATAAAACAAGGTCACCCTTTTGGGTCTTGCCAGATCTTAGTCGGCTAAATGCAATTTCATTAATTTTATCTACATTTAATAAATCAACTTTCCCATCTATCAAATGCTGTGAGCTTATAAAAGGGATACCAAGTTTTGTAAACTCAGATTTTTTTGGATAGTTATTACTTCTATCTCCATTTACAAAATTACAAATTTCTTTAAGTGGTACGAGTCTATTTTGCATGTTCTAAACTTCCTAATCCAGAAACAATCTCCTGATGTAAATTTATAGATGCTTCAAAATCCTTATTAAGATTAGCTTTAAATATTTTTAATCTTGTATCAAATTCATCTTGGGTAATTTCTACATAATCAAGCTTTACTACAAAATACTGCCCGGCACTAAAGCTGTAATTCTTCTGTTTAACCTCATCAAAACCAACTACCACTGAAAAGTCTTCTATTGCTTTCTTGCTTCTAAATGCATTAATTATTTTTTGCTCCTCCTCTTTATTCAAAACCGTTTTCTGGTTTTTACCTTCTTTTACTTTGGTTCCTAGTTTGGAAGCGTCCACTAACACAACTTTATCCTTATTAGTTTTATCAATCATTATCACAGAAACATTAGTTCCTGTGGTGGCAAAGATGTTTGAGGGCATGGAGATAACTCCTTTCAACCACTTATTATCAATTAATCGTTCTCTGATTTTTCTTTCAATCCCGCTTTGTGCAGTCAAAAAACCAGTTGGGACTACAATTGCAGCATGTCCTGTGTCAGATAAACTGTACATAATGTGCTGAATAAATAGCAGGTAAATTGCCATGCTATCTTTTTTCTTCTTAGGAATACTAGGTATATCTGCAAAAAACCTTTCATTAAAATTTGGCAGTCCTAATATTTGATCGTGTTCAGCTGAGAAATCCATTTTAAATGGAGGGTTACTTACTATGAAATCAAATTTTTTAGCTATATGCTTTGGGTCAGTAATCGTATTCCCTTGAATAATGTGGTCAATTGAATGACTTAAGTTATTCAAGATCAGGTTTAACCGTAGTAAGTTCGATGACTTTTGAGAAATATCTTCAGAGTAAATACTGCACTTATCCTGGCCAATCCTATGTGCAATATTCATAAGAAGTGTGCCGGATCCAGCAGCAGGGTCATAAACTGTAACATTAGCAGGCTTACTATCTCCAACTAAAATTTCCGCCATGATCTTAGCTATGGTATGGGGAGTGTAATACTCGGCATATTTGCCACCACCATCTTTGTTATAGTCTTTGATCATGTACTCAAAGAGCGTTGAAAAGAAATCAAAACCCGCTGTAAATACTGACTCAAAGTTGAACTTACTATCTGCTAACTTATTAATAATTTTCTTGGCAGTTAAATCGTGCTGAGATTTATCGTTTACTGCACTTTGGATTAAGTTTTCTTCGAACAAGCGAATTTCTGTATTACCTGAGGTGTGGACCGAGAACACATCAGAGTTAAGTACAGCAATATCATTCAGAGTGTCATCAAAAAGCTTTGCGAAACCATTATTATTCTGATTCTTGAATAAGTATTCAAGCAGGTGATCTGGTTTAAGATGAGCTGTCTTTGTTCCTAATTCAACCATCAGTAAAGCGTAGTCGTTTTCTGAAATTGCTTTTAGGTCTTCGTAAGATTTTAATTCCGGGTGTAATTTATTAATTTCAAACAGAAATTTGTCATTGAGGAATTTATACAGGAAAGATTGTGTGACTATCTTATATTCATTAGCATCGCCACCAAGGCCGGCACTTGCACAGATTCCTTTAATCTCATCAATTAATTGGGTAGATTTTTTTGAAAATTCTCTTGTGTCCATATTTTTTTATTCCCCTTGATACTCCTCAAGATATTCATCAGCAGTATAATCTATCAATTTCTGGATTATATCTGCATTGATGGCATATTTACCTGAGTAGAAACTAGATAAAATATCCTCACCGGTGGCACGTTTAAAATACCCGGTATTGTCTAAAAGCGATTGACTATTGCGAAGCCTATTATCAATCTTACTTTTAGCACTGTTCATTAATTCGTAAAGGGCAATATTTTCACTGACTTTTCCTGATGGGACTAAATTTTTATAAACTACTGCAAATTTTTTATCCCCATCAAACTTTTCAACCAGCATTGCATACTTGCGGTTAAGCTCTTTTATTTGTTCGAAAATTTGTCTTAACCTTTCTGATTCAAAGCGCATATTCTCCAAGCTTTCCGGATTTGGGTTCAAGTGATGTTTTTGCAAAAGGTCAATAAATGCTTCGTAAAGTGTTACCCAGTCAGGATCTTTTTTATTGATATTCTTATCCAGCTCTAAGCGGACACTTACAGTTCTCTCAATTAAATCATCAGAAAGTAGTTTTAATTCTTCTTCGCCAGTTTTTGTAAATGTAAAGATGACTTCTTCAATGGCAGTATTCAGTAATTCTTTAGAATTTACATCGTTCATAGCTTCTTTTAAGTTGAGAAGCTTCATCCTGTCTTCGACCATTGTTAGGAGCTTCCCTAGCTTTTTGAAATCCAGCTTTTCCTGAATCTCGGTATAACCTAACAGTCTGGCGATATTGTAGATATCCCTAGCAGATTCTAAAGCGGACTTTAAGCTTAAGATGGTCTGCCTTTCATCTATGGCAGAAATTTGACTACTAAATGTTTCTAAGTTGTCTGTAGAGAAGTCTATAATGGCTCGTTGAATGTCGCTAACTTTTTGATCAATTTCCTCTTTACTCATAAACAAGGAGCCAAAGATATTATTAGGATCTTCATCATCTAAGTTCTCGCTATATTCCTCTTTAAGTTCTCTAAAATATGCTTGATTGGTAACTTCAAATTCCGCAGAAATATCAGCGAAGTCAACTACATACCCAATTTTAAAGTTCTTATATGGTCTGTTTACCCTAGTTAGTGTTTGTAATAAATTATGGGCTCGAATCTTTCTGCCCAAGTACAATTTCTTTAGTCTAGGAGCATCGAAACCAGTGAGTAACATTGAGTAAACAAACAGGATATCGATTTTGCCATCTTTGAAATCCTTCATTTCTGCTTTGCGGATTTCTTTGTCGTCTTCGTCGTGCAATATCAGGGCAGAGGTAAGCTTGTGGGTGTCTGCTTTTTGTTTGAAAATCCGAAACATTTCTCTCGCTTGATCTGAACTATCACAAACAACCATGCCCCCTATTGTTTTTTCGCCAAAGCGGATTCTGGAATTGATAAAGTCATTAACAATATATTCCAGCATCGGTTCTACAAATTTCTCGTGAGCATAAAGATCTTTTCTGTTTATTGAACCATCTTGGATGTTGATCTCGCGTACAACTTTATTAATTTTTTCTTTATAGCTTGTTTCAATTTCCTCACGAATTAGTTTTAGTGTGTAGCCGTCTCTGATTGAGTCGTTGTAGTAATACTTATGAATATACTCGCCAAAAATATTCCTGGTTGTTTTACTGTCCTCCTTTTGAGAAGAGTCAGTAATATCTCCCTCTTGATCGTGTTCTTTATAGATTATTAAAGGAGTACCGGTTAAGGCTAACTTTATTGAGTCTTTGTCTGAATTGTATAAATTCGCCAAGAAAGACCCCCTTGGATCGTAGCTTCGATGAGCTTCATCAATAAAGAATACTTTTTGAACATTAATATTGTAGCCACTATCTCGAAGAGTTACTGTATCCTCCCGGAATTTATGAATATTAACAACTGTAATCCCTTCTTTGGAGGCATTATTAGCAAAGTCTTTGATCAAATCGTCTTTGGTATTGATGGAGTGAACGGTTAACCCACGTTTGGCAAATTCATCTTTTGCTTGAGTTGCCAGATCCAGACGGTCAACGACAAAATAGAATTTTGGGATAATACCTTTTTTAGCAAAATAATCCTGAAGAGTTCTGATATTGTAATAAGCCAAGGCAGTTTTGCCTGACCCTTGGGTATGCCAAATTACACCACGATTAGTGCCATCATCTAGTTTATTTATTATTGCTTTAGTCGCAAAAAACTGCGGATAACGCATAATATGTTTTTGAATTGAAACTTGTCCTGTGTTCTCATCCAGTTGGTCAACATAACAAATTGCATACTTCAACCAGTCTTTAAGTCTGCTCTTAGTATAAAGAGATGAAATGATTCTGTTTGTAGGAGTATCAATGTCTTTGTTTGAGACAAATTCAGGTGAATTCTTAATGATAGTACAGTTGTTATCTGTCAGAATGAAGTCTTCAATTTTTTCGTCAATGTCTTTTATTTCATCGATATAGTCAGACTTCTTTTGTTCTCGGAAATTATTAAACTTAGTTTCTGAGTTCTTAGCTGTAGTGGCATAAAATGCACCTTGCAGTTTGTTTGTGTCGGTATCGTCATATTCCATGTTGTTAGAGAAGACTAACAACTGGGTTATATTTATAAATTTCTTAAATTTTTCGTTTTTAAAACGCATGTGGATTCTATCTCTTTCTGCCTTAATCCCCTCAAAGTTATTTGGTTTTTTAACTTCTAAGAATGACAAGGGCAGTCCATTAACAAAAACCGTTAAATCAGGTCTGAACTCATCCTCACCGTTTTTATTTGTTAATTCTGTAGTTACATGGAAAGTGTTATTAGAAAAGTCATCCCAGTCAATTAGTCTTAGACTGCCTTCCCCTGAGCCAATCAGCCTTTTATAAAATGCCCGCCCCAAATCATCATAACCTAGTTCTTGGTTGATATTGCGTAGTTCCTGGTTAATCTCTTCCTCGCTGACATCTAGATTCAACTTTTTAAGTTGCTCGATAAAGATATTCGTGATGATATTTGTTTCAGAATCGAAGTTGAAGTGCTTATTTTTAAGTGAGAAGTAGATATACCCTAACCTCGTAAAATGTATCAGAGCGGGTATTTTAACACGAGAATCTTCGTTGAATGCCATAGTAAAAAATATGAGTTTATTAATTGAACGTCATGCTTTATTATGTCTGTAATAATCTTTTTTGTAAATAGAATATATAACAGTTATGAAAGGCTATATCTTTCGCTGCAACGAAAAAACTAGACAAGAGGTTTTCGATCGTAAATTATTTGGGGAGGAGATGATGTATTTGCCTTTGGTAAAGATGATTCAAACAGATGATTTACTGTTTCTTTATGATTTGTCTACATATGAGTTTTCTGGGCCGTATAAACCGGTTGGTGCTGGTGCGGAAAGGATTGAGCCTGGAGCTTGGAAAGCAGGATTTCCGGCACAGATTAGGTTTGAAATTACGGGCGAGACAAAGACCATACCGTTCCGACTTATTGAAAAGGTGATTAAGAAGTATCATAAAGGGATGTATCCGGATATGGAATTGGATGAAGTGCAAACAAATAAAATATTAAAGATTTTCAATTCCTTTTAACTACCCGATAGTCTGTCTTATTCTCTGGTAGTGTAGAATAATAAACGAATTCATAAACTTTTCCGATAAATGACCATTTTGGTTGAAAATATCGATTGTGATAAAACAGGGTTTAACCGTTTAAGCAGTATATACGAAAAAATTATCACAAGTACTGATTCTGATATAACTCTCGATTTTTCAAGGGTAAGTTGGTTCGATGCGCATATGAGCTCACCCTGTGGTGCAATTCTGGAAAAAGCTAGAAATTCAGGTAAGAAAATTAGAATTATTAACTTACACGAACAAGTCGAAACTATACTTGCCAAAAACGGTTTTCTCTTGGAATTCGGTTATAAGCAAGTGGTTGATGGACACGCTTCAACCATACCTTACAAAAAATTCAAACTCAATGGTAAAGATGAATTTATTAAACATATTGAGTTAGATTTACTTGCTCACAGAGGTTTTACTGAAACAAAAGATAAAGAATGTGTTTTGATGAATATCTTTGAGATTTTTGATAATGCAGTTGTGCATTCTGAATCACTAGAAGGAGTTTTTTGTTGTGGTCAACTATTTCCTCAAAAGAAAAATCTTGATTACAACATTACAGATTTAGGTGTAGGTTTTAGAGAAAGAATATTTAAATCAAGATCAATTACGTTTAATAGTGATATAGAAGCAATTAAGTGGGCGATGGTTGGTCTTAATTCTTCCAAAACTGATAGACCGGGTGGAATGGGATTAAGAAGATTACAGGATTATATGATCAAGACAAAAGGAATTTTAAGAATTGTTTCGTATAAAGGGTATATAAAAGTCACAAGCACAGGCATTTCTGAGGAGACTTTAGATGCTGAATACCCAGGAACCGTTATACACCTTGGTTTTCATGCGAAAATTTCATAAGTTTGCTATAATCCTTGGGATTTTGTATATTTTAGTAATTAGTGTTTAAGGAGCTACAAAATGAAAGATATTGATCTAACAACAATTGTAGGGACAAACTTCTATGTAGCATCTGAGGATGGGGATAAAGTCTTTACTGTCGTCAGAGATTCTATCAATAGAGGTGATAAAATTAACATTTCCTTTGGTAAGGCAAAGGTTGTTACTTCTGCTTTCTTAAATTCTGCATTTGGTAGACTTTATGGAGTTTATAAAGAACCCGAAATTGAAAATCATCTGTCGTTTACAAACCTCACAAATAATTACTCGGAACTACTAAACGCGACAAAAGAATTGGCTAAAAAATACTATACAAAGCCAGAGGCTTTTAAAAACGTTAACTCTTCTGATGTTGATTAATGGCAACATATACGAAAATTTATCAACATCATTTTTCAAACAATAAATACTTTCTAGACACTTGTGTTTTGCTTTTCATTTTTAGTTCCCTTGTAACAACCCCCCAACATTTGCAAGTCAAAGTAGCAAAGTATTCACAAGCTCTCAACTCAATAATTAATTCCCAAGGTGGAATTTTCACCTCAATTATTGTTCTTTCGGAATATATTAATAGAAGCGCAAGGGAAACCTATCAAACCTTCTTTAAAAGCAAATACCCAAACTATAAAGACTATCGAAAAAGCCAGGATTTCATACCATATGCAAAAATTATTGAAAATGAACTTGAAAATATATTAAAAACTCTGAAGGTAATTAATCATAAAAATATTAAGAAGGAATTGATTGATTTAATTAAGGATTATGGCTCGGGTAATAAAGATTTTAACGACCAATTAATAGCAGAACTTTGTGAAGACAATAATATTCATCTAATAACCGACGATAAAGACTTCAAGTTTATAACTCAGAATATTCAAGTAATTACCGCCTAAAATTATTTGTGCATGAAGTGAGATTAAATATTAATAAACATACTAAGGTTCGGCTAATTCCGTTCGAGAAACATAACCCCTTCTTGAGTCCCAATAATTGAAAAAGTATTCTTTCTAAAAACTCTTGTGATAAGACTAATTTCTTCAAGGAATTCTTGTATTGAGTCTGCCAGCTTAAGTTCTTCTGAGTCTGTTTTTATTGTTTCACCTAGGAATTTTATTGCCTCATCCTTATCAATAACAAAAGAATGATGTTTATAAAGATAAACTAAAGAACCAGCTACAATTTGTGGAGTAATCTTGTCAGGCAGATTCTTACCACTTAACAACTTCTCAGCGTATTGAGCAGCCGATTCAGATACCCTTTCAAAGTACCCGAGTGTTTGAAGGTTTAGCTGGGTTGCCAGATACTTTGCAAACATATCACTCGCTTCGGGATATTTTTTAGTCAGATTTGCAAGATACTCAACTGCATTTCCTAAGCCAAGAGCTGGCAAACCACCTATCTGTGGATCAATTGGTCCAAGTTGGCTCATTGTACCCATATGAATTTCGTCTGCACCCAAGCATATTAAAGTCGCTGCTGACTTCGCTTTTCTAGGAATTGCAACGTTGAAACTTTTTGAACTTTTCTTAGCGAATTCCTTAAAAACCTTGCTGATTAGATACGCTGGCTCAATGCTACCACCTGGACTTGAGATTAATAATAAAATATCTTTTTCAGCAGATAATGTCTTCGTTGCTTTATATATTTGGTCAGCAGTGTAATCTCTGATTTCGTTTTCGTTGTCAAAAAGAAACAAAAAAGTATACTTATCTTTTATTGGAGAGCCTTCAATTAATTTTGTTATTCTCTCTGAAATAAACGGTACCAATTTGTCTAGATTATCAATATTCCTAATCTCATTTACCAAATCTAACTCAGTTGAAGATTGCTGAACTTTGTTTGCTTTTGGCATTTATTTCAAATTAATATTTAAATCCACTATTAATTACTATTACATTATATCTAAAAAACATCCATAAAAAATCCGTACCAGCTATCATTCAAATTCTCAATGATTTTCCAACCTGGATTTAACATTATTTCTACTACCAAGGAGTTCTGGTAACCTCAAATGAAACCCGGCGGGCGGAAAGGGGGTCTGGGGGGAATTCCGCCCCGCCGGAAATAA
>ENA-UOWO01008040-UOWO01008040.1-activated-sludge-metagenome-genome-assembly--contig:-NODE-8040-length-10237-cov-4.087802_pt1 | contig 10237 bp, 5 predicted proteins | sample MGYA00238148_ERZ761564 | MGnify/ENA primary metagenome ERZ761564 (study PRJEB28885, sample SAMN05720194) | activated sludge metagenome | isolation source: Anaerobic digester | place: USA...
GTTCTTATAATCGGTTTTGAAATAGGTGTAACGATAGCTTGGCGCAATGGTAATCAACTCACCAATACTCCAAGTCATGTTAACCTTTGGATTAAGTTGCAAACCTCTAGATTCAAACAAAATAGCGTTAGTTAAACCTTGACTAAAGTCATAGTTTAAATTAATTCCAGCACCAAAACGAAGCGTTCGCTTTTCTTTTTTCATGGATTTACTCCAATTCACACCAAAATAAGAGTTATATCCACTTTCTACATTTTGATACGTTGTTGTAGCCTTGAAATTATCATCAAAAATAGTTGATGAAACTACTGCATTTTTACTCAAATTAAAACCTGAATAAATATAATATCCTGAACGTGATTGGTAATCATAATCATTAAAACTAAAGTACAAATTGTGTCTTTGCGTCGGACGTAAATTATCGTTTCCAATAAAAGTACTCAATGGATTTGATAAATTCTCAACTGGTAAAACCTGATTAGCTTCTGGCAATTGCACACCAAAATCATAGAACGAATAAATTGACTTTGATTTATCAATGTTGTGACTGATATAACCTTTTACTCTTGGGAAAACGTAATTTTTATTTCTGTTTGTAACTAATCCTAGATAGTTAGATTGTGCATCGAAAGTAACAAATTCAGGTCCAAAGTTTATTCTACCATTCGTTTTTGATTTATTCAAAATCAATCCTGTCGATGGAAAAAACGTAGTTGCTTTTGAAAATGTTTTGTTAGATTGTGTGGAATTAAAATCATCGTAAGCATTTGTTCCTGTGTCAAAATCAAATGTATTTAATTGATTGTCAATTTTACGATAGGTAACTTCTGAAGTCAAACTCAATCGAATAGAATCAGTTAATGGTTCACCAAATCGCACTTCGAGTTTGACAAATTTATTGTCGTCACTTTCAAATTGGTTCTGATTCCTTATATCGTCGGGTGTTGCATCAGCAAAGAGTGTTTGTGAATTAGTATTTAAAAAATCATCTCTTTTTTTGATTTCCGTTTCAAAGTTGACAGACATTGCTCTGCTTTTCTTTTTAAATTGTTTACTAAAACTTGCTTCAGTAGTAAAAGAAGAATTATCGTTTTCACTAAAATCATCATTGGAACTGCTGTTTAATTCAGCAAAAGCTTCGTTGGTCGTTACTTGATTTCTAGAAGATCTACTTTGAGACTTTGTTTTTTGAAAACTTGGACTAATATAAATTGTTGCTGTTGAGTCTAGTTTAATTTCAAAATCCAATCCTAAATTATGTCCATTATTGCTGTTTTCAGTAACCGCTGTTGAATTGGTGAAAGTTCTTCCTTCAGGCAAAAGATTTATTCTATCTGTTCTATTGTTATTTTCAGTTTCAGAATTTGTGAAATAATAACTTCCGCTTTGGTCAATTTTCTTTAGAAATTTGTCTTGATAATTTATCCCAACCATACTAGAACGAGTTATTCCACGACTTCCACCACCGAAAGACATATTATTTACACCAAAACTTCCATCGTCATTATAGTAAACTGAACGACTTCTTCCTCCACCCATATTATCAAAAATCTCATCCATCGAAAATCCAACTGAATTGATATTATTGGTAGATGCTAAAACGCTAATCTTTTGTTCTCCTTTGAAATAATTCAATAACAAACTGGATTCATATCGTTTATCGGAACCTAATCCACCCATTATTTTTCCGAAAAAACCTTTATTTTTATCTTCTTGAATGGTTAGATTGATGGTTTTTTCTTCGGAACCAGAAGCATCACCTGAAATTTCTTCTGCCTTTGTTTTTGTATCAACAACTTGCACTTTATCAATGATTTCAGCAGGAAGATTTTGAGTAGCAATTTTTCCATCTTTGCCAAAAAATGGTTTTCCATTGACCAAAATATTGTTTACTTCTTTTCCGTTGACGGTTATTTTTCCTTCTGGAGTAATTTCAACGCCTGGCAATTGCTTTAATAATGCTTCTACATTAGCATCGGCACCAACTTTAAAGGATGAAGCGTTGAATTCTAGTGTATCTTTTTTAATTCGAATTGGTGGAATTTCAGATTTTATAACGACTTCATTCAACTGATTGGTGATTTCTTTCAATTCAATTGTACCAAAATCTTTATCTGTTGATAAGCTAGAGATGGTTTCAACAAAGTCTTGACAACTAACAAATGATACTTTTAGATTGATTGGTTTGTCACTTTTCCGAACTTTAATATCAAAGTTTCCCGTTTTGTTAGTGATAGTGTAATCTACGACGGATGAGTCTTTCACCGAAGTTAAATAAACCGTAGCCGATTCGATAGGCAATTTGGTTGTTGGGTCAACAACTTTCCCTTTGAGAGTAATTGTGTTTTGAGAAAAAAGGAAAGAACTAAAAAGTAATGTACAGAATAAATAAAATGGTTTAGGCATAAAAAAAATTTAGCTGTTATGTTAGTTTAAAAACTAAATAACGGCTAAATAATAATTTTATTGTGTGATGTTAAAAAATCTTACGAAAATTTAACATTTATTTATTTTTCACGGATATAAATATCAATCGGAACTCCAGAAAAATCCCAGTTTTCACGGATTTTATTTTCAAGGAAACGTTTGTATGGTTCTTTTACATATTGTGGCAAATTAGCAAAAAACACAAACTGAGGTGTTGGCGTTGGCAATTGCATACAATATTTAATTTTTACATATTTTCCTTTCAATGCTGGTGGTGGCATATGCTCAATGACTTTCAACATATAATCATTGAATTTTGAAGTTGGAATACGTTGTTTTCTATTTTCAAAAATTTTAACTGTTTCTTCTAATGCTTTTAGTAAACGTTGTTTTGTTAAAGCAGAAACAAACAAAATCGGCACATCTGTAAAAGGTTGCAATTCTTGTTTGATTTTGTTTTCATAGTCACGAGTTGACATGGTGTCTTTTTCTACCAAATCCCATTTATTAACTAAAACTATAACACCTTTTCTGTTTTTTTCGGCCAACCAAAAAATACTTTGATCTTGACCTTCAAAACCACGAGTAGCATCAATTAGAAGAATACAAACATCCGAATGCTCAATGGCGCGAACAGAACGCATCACAGAATAAAATTCTAAATCTTCTTTTACTTTGGCTTTTCTACGAATTCCGGCAGTATCAACAAGGTTGAATTCAAATCCAAAACGATTGTATTTTGTATCAATAGAATCGCGAGTTGTTCCTGCAATATCTGTAACAATATATCTATCTTCACCAATCAAAGCATTTATAAACGATGATTTTCCAGCATTTGGTCTTCCAACAACGCAAAATCTTGGGATTGGATTTTCTTCTTCGGTAACTTCTGGTAATTCTGGTAAAACTTCAACTAATTTGTCTAAAAGTTCACCCGTTCCGCTTCCGCTAATACTAGCAATAGTAAAATATTCGCCAAGACCTAAATTATAAAATTCAATTGCGTCTTTTTCACGCATCGCATTATCTACTTTGTTTACAGCAATCAAGATTGGCTTAGTTACTTTACGAAGTAATTTGGCAACCTCAGCATCCATTGGAGTAATTCCTTCTTCAACATCAACCACAAAAATAATAGCATCGGCTTCATCAATTGCTAATTCAACTTGACGACGAATTTCTGCTTCAAAAACATCTTCCGAACCTTTAATATAACCACCAGTATCGATTACCGAAAATTCTTTTCCGTTCCATTCGCTTTTTCCATAATTTCGGTCACGAGTAACACCGCTAACAGAATCCACAATCGCTTCTCTTCTTTTGATTAATCGATTAAAGAAAGTTGATTTCCCTACGTTTGGTCTTCCTACGATGGCTACAATATTGTTCATTCTTTTTAATTTTTTGCAAAGGTAACCTTTTGTTTAAAGGTTTCAGGTTTAAATGTTTAAAATAATTTTTTTGGTAAATTATTTTTGGTTGTATCCAAATCTTCTAAGTTGATATGTATTACTTCTCCAATCTTTATTGACTTTTACATACAATTCGATGTGGATTTGTTTACCAAAAAACTTTTCTAGATCTTCACGAGATTGCATTCCTACTTTTTTCAACGCTGCACCTTTATGACCAATAATGATTCCTTTTTGTGTGTCGCGTTCCACCATAATTACCGAACGAATTCGAATGATTTTTTCGTCTTCAAGAAATTCTTCTGTTTCAATTTCTACAGCATAAGGAATTTCTTTGTCGTAGTTCAAAAGAATTTTTTCACGAATGGTTTCGTTTACAAAAAAACGTTCCGGTTTATCGGTCAACGCATCTTTTGGATAATAAGGTTCTGACAGAGGAAGCAAATCTAAAATTCGGGCAAAAACTTCTTTTACATTGAAATTTTCAAGAGCCGAAATTGGAAATATTTCCGCGTTTGGCACTTTGTTTTTCCACAATTCGATTTGTTCTTCTAATTCGTCTTGATTGGATTTATCAATTTTATTTAAAAGTAATAAAACTGGAATTTTAGAATGAATAATTTTATTAAAAAACGCTTCATCTTTCAATTCTTTTTCACCAATTTCAACCATATAAATCAACACGTCAGCATCTTCAAAGGCAGATTTCACAAAATCCATCATTGATTTTTGCATTTCGTATGCAGGCTTGATAATTCCTGGTGTATCGGATAAAACAACTTGGAAATCATCACCATTTACAATTCCTAAAATTCTATGACGCGTTGTTTGTGCTTTTGAAGTAATTATAGATAATCTTTCGCCAACAAATGCGTTCATTAGCGTTGATTTCCCAACATTTGGGTTACCAATTATATTTACAAAACCTGCTTTATGTGACATGCTACTTTTTTTTACAAAGTTAATCAATAGTTGTTTTTTCTATTCAAAAAAACTATTGATTTATTCTTCAGTTCCTTCGCCTGATTTTCTGTAAATGAAGTTTCCGTAAATGTGTCTTTTTGCAAAACGGTTAGGCGATTCTGCGTTGACCATCTTTACATAAATATTTTTTGGAACACCTATATATTCATATGACACTCCATTTAAATAAGTAACAAATAGTGTCTGCTTTTCATAATAAAAATCATGAATGTTGAATTTTGTTGTTGTTTCTTGATATTCTGGAAGGTTTTTTTCTAATGTTTCATTTGAAATACTTACTAGAAAATGGTATGCAGCAATTATATTTTTACTTGTTTCTTCTGCATTTTTTCTTCCTTCTTCATCATTTACAAATTTATCAGGATGATTATCTTTCATCGTGTTTCTGTAAATGGTTTTTAATTCTTTTAAAGTTACGTTTTTGTCAACTTCTAATAACTTTCTGTACTCAATAACTCTTTTCATAAATTCGTTTTACTATAAAAAAATAAAGCCACTCATTTCTGAATGACTTTCTTTGTAGCGGGAACAGGACTCGAACCTGTGACCTTCGGGTTATGAGCCCGACGAGCTGCCTACTGCTCTATCCCGCGATGTTTCGGGTGCAAATATACAACGAATATTGACACCCGCAAGTTATTTTTTAAAATATTATTAATCGACATTATATTTTTTAAGAAACTCTCTGACTTTCAAACCGGATTCTTTCATGTCTTCGTCTTTCCAATTTCCTTTTGAACTGGCCGATTTATTTAGAATAGAACAGGTTTCATCTTTATCGGAAACTGACCAAGTAATCCAGCTAATTTTTCTTTCTTCCATCCAATCGATGTATTCTTGCCACGCTTTCATGTTTAATGGTCCATCGCCAGTTGCTTCCATTCCAGCTGATTCTGATACAAAAATTGCTAAACCACTTTTTATGGCATCGTCTGTTCTATCGCGCAACCATTTTTCGTGAGTTGCCGCATAAAAATGAACGGTGTACATTAAATTATCAAAACCTTTTATAGGATTTGCTGCTGGTAAATGAATATCTTGATCCCATCGTGGACAACCAACTAGGATGATATTTTTTGCATCATTTTTTCTAATTACTTTAATAATTTCTTCGGAATATGCCTTTACTTCTTCCCAAGTTTCATAATCAGGTTCGTTGAAAATCTCATAAATAACATTTGGACTTCCTGCATATTCTTTTGAAATTTCATCAAAAAACAATCTTGCTTCCTTCAAATTAATATTGTGACTGTGCCAATCGACGATTACATAAATATCGTTCTTGATTGCGCCATCAATTATTGCTTTTACTTTTTTCTTAGAAAATTCAGGTTGTTTTATATAACTGCTATCGCCAAGTTCAATTCCCATTGCGGCACGAACGACATTACATTTGAAATCATTTTTTAACCATTTAACCGATTCTTTATTATAAAATCTTGGCCACAAACTGTGCCAACCATAACTCATTCCGCGAAGCATAATTGGTTCATTATTTTGATCTACCAATTGCGTTCCTACAACTTTTAACTGTCCGTGTTTTTTAACAAATTGAGCATTTGAAAAAATTGAACACAGCAGAAATAATACGATGATTTTTACTTTCATAATGGTTTATTTGTAAATTTTTAATGTGATTACATCATGCGGAGCAAGATCAGACATAAATGCTTTTTTTGTTGTTCCAACGTCTTTATTTTTCCACAAATCTTTTAATTTATAAACTGTTTTTGATGGATTTAATTCGTGACCAAAATCAGCATCTTTAATTGTATTTTTATTCCAATCAAAATTAACTTTTTTAGCAACATCACTTCTGTTTAAAAATGTAATTGCCCAATTTCCATCAGATAATGGTTTTACCCAAGTTTCCAATCCGTTTTCATCAGCATATTTGAAACCTTGAATTCCAAGCTTATCCTGATTAACTGCAATTAATTCTTTATTGGTTAAAATCGATAGTGTTTCTTTCGACATTTTTCTAAAATCGTTTCCGGCAATTAGCGGTGAAGCCATCATTGTCCACATGGCAAAATGTGATTTATCTTCAGCAAAAGTCATTCCGTTTCCAATTTCCATCATATCAAAATCGTTCCAATGATCTGGTCCGGAAAATTTTCGAATGTCTTTTCTCATGTCAATAATTTTCATAAAACCCCATGACGACCAAGTTCCGTGATTGTCTTCGCAATCAAAACACGGGCTAATATCACCTGAAATTCTCCATAAATTCCCAATTGGTTTTCCCCAATTCCAAGGTTGATTGTCACCCCATTCGCACAAGCTAAAAACAATAGGCTTTCCAGCAGTTTTTAAAGCGTTACTCATTGTTGAATAGGCTTCCTTGGCGTTAATTCCCTCGGTATTACACCAGTCATATTTTAAAAAATCGATATTTAAACTGGCGTAAAATCGTGCATCTTGGTATTCGTAGCCACGCGTTCCAGGATAACCAGCACAAGTTTTTGTTCCGGCGCAATTGTACAATCCAAATTTCAATCCTTTTGAATGAACATAATCAACTAATGCTTTCATTCCTGATGGAAATTTCACTGGATCGGGAACTAAATCTCCGTTTTTATCGCGTTCTCTTGTCATCCAACCATCGTCAAGAACAATATAAGTATAACCAGCATCTTTCATACCAGAAGCAACCATAATATCAGCAGTTTCTTTGACTAATTTTTCATCAATATGCGTTTCAAAAGTGTTCCAAGAATTCCAACCCATTGGTGGTGTGTTTGCCAATCCTTCAAATTTTCCTGTTTCTTGTTTGTGTGTGTTTCCTTGACCAAAAACAATGATAGAAAAGGTAAACATTAGTAGTGTTGTTGTGATTTTTTTCATAATTTATTTTGAAGCTTTAATTTTTATTTCTGATTTTTTTAATCCGTTTGATGTTGCGGTAAGCGTAATTTCACCTTCATCACCAGTAGTTTGAACAATAACTTGAGCCAATCCGTTAAATAATTTTCGTTTATAATTTTCGGCTGTTGTTGTCACTTGAATTGTGCCCGGATTTTGATTTACAACATCCCAACGATATGCTTTTATTAATGGTGTTGTCACAAATGTAATTGTGTTTTTACCCGATTTTAAATTTGATTTATCTAAGATAAATGTGTCTCCGTTTTTGTTTTCGGGAAGATTATTTGCAATTAATTTTCCGTTGATGTAAATGGATTGTTTTTTGCCAATTGAATTGTAAAACAAATTAATTTCACTTTCGTTAAAATTTTCGTCAAGTTCAAAATTGGTTTTGTAAACAACTGCATTCGATTTTTTTTCAAATGCTTCGTCGCGATCATCAGTGAACGCTTTTTGCCAATTTGAAAAATCATTTATTTTCGAAATTTCATCGGTAGAATTAAAATCATCAATTATTTTTTCTTTCAGATTTTCAAGGTTTAAAACCGTTATTTTGTCTAAAAATTTATCTGCTTCAAGCGAAGTTGGATTTCCGTTTCCAACACCTATAATTTTGGCTGGACCAGAAATTGAAAACGTAATTTCATTATCGGAAATTGGCACATGCAAACCTGATTTGTCTTTTACATCAACCGTAATCATGGCAACATCATCGTTTTTGACATTCAAAATTAATTTGTCGCTTTCCAGATGAATAGCTTCTGAATTTCCAGTGGTTTTTACAGTTTTAGATAGTAGTTTTTTACCATTTTTATACCCAATCGCTTCTAAAGTTCCAGGTTTATAGATAACATTCCATTCCAGATGACCGTTGATTTCCATTTTCTTTTTGCCTAAACTTTTTTTGTTTAAAAAAAGTTCTACTTCATCGCAATTACTGTAAGCCCAAACGTTGATGGTTTCATTTTCTTTTCCGGACCAATTCCAATGAGGCAAAAGGTGTAAAACAGGTTCGTTTTGCCACCACGATTTTAAATACCAAGCCGTGTCTTTATAAAATCCGCATTGGTCAACCATTCCAAAATAAGTTCCAATTGACGGCCAATCATAAGGCGTTGGTTCGCCTCGATAATCAAAGCCAGTCCAAATGAATATTCCAGCTAAATAATTTCGTGTTGCGTAATGTTTCCATCCATCTTCAATGCTTATAAAATTAGAATTTGGCGCTTTGTCATAAGCCGGAATTATATGTTTTTGATCATCACGAAAATAAGCACCACGAGTTGCGTTTGTACTGCCTTCTTCGGTTCCCCAAATGGATTGATTTGGAAATAATTCGTGTTGTTTATCGGTACTTTTATTGGCGATGTAATTTATTCCGAGTAAATCCATAACGGTTGTAATTCCGTTACTACCAATTCCTCCAGAAAAAGCTGCGGTTGCTGGTCGAGTTTCGTCTAATGATTTGACGTAAGCTTGCATTGTAGTTGCAATTCGTGCTCCAATTTCGTCATTTTCAATTCCCCATTCTTCGTTACCGATGCTCCAACTTATAATACTTGGATGATTTCTGTCGCGTTCAATTAATTTTTTAACATCGCTTAAATGCGTTTGTGTAATTCCCATTAATCGATTTTCGTCAATAACTAAAATCCCTAATCGGTCGCAAGCATCTAATAATTCTGGTGTTGGCGGATTGTGAGCGCAACGATAAGCATTGCTTCCAAATGATTTTAAGATTTTCAATCTGTATTCTTGAAGCGCATCGGGAATTGCGTCTCCAACTCCAGCGTGATCTTGATGGTTATTTGAACCTTTTATTTTTATGTTTTTCCCATTTAGAAAAAATCCTTCATTGGCATCAAAACGAATGGTTCTTATTCCGAAAGTGGTTTGATAAGTATCAACAATTTCATTATTATGAATTATTGAAGTTGTCATTTTGTACAAATATGGATTTTCTAGCGACCATAAAATTGGTTTTTCTACAGTAATATTTACATTATAATCTGATGAAATCAATGCGTTTAAATTGCAATTTTCTGTCGATTTTTCGGTTACTTTTTCTCCATTTGCATCAAAAATGGTTTGAATTATTTTAAATGATTTTGACGTTTTAGCATCGTTATTTACTGTTGTTAAAACGTTTAATATAGCCGTTTCGTTATTGACTTCTGACTTAATAAAAGTTCCGTTTGTGGCAACATGAAGTTCATTCGTTTTATTGAGCCAAACATGACGATAAATTCCTGCACCTTCATAAAACCAACCTTCTTCCAGAGTTGCATCAACTCGAACTGCAATTGTATTTTCTCCGTTATGATTAATGTAATCGGAAATGTCGTATTCAAATCCTAAATAGCCACTTTGCTGATTACCGAGATAATGTCCGTTGAACCAAACTATTGAATTTCTGTAAATTCCATCAAAAGCTAGACTGATTTTTTTACCAAAATCATCTTTAGAAATGGTTATTTTTTTGCGATACCAACCAATACTTGCTTCCGAAAAATTTCTTCCGATGGCTTTAAATCCGTGACTGAAAC
>ENA-UOWO01008043-UOWO01008043.1-activated-sludge-metagenome-genome-assembly--contig:-NODE-8043-length-10228-cov-4.366853_pt1 | contig 10228 bp, 12 predicted proteins | sample MGYA00238148_ERZ761564 | MGnify/ENA primary metagenome ERZ761564 (study PRJEB28885, sample SAMN05720194) | activated sludge metagenome | isolation source: Anaerobic digester | place: USA...
ATTGGTTGTTAAAGGTATTACAATTGTTGACGTATGAAACTTGTTTAAGAGATTGGTTTGAATAATTAAAACAGGTCTTATTTTTCCAGATTCTGTTCCAATTTTTGGATTCAAATCAGCAATCCATATTTCAAATTGTTTTACCATGTAATTATTTTACGAATACAATCTTTAATCCAAATCATCATTTAATTTCTCAAATTCTTTCAATACTTCCATTGACGAATCTGCAACCATGGAAGATTCTATCTTATATTGATTTTCTAATAATTTTCTTTTCTGTATCTTATTGTAATAATCTAATGCGTCAACAATGTATTTATTTCTGGTTTTTTTTATAGTATTAATCATTTTGTCTGTTTCAGACAAAATAGATTCTTCAATTCTTAAAGAAATAGTTTTCATAAAAATTAATTTACTTACAAAAATAGTATAAATTTGTGATATCAAAAAATAATATCATAAAATGATACGACCACCATTTCTCAAAAAAGGCGATACTGTTGGTATTGTTTGCACTGCACGAAAAATTACAATAGAAGAAATCCAAGCTGGTATTGATATCCTGAAAAGTTGGGATTTAAATGTTGTTTTAGGCGATACAATAGGCAAAATAGACAATCAATATGGTGGCACTGATGCTGAGCGTCAAGCTGACTTTCAACGCATGATGAATGATAAGAACATCAAAGCCATTATTGCTGCACGTGGTGGTTATGGTACGGTGCGTATGATGGATACTTTGGATTTCAGAACATTTATGGATGTACCGAAATGGATAATTGGATTTTCTGATATAACTTATTTACATGCTCAATTAAATTGCAATATTGGTGTAGAAACTTTGCATGCAATTATGGCTTTCAGTTTTGCAACGGCAACAAATGAAGCCAAACAATCTTTTAAAGAAGCATTGTTTGGCAATAGATTAGAATATCAATTTTCATCGCATACATTGAATAGAAATGGCATCATGCAAGGTGAAATGGTGGGTGGCAATTTATCTATTTTGTATGCTATTCTTGGCACAAAAACGATTTTAGATACGAATAGAAAAATCTTATTTATTGAAGACTTGGATGAGTACTTATATCATATTGATAGAATGATGATGGCTTTGAAACGTGCAGGAAAACTGAAAGGTTTGGCTGGTTTAGTTGTTGGTGGTTTAAGTGATATGAAAGACAATACGGTTCCTTTTGGTAAAACAGCAGAAGAGATTATTTTGGAGCATGTTGCTGAATATGATTATCCGGTTTGTTTTAATTTTCCGGCTGGTCATATCAAAGATAATCGTGCCATTTTTATGGGCAAAAATGCTACTGTAGAAATTGGAGAAAATTGCAAATTTATACAGTAATTTCTAAATTGTATTTGGCGCAACATTTGTAAGATATAATCTATGAGAAAGATTTTATTTTTTAGTTTGATGATTGCTTGTTTATTTTCTTTTGGAAAATGTAACAAGAAGAAAAAATGTTGCAAAAAAAATGCAAAAAAAGAAGTAGTATCTGCTGGTGAAAAACTGAATAACAACGAAGTTTGGATGCAATACGATGAAACAAAATGTGCTAACCCATGGCAGTTTAATTGGTTTCAAAAACCAACGCAAGAACAAATCACGAGTGCTGTAAAAAGTGAGTTACTTGGAAGAGAAATAGCTGTTTTAGAAATACGTTCTTCTTTAGAAAAAGATTTTATAAGTTGTGAAGCTTGCACTTGTCCTAATGGAACACATTATTATGTTCGAGTAAATAAATCAGAGATTGAAAAATTAAAAGCGTTGAAGTTTTTTGAAGTAAAAGATGTCCCAAAAATGGAAAGTGTAGATACTAGTAAATAATTTTTACCACAAAGTCAAAAAGCTTTTCGCAAAGTATGCAAAGAATTTTCAAATTGACTCATTTTCAAATTTTCAAATTACGCTTAATCTTTTCAGCAATTTCTAGCATCTTTTCTTTAGAAATTTCTTTGGTATTTCTGAAATCTAGATCATGCACAGAGTTAATTGGCGATAGATGAATGTGTGTGTGTGGCACTTCTAAACCAATTACAGTCATACCAATTCTTTCGCATTCGATGGATTCTTTGATAGCAATGGCAATTTTTTTTGCAAATACAATCAAGCCTTGTAATTCTTCATCTTGCAAATCAAAAATATAATCCACTTCTTTCTTAGGAACTACTAAAGTATGACCAGCATTTAATGGACGAATGTCTAAGAACGCAAAATAGTTTTCGTCTTCTGCTATCTTGTAGCAAGGAATTTCACCATTGATAATTTTTGTGAAGATTGTCATTCTGAATTGCCACTTACTTAATTACTAAATACTAATATCAAGTATTTCCAATTCCATTGCACCAGCAGGAATTTGTATCGTTACTTTTTCACCTTTTACTTTTCCTAATAAAGCAGAACCAATTGGAGATTTTACGGATATTTTCAATTGTTTTAAATCTGCTTCTTTTTCAGAAACCAAATGATATGTAAATTCTTTCTTCATTTTGAGATTCATCACTTTTACTTTCGATAAAACGGACACTTTAGATGTATCAATTTTAGATGCATCTAACACACGTGCATTACCAATATCGCTTTCTAATTTTCTGATGCGTAACTCTAATAAACCTTGTGCTTCTTTCGCAGCATCATATTCTGCATTTTCTGACAAATCGCCTTTTTCTCTTGCTTCTGCAATTGCTTTTGATGCATTTGGACGCTCAATAGCCACCAAATGTGCCAATTCTTCTTTCATTTTTGCCAAACCTTCTTCTGACACATATACTATCTCTGACATACTTTCTTGTTTAGATTAAAAAAAATAAAACACGCCTCTGTTGAGACGTGCTTTGAAAACAAATTTATACATTTTTTGGATAAATCACAATTATTTCTCAAAATTTAACCATTGAGATTCTATTTTATCCATTAAGATTTTTGCTAGTTTATATTTAGATTCTATTGTCCAACCAGCAATATGTGGTGTTGCGACAACGTTGTTGTATGAAAATATTTTTTGGTAAATAGCTGTTGTATGGACTTTGTTTTTAGTGATAGGTTCATCTTCAAAAACATCTACGCATAAGCCTTTTATTTTATGAGTTTCCAAAGCAGCAAGAACATCTAAGGTATTGACAATGGCACCACGTGACGTATTTATAATAATTGGTTTTTGAAGGCAATTTTCAATAAAGTTTGCATCGCCGAAATAGTGTGTTTCTTCATTATAAGGAAGATGAAAACTAATAATATCACATTGTTTTTGAATGTCATTTAGAGAAACATTTTTCACAAAACTATCTGTCGCCTTTTTGTATTTATCATACACAAGAATTTCTACGTCAAAACCACGTAACTTTTTTGCAAAAGCACTACCTGTGTGTCCATAGCCAATAATGCCAACTTTTTTTCCATCCAATTCTTCACCACGATTCTCTTCGCGCAAAAATATGTTTTGTTTGAGTTCGTTGTTGGCTTTTGTGATGTTATTTAACAGATTTAAGAGCATTGATAAACAATGTTCGCCAACTGCATTTCCGTTGCCTTCTGGCGAGTTGACGCAAATAATATTTTTCAGATTGCAATAATCAATATCTACATTTTCCATGCCACTACCAACTCGTCCAACTACTTTTAAATTAATTGCTTTGTCAATAAGTTGCGCATCTACTTTTGTGTAAGTAGTAATGATTAAAACCTGATAATCTGCGATAATGTTTAGTAGATTATCTTTATCAATCTCAGGAAATACATCAACCACATCACCGAAAGACTCAAAGCGCTGTTGGATGTATGGATGAATTTCTGCAGTAATTAAAACTTTCTTAAGCATTTGATTGACTAATCATCTTTGTTAAATCAATAAAATCTTGAACCGTTAATTGTTCGGCTCGTTTCTGAAAGATAGGTTCTTGTAATAATTCTTTTGATGCGATACCACTTAAACCGTTGCGCAACATTTTTCTTCTTTGATTAAATCCTGCTTTTACTACAGTTCTGAATAATTTAAAATCAAAATCGAGTTGGATGTTTTCTTTTCTTCGCATCGTAATAACACTACTCATTACTTTTGGTGGTGGCGAAAAGCTTTCAGGAAAAATATCAAATTCTACATGTACGTCATATAGTAATTGAGCCAACACACTTATCACACCATATTCTTTAGATCCTTCTTTAGAGGCAATTCTATAACCCATTTCTTTTTGAAACATGCCAACCATAAATGGAATATTTTCATAATTTTCCAATACCTTAAAAACTATCTGTGATGAAATATTGTATGGAAAATTACCTACAATGGCTGTTTGGTCTTTTATCAATGCTTTCAAATCTAGTTTCATAAAATCTGCATCAATAATTTCAAGTCCAGCATTTTTAGGTTTCAAATGCACATTTAGATACTCTATGCATCTTTTATCAACTTCAATACAAGTTAATTCCTGGAAATCTTTGAGCAGAAATACGGTTAAAGCACCTGTTCCTGGTCCAATTTCGATGATTTTCTCATCTTTATGATACTTTTTTACAGCTATAAGTATGTTCTCTAGCACTATTTTATCATGTAAAAAGTGTTGACCATACGATTTTAAGGCTGTCACAAAACTCGACATTTGTACTTAATTTATTTGAATGAAGCAGCTAAATTTGAACATTACATAGACTCTATCTAACCGTAGAACTTAAAGATATATATTATGTTGCAGATTTCAAGTAAAGCGTCTAAAAAAGCCGTATTAGTTATTTTCACGAAAGTGAATCTGAATATATTGCCTTTCTTTGATTTAGAAGAAAAAAAATTAATTCAAAGTAAACTAAACGATGGTTTACAAATATTTTCTATCAGTAAACAACAAAAAACTTACATCTTATTTCCATTTGAAGTAAATCTAGATGCTGATATTGACGTAATACATGAAAAATTGCGAGTGCAAGGTAATACAATTTATAAAACTTGTAAAGAACTGAAAGAAACAGATGTAAGTTTAGAAGTTTTAGGCGATATCCAGAAAGAATTTCTTACTTCTTTATTACTAGGCATTAATCTATCTGATTATGAATTTCTGAAATACAGAACAAAATCTAAAGCATATGTATTAAATATTTTAATAGATCCTTTGTTATTAGAAGAATCTATTGTTAATGAACTAAATCTAATTGCAGAAAGTGTTCGAATTACTAAAGATTTAGTAAATGAACCTGTTTCTTTTCTAACTGCTGCTCAATATTCAAAAGAGATACAAAAAATTGGTGAAACCGCAGGTTTTAACGTTACTGTTTTAGATCAGAAAGAAATTGAAGCAGAACAAATGGGTGGCATTATTGCTGTGAACTTAGGAAGTTCTGCACCAGCTACTTTTAATATTTTAGAATATAAACCTGAAAAATCAAAAAACGAACAACCTTTAGTATTGGTTGGAAAAGGCGTAGTATTTGATACTGGTGGTTTATCGCTAAAGCCAACTAGAAATAGTATGGATATGATGAAATCTGACATGGCTGGTTCTGCAGCTATTGTTGGTGCTATGAATGCTATTGCAAAATCAAAATTACCATATCACATTATTGGATTGATTCCTGCGGTAGAAAATCGTCCAGGTTATGAGGCTATTTGCCCAAGTGATGTAATTACAATGTACGATGGAACTACAGTAGAAGTATTGGACACAGATGCTGAAGGCAGATTAATTTTAGCTGATGCATTACATTACGCAAAACGTTTCAAGCCTGAATTAGTGTTAGATTTTGCAACACTTACAGGTGCAGCAATGCGTGCAATCGGAAAAGAAGCGAGCGTAATAATGGGTACCGCAGAAAAATCAATCAAGAAAAAATTAAAGAAAGCCGCAAACAGTACAGGCGAACGCACTGTAGAGTTTCCTTTTTGGGACGAATACGGCGAATATATGAAAAGCGATATCGCTGATTTAAAAAATTTGGGACCGATGGATGCAGGCGCCATCACAGCAGGAAAATTTTTAGAGCACTTCACAGACTATCCTTGGATGCATTTCGACATCGCCGGTCCCGCTTATGTTTCTTCCAATTATAATTACCGCGGAAAGTGGGCAACTGCGTATGGTGTCAGATTATTGTTTAAATTTGTACAAAATCAGTGTAAAGATGACAACGCAAAACCAGAAAAGAAAAGTAGGAATAACATTGGGTGATGTAGCAGGAATTGGTCCTGAAATCATCATGAAAACATTCTCAGATGAATTAGTATACAAACACTTTACACCAATATTATATGGCAATCCAAGAGTTTTGTCTTATTACAAAAAAATGTTAGATATTGATAAATTCCAATACTCATCTATAAAAGGTTATCAAAATTTAAGTCACAATTCTTTAAATATTATTCCAGTTTGGGAAGAAGAATTTGTGATTGCACCTGGTACTCCTACAGAAATTACAGGAAGTTATGCTCTAAAATCTCTGCAAGCAGCTTGCGAAGCACTAAAAAATAAACAGATAGATGTGTTGGTGACTTCGCCAATTAATAAAAAGGTAATCCATTCAGATAAATTTCCATTTGCTGGTCATACTGAATATTTAATGAATTATTTTGAAGCTAAAGACAACTTAATGTTTATGATTTCAGAAGATTTACGAGTTGGATTGGTTACCAATCATAGTGCAGTGAAAGATGTTGCTTCAAAAATCTCTAAAGAAAAAATAGTACGCAAATTACAATTGATGAATCATTCATTAATTGAAGATTTTGGAATTGATCAACCACGTATTGCTGTGCTTGGTTTAAATCCACATGCAGGCGATGGCGGTGTGATTGGCAACGAAGAGATGAATATTATTTTACCAGCTATTCAAGAAGCTAAAAATAGTGGAATGACGGTATTTGGACCTTATCCAGCAGATGGCTTTTTTGCATCTTGTAATTATAGAAAATTTGATGGTGTTTTGGCGATGTATCACGACCAAGGCTTGATTCCATTTAAATATATTGCTGGTGAAGATGGCACCAATTTTACAGCTGGCTTAAACGTTGTTCGTACATCGCCAGATCATGGCACAGCTGAAGATATTGCAGGCAAAGGTATTGCAGATGAAACTTCTTTCAGAAAAGCTATTTATGCTGCTATTGATATTTTCAACGCAAGACAAAATTTTGCAGATATGCGCTCTAATCCTTTAGTAAAACGTGCTGTATTACATGATGAGAGAATTTAATCTCTTTCAGCATTATCATATCTAAAAACGTCTAAATGTATTTTGCGAGCTGCGCTTAGATTTTGCTATATGTTCGTAGTCTTGTTCGTTCTTTAGAAGAGAACCAAAATAAGGTGGTTGCGTAGTTAGATAATCTATCTTCTGCAAGTCTTCTATCGTATTTTTTCCAAGCTTTAACAAACGAATCCAATCAATCAACTCTGAAGTAGATGGTTTCTTTTTGATGCCGTGAATATCGCGTAAGCCATAAAATACTTTTAAAGCTTCGTCCATCAAATCATCTTCTATATTTGGAAAATGAACATTGATAATATCAATCATTGTTTGTCTTTCAGGAAAACGGATATAATGAAAAAAGCATCTTCTTAAAAAAGCATCTGGTAATTCTTTTTCATTGTTAGATGTGATAATTACAATAGGTCGAGTTTTGGCTTTAATCGTTTTTTGCAATTCATAGCAATAGAATTCCATTTTATCTAACTCTAACAGCAAATCATTTGGAAACTCAATATCCGCTTTATCAATTTCATCAATCAATAATACTGATTGTTCTTCACTTTCGAAAGCCTGCCACATCTTTCCTTTAATGATATAGTGCGAAATATCATTCACTTTAGCATCGCCAAACTGTGAATCGCGCAAACGAGCCACGGCATCATACTCATACAAACCTTGCTGTGCTTGTGTCGTTGATTTTACATGCCATGTAAATATTTGTTTATTCAATGCTTTAGCAACTTCAAAAGCCAATAAGGTTTTTCCTGTGCCAGGTTCTCCTTTTATTAGAAGTGGTTTCTCTAATGCAATAGCTGCATTTACTGCAATCTGCAATTCATCTGTTGCTATATAATTTTCTGTTCCTTTAAATTCTGTCATGGATATAATTTATGAGTTTATGAGTTTGAGAATTAATGAATAGTTTTCTTTCCTTTTAATGTTTTCATGGCTTTTGCTAAACCATCTAAAGTCATAGGAAACATTCTGTCTTTAAAAACATCTTTGATTATTTGAACAGTTGGCAAGCCATCCCAATAATATTCATTGCTTGGATTTAACCATACAATATTTGGAAATTTTTGCACAAATCTTTGCAGCCATGCAATACCTGTTTCATCGTTATAATGTTCAACACTTCCGCCAAGTGCAGTTAGTTCATAAGGTGACATCGTTGCATCACCCACAAAAATAATGCGATAATCCTGGTTGAATTTATGCAACACATCAAACGTAGGAATTCGGTCGTTGTTGCGCATGTTGTTATCTTTCCAAACACTTTCATACACGCAATTATGGAAATAGAAAAACTCTAAATGTTTCAGTTCTGATTTAGCAGCTGAAAAAATTTGTTCACATAATTCTATATACGGATCCATCGAACCACCAACATCAAAGAACAGTAAAACTTTCACACGGTTCTTTTTTGCGGGCTGCATTTCTATATCCAAATAACCAGCATTCTTGCTCGTTTTCTGAATGGTTGTAGGCAAATCTAATTCATCTTCGATACCTTCACGTGTCAATATTCTAAGACGTTTCAACGCCAATTTGATATTTCTCGTGTTTAACTCCACATCAGAAGCATAATTTTGGAACTGGCGTTTTTCCCAAACTTTTACACTGCTTCTGCCGCCGCCTTTCCCGCCAATTTGTATGCCTTCAGGATTTGCTCCACCATTTCCAAACGGTGAAGTACCGCCTGTACCTATCCATTTATTACCGCCTTGATGTTTTTCCTTTTGCTCTTCTAATAATTCCTTCAAACGTTCCATCAGTTTATCCAAACCGCCCATTTTTTCTATCATGGCTTTTTCTTCTTCAGTAAAAAGCCTGTTCATTTCTTTTTCCAGCCAATCTTTGGGTATTTCCTTTTTATCTGTTTCGCTTAGCTCAACACCGTGAAAATACTTTCCGAATAGCAAATCATACCTATCCAGAAATTGTTCATGCTTGATTAAAATTGTTTTTGACAGAAAGTAAAATTCTTCTATATTAAATGCTGTAACACGTTTACTCAATGCTTCTAATAGGTTCAAGTATTCACCAATACTTACCGGCAAGCCTTCTTCTTTAAGTAATAAAAAGAAATCAAGAAACATACAATAAAAGTAATAAGTAGTAAGTATAAAGTAGCAAGTTTTTTTACTTTTATTTTTATGAGTAATGAATTCGTAAAAAAATATAAAGAGATAGAAACGATAAAGAATAGATTTTCACATAAAGTTGAAAATTTGCTCCTTAACTACTTAATAAAATTACTAAAATAATGGATGGAATTTTGGACAAATTCTTTATCACTTAGCCTTTGTAGAAAACGGAATAATCTGGGTTATGAATAAAATTTAGAAAAGAAGCAGTAGAGAATTAGTTCGACTTGCTCAGTATTTTTTTTAGTAATATCTCACTCGTTATTTTTTGAAATTACCTTTAGAGTTTATAAGATATAGCCCTTAAATAGAGTTTCAGAACGCATTTTTTTAATAAGATAAAGAATTACTTCGATAAGAACACGGCAAATTAAAAAAGATTCTAGAAGAAATACCAGTAAATTGAAAGATAAATACATATCCAAACATCCGCTTTCCAGATTATTTCAGTAACAAAAACTCTAAATTTTGTGCACGAACATTATTTACACTACGAACGACAATTAGACATTCTCCTATATAAAAAAATGCCTTAACGAAATCGTTAAGGCACAAGATAATATAATTTAAGAAAAGAAAAATTATTTCTTTTTACTACCATTTACAGCATCAGATAATTCTTTACCTGCTTTAAACTTAACTAAAGTTTTAGCAGCAATAGTAATTTTAGCACCAGTAGCTGGATTTCTACCAGATCTCTTTGCTCTTTTGGCTGTACCAAATGTACCGAAACCAATCAACGTAACTTTATCGCCTTTTTTTAAGGTTTTACGAATGCTATCTAACACCGCATTCAATGTGTCTGTTGCTTTTGCATTAGTTACCCCTGCTGCATCTGCAATTACTTTTACTAAATCTCCTTTGTTCATTATTGTCTTATTTAAAAGTTAAAAAA
>ENA-UOWO01008044-UOWO01008044.1-activated-sludge-metagenome-genome-assembly--contig:-NODE-8044-length-10227-cov-17.150413_pt1 | contig 10227 bp, 5 predicted proteins | sample MGYA00238148_ERZ761564 | MGnify/ENA primary metagenome ERZ761564 (study PRJEB28885, sample SAMN05720194) | activated sludge metagenome | isolation source: Anaerobic digester | place: USA...
GACAATTGTGAAAAATAAGATTTCACAAAATTAGATACATATCTGCTGATTCCTATTTTAGATAAATTGATCGCACTAAAAACCATATCATAAGACTTTCCGGCATTTTCCTGTGTCGTATAATATTTTGCGGTGAGCCCTTTATAGTCAAATTGAACTTTATGCTGTTGAAATAAAATGTTTTTGATGTTGTAACGGTTGGCACCCTGATAAACGGCACTACCACGTCCAAATTTATATTGGTATTCAATTTGCATATCTTTAATTGGACGTGCGTATAAAGCAACATTTGCTTTGATGCTTTCTGTATGCTGATCTGTCAGGTCTTTTTCCTGATAACCAGGCGCCTGAACATTTATGATTCCGGGAAATGCATTGGGAAAAAAATCCAAATAAGCGTTTAGTGCTCTGAACTGACGTGCTATTGCCGTGTCATCGCTAAACTGTAATTTTCTTACTACTGTACTTACATTTACATCAGTACCAATGTCGCCATATGTATTTGCAATGGTGTCTTCAGCTACCCAATCTTTTGCTCTGAAGTAGCCGCCACTCACTTTAAAACCGAAAACATCTCTTCCATATTTCTTTTTACCGAATGCATTTGCATAACGAATTTGTGCATCAGCCATTTGTCGGTTTCCACCTTTTATTTTTATTTGCAGATTTTTGTAATCAAATGGATTTTTTGTTTGCATACTCACAATACCTTGAAAAGCATTCGCACCGTATAATGCGGAAGAAGCACCGGAAATAACCTCCACACTTTCCAGATCCAAATCATTGGCACCAACTAAATTTCCAACAGGAAAATTCAATCCAGGCGCCTGGTTGTCCATGCCATCAATAAATTGAACTATTCGCACCGGTGCCGTTGTATTAAATCCACGTGTATTAAACACCTGAAAACCCATACTGGTAGTGGTGATGTCCACTTCTTTCATATTTCCCAAACTCTGATAAAAATTTCCGGATGCTACCGACTGAATTTGTTTAGCATTTAATTTTTGAATTGAAGACGGTGAATTCTGGATGCGTTCACTCAAACGAGAAGCAGAAATTACAACATCGTTACTTACTCGTATATCCTGAGCAGTTAAGGCTGCCTCAATTTTTTGAGATGCGTCTGTCACATTGATTTCCTGAGTTGCAAATCCTAAATACGTAACTTCTAAAACAATCGGAAATTTAATATCTGCCTTTATTTCAAACTGTCCGTTTATATCAGTTACGGCACCAAAATTTGTTCCTTTTATTTGAACATTCGCACCAATTAAGGTTTCTTTAGTTTCTTTGTCTGTGATTTTTCCTTTTATAGAAACTTCCTGTGCATTTGTATTCACACTTAAAAATAAGCATAGAAATACCGCAAATAATTTTAAGAAATTACCTTGTACTTGCATTTGGTTGGTTTTTTGGTTAGTAATTATTCTTAGTTTATGGTAAATGACTTCGTTACTTTTTGTTCTGCATCTTTTATATCAATTAGTTCCAGTAAATATTGTCCTTTCGCAATATCTTTTAATTCAAAAACTTCTTGCTCATTAATTTCTCTTGAAATTATTTTCTCGCCAATAGTGTTGTAAACAGTAGCCAGATATTTTCCGGTTTTAGTTATGAAAACAGAAAATACACCATCACTTGGATTTGGAAATAAATTAGCATCCCAGTTTGGTTTTACTGTATTTGGTTTACGAATAGAAGTAATCACAGCTGTACTGCCGAACACCGGTAATTCTATCTGAGTTGGATATTGATCGGAAAATGCAATCCGTTGTACAGAAATTCTTGGTGCATATTCGGTGCCGTTATACATATATGTTCTGCCATCAGCCGGTTTTCTTCTGAAAAATTCATTTGGCATAATCGGTACATTTGCACTTGCCTGAAAACGCGGATAGTTGCTACTAGAGATTAGTACTTTAATTTTATGTCCTTGTGCAAATGTGTATGCAATTGGATACCCTTGAAAATAATATTCATATAGTTTACCAATATCGATATTACTAAACGGTGCGTTGTCGTTTTCTGCACCAACTGCAATAGATTTGGCATATTCTCTGGCACGCGCATTTACAGCACCTTCCACCACAAAAAATTCTTTTCCATCCGGATAAACATCTAATATTCGGACAAAGAAATCGCAATCTGTTGGTCCTGAAGGTGTATTTCCGGGATTTGATTTTGCATAGATTTTATATTTTGGAAAACCAACAATACTCAATGAATCTGGCAAAACATCTGTTTCAAATTTCAACACACCTTCTCTGTCCATGGTGTAAGGTGCCAGTAACGGATCTGAATAATTCATTTGTCCCTGACTGGAACGATCACCTTGTGGTGTATTCTCAATCATATTTCCGCCACCAACTGTTATAATCGGATCATCCGGATTGTGCACATAAGTTCTGTAACCTTCGTCAACCGTTGGTTTTACAAAATTCAATTTCCCGTTTTGGTGTAAATACATTGATTTCCATTGAATATCATTCGGCGGAAAAACTTCAGTTCCCATCCAGTAATTCCCAGCGTAAGAAACCGTACCATCATCGCTGGATGCACCGGTGACATAATAACGGATACTTGGAATTGTTGTGTAATCATATTTAGGAATTCCGGTAAATCTTCCTGAAGTTCCAAACCCTTCCAAAATTGGTCCCAGGTCTGGCAAATCCAATTTAAACGGAATCACTAATGAACCTTCCAGTCTTATTTCAATTGGAACCTGTTTTAAACTTTCTTCACCTAAAATAAAATTCAATAAATCCTCAAACTTAATTTTGTAATCATCTGCCGGGAAACGCACTTCTATTTGTGGCCATAACGGAAGCGGTTTTTGCCACAACGTTGATTTAGGAATTAAAACTTTCGGCTCACCTACTTTATTATATCCATTGTAATTAAGGTTATATCTAAACCAGCTGATTAATTCAGATTTTGCAATATCTGCAATATTAATATTTCCATCTGCGCCAATGTTAGAGATATCAATTTTTGTGATATCCGTAACATTTTTAGGATATACCTTATCACCGGTTCTTGTGGATGCGATAGTTTGATGCGCCCATGGGCCAATGATTATCTTTTGAAGATTCTTTTTTGCAGTAATATTATCCTGAATAAATTTATGAGATTCCATAGAACCATCTACAAAAATATCCCACCAGCCGGCTACATGAAAAGTAGGTACTTCTATATTCTTATATCTTGAGTATGCACCATCTTTTTGGCCTTCCCCATTGATATCCACTGGTGCTTTACTGGCGTCCATATCACTTCTGCCAATTGAATTCGGGTAATAACCTGCCGGACTATTTTCGTAACGAACTGTTACAAAATGGTCGATTGCTTTATTGGCGGCATCAAATTTATCTGGTGTATTATAATCTTTAGATGAATGGATGGCATCATCTAATCCTGTATCAATTGCCATGTCTTCATCGCGAGTATCTTTAATTTGTCCTCTCAACCAACCGGTAACCAATCCATCTCTCAAACAACCATTCTGATAACCTGTGCTTTTATAAAACTCGAGCGGTCCAACAATCGGGAACATTGATCTTAAGCCAGGTTGAGTAGGATCCACTTTATGAGCTGCTGCTGCCTGCAATTGATTATAACCTAAAGCAGAAGCACCAAAAGTACCTATTGAGCCGTTGTAGACTAAATCTGTTGTTTCAAAAAAACCATCTCTGTTTAAATCGTATTTTCTCACTAATTGGTTTTTCACAAACTCCAGTGTATTGTAACCATCTTCATGATTATTTCCATTTCTGGGATCGCTTGGTTCTGTAATATCTAATACATGTTTATAATTATGGTAAGGCCATTTTTTCCAGCTATCCGAATATAATGGCAAATAAGCACCATGAGAAGTGTATCGGCCGCGCATATCCTGAACAGCACCTGCGTACCCAAGTAATGCCATTGCAGCGCCTTCTATTGCACCTCTTTTATTATATGGAGTTCTTTCCAAAATTACCGGTAATTGATATGGATTTGGATTAGGCACACCATTTATCGTATCATATATAAGGTATTGAGAACCTTTTTGCAACAACACCGCATAAATTGGAATTCTAATTGGCGGAAACGGAGCCGGTAACAAATTGAATGTTATCGTATCATTATACACAAAACTATCCTGCAAGATAGGCAGATAGATATCTGTCATTAGCTTTGTGCCATCCGGCATTGTAAATGGAACCTGAGTTCTGGTGGAGAAGTCAGTCAAATCATCCAGCGTTCCATTAATTTTATCGCCTCTAATCTCAATAGCTCCCGGTGTTGGGAAGTATTTTGTTTGAGATTTTGCATGATTTATCATGCTGATTAAAAACAAAATAAATAAATATTTTTTCATAATAGGACAGTTTTCACACTAAATTTACAATAATTATCCAATATGTTAACGTTTGTTAAGAATTTTTTTATTGATATTGTTGTTTACTAGTTAAATTGGAAGATGGAAGCGATACTACAAGACATTACTTTACAGCAGGCTATTCTTATTATTTTAAATCTTATAATAATTGAGAGTTTATTATCCGTAGACAATGCCGCCGTGTTGGCCACAATGGTTATGGATTTACCGAAAGAGCAACGCGAAAAGGCATTAAAATACGGAATTATTGGTGCATACGTTTTTCGCGGTATTTGTCTTGTGTTAGCAGCCTGGCTGGTAAAAATATGGTGGCTGAAGGCTATTGGTGGACTATACCTTATTTATTTATTTATCAACTATTTTTATACAAAATCAACTCCTAAAAAAGAAGACGACACACTTAATAAAGAAGAAAATAAAATTTATAAATACACCATTGGTTTATTTGGAAAATTCTGGTCAACTGTAATACTTGTAGAGATAATGGATTTAGCATTCTCTATTGATAATGTTTTTGCAGCAGTGGCATTTACCGATAATATTTATCTGATTTGGATTGGTGTTTTTATCGGCATTTTGGCAATGCGATTTGTAGCACAAAGTTTTGTAAAACTAATGGAAAAATATCCATTTTTGGAAAAAGCAGCTTTTATTGTGATTGGAATTTTAGGCACAAAACTTTTACTTTCATTTCCTGCGCACTTTTACAAAGAAATTCCAATATTCCATTTTATAGAATCGGAACATTTTGACATGGTAATTTCATTAATAACTGTATTGGTATTTGTTGTTCCGATAATCACCTCTGCATTATTTAACTATCCAAAAAGAAACTTAGGTATTAAAGAAGAAGATTAGATTTTAAAATCAAAATTCTTTTAAATCTATTTCTTTAACCTGTCTTTAAAAACCTTTTCGAATTTTTCAATCTTGGGTTGGATAACAAATCTGCAATAACCTTCATCACTGTTTTCGTTGTAATAGTTTTGATGATAGTCCTCTGCTTTATAAAACACATCCAATTTACTTACTTCTGTTACTATAGGATTTGGATAAGCTTTCGATGTATTTAATGCTGCAATTATTTCTTCTGCAGCTTTTTTTTGCTCGTCATTATGATAAAAAACAGCTGAACGATATTGCGTTCCGATATCATTTCCCTGACGATTTAATGTAGTCGGATCGTGCATGGTAAAAAACACTTTCAGTATTTCCTCGAACGATGTTTTGGTAGTATCGAATGTAATTTGAATAACTTCAGCATGGCCGGTGGTTCCTGTACAAACTTCTTTGTAAGTAGGATTTTTTACCTGACCGCCTGAAAAACCGGACTCTACTTTTTCAACACCTTCCAATCGTTGAAATACTGCTTCAATGCACCAGTAACAACCGCCACCAAATGTGGCAACTTCTAAATGAGTATTCATATTTGATCTTTTTACTTTTTTGGATGTATCTTTTTCAGTTGTCTGGTTTTTTGCCTGATTACAACCGATAAAAGAAAATAGACTAAAAATAGTGATGATAAATTTCATAATGTCTTTTCTTATAAGACGATGTAACAACTTTATACTTACAAATGTTTTGGTGAAATTGTGTTAAAATCGAAATCACTTAAATACCTGATACACTATAAAAGAAACAATATATGCCGTGCCGGTCATGTAAGCAAATTGAATAACAGGCCACTTCCAGCTTTTGGTTTCCCGATAAACGGTTGCTAACGTACTTACACACTGCATTGCAAACAAATAAAATAGTACTAAAGACAGTGCAACCGCCATTGTAAAAACAGGTTTACCTTCTGCATTTTTTTCCTGTTGTAATTTTTGCTTGATTGTCATATTGTCCGCTTCCTTACCAATGGAATATAAGGTAGAAATAGTGCCTACGAAAACTTCGCGAGCAGCAAATGAAGTAATCAATGCAATACCAATTTTCCAATCGAATCCAAGTGGTTTTATAACCGGTTCAATAAAACGACCGGCATAACCTGCATAAGATGCTTCTAATTTTTTAGAGGCAATATGTAAATCGGTGGTTGCTTTATCAGACTGCAATAAAGCAGATTCTATAGTTGCCACATTTACGGCTTGTTCCATGGCTTGTTTTGGTCCAAAGCTTGCCAGAAACCATAAAATTATAGAAACCAGTAATATTATTTTTCCGGCACCAAATACAAACGCTCTTACTTTTTCGTACAAGGTATAAAACACATTTTTCCAGTGTGGTTTTCTATATTCCGGCAACTCTAACATTAAAAAGGAAAACTCTTCAGACTTTAAAATCTTCTTAAAAATATAGGCAGCTACTAATGCTGCAGTAATTCCAATTAAATACAAAACCATAAATACCAGTCCCTGCGAATTAAAATATCCGATTTTATAGCTTGGAATTACAAATCCGATTAACACGGCAAACACCGGAATTCTTGCAGAGCAACTGATTAACGGCGTTACCATTATAGTAATCAAACGTTCTTTCCAATTGCTGATGGTGCGCGTACTCATGATAGCCGGAATTGCGCAGGCACCACCGGAAATAAGCGAAACAATACTTCTGCCATTCAATCCGAATTTTTGCATGATGTTATCAAACATAAAAACGGCACGAGCCATGTATCCGATTTCTTCCAGCAACGTAATTAGCAAAAATAAAACAGTGATTTGCGGAACAAACACCAGCACACCGCTAATGCCGGGAATCAACCCTTCCGTTAATAATCTGGACAACAATGAATCGTCAAGAACAGATTGTAAATAAGTAGCCAATCCGGCAAACTGCCTGTCTATCCAATCCATTGGCAGTACAGACCACGCAAATATTGCCTGAAAAATAAACAACATTAAGGTGAAGAAAATAAGCGGTCCAAAAAATTTATGCGTTACAAAAAAGTCAATCTTATCGGTCAGTGTCTTTGCGTTGCTGAATGATTTACTTAATGCACTGTTTACAATTGGTAAAAAACTATTGTAGCGTTTCATGATTTCGTCCAGCTGATTATTGACCGGATCCAGTTTATGCTGTAACACGAGTTGCTGCAATTCTAATTTTTTATCTTCTTTCAAAAATTTAATTCTATTAGCGTGATGCGCTAACAACAAAGCATGATATTCATTTTTAACAGTAAATGATTTACTCACTGCAGCGGCAATTTCTTTTTCATTTTCGGTGAGATGATAAAATGCTTTTGGTTTGACTGTATTTTTTCCAGACAACAGTGCTTGCATTTTTGACTTAAGCAATTCAACACCATCACCGGTTCTGCCATTTATTTTAATAAAGTCAATGCCGAATGCCTCTTTCAGTTTGAGTTCGTCACAGTTAATGTTTTGTTGTGCAGCAATATCGTTCATACTCAAAGCCACCAGCAAAGGAAATCCTACATCAGCAATTTGAGTGAGTAATAACAAATGTCTTTCTAAATGAGTGACATCAATAATATAAATAATGGCATCCGGAAAATCTTTGTTATTGGTATCGATTAATGCGTTAACGGCAATTCGTTCATCTAAGGAAGTTGGATATAAACTGTAGGTACCCGGCAAGTCGATAATTTCAACTTCACTTTTATCAGCTAATTTTATGAAACCACTTTTACGTTCAACGGTGACGCCAGGAAAATTACCTACTTTTTGACGCAAGCCTGTGAGTTGATTAAACAGCGAAGACTTTCCTGCGTTAGGATTTCCCAGTAATGCTATTTTTTTTATTGATTCTGACATTACACCACGGCGGTTAACAGGACACTTTGTGCTTCATTGCTACGCAATGCCACATAATGATTTTTTGTTTTTATGTAATAAGCTCCGCCGAATGGAGACGTTCTCATAAGCGAAATAGTCGAGCCCGGCAACAAGCCCATTGCCATTAACTTGCAGGCAACATGGCAATTAGAGAACTCGCCGATAATGGCATTTTCTCCGATGTGCAATTCAGTTATATTTTTAGGGCTGCTCAATGGCTATTTAAATTCTGTCTAAATAGCAAAAATACATGGATAATTCGACAATTCCGCATATTGGAGGTAGGTTCGCAAAGATTACCTAAGATTGGTTATTAAAATTGGAGATATGCTGTTATAAAAAGCATATTTAGAGGAATTACTTTTAATCAATACCATTAATAATAGCATATAATAAATAATTGTACAATTCTATTCTTTATTAAATCAACCACCAAAGTGTTTTGAAGCAAATAAAATTAGATTTCATTCTGCATTTGCAATAGAATTTTCGACCTTATTTCGGTGCACGTAAAATCAACAGAAATGCAATTACTCCAAAAATGAGATTAGGAATCCAAACGGCAATCAACGGATCGAGGTTGCCTTTGGTGGCAAAAACCGTAGAGAATTGCTGTATAATAATATAAGCACCACTGAGCAACATGCCGGCAACAATATATAAACCCATGCCGTTGCGCACTTTTTTGGTGGTCATGGCAACAGCAATCAGCGTTAAAATAATGGTAGAAAACGGAATAGCGGTTCTGCGGTGTCTTTCTACTTCATAAATTTTTACGTTTTCATTTCCTTTATGTATCTGATCGGTAATAAATTGCTTTAATTCCGGAGTGGTCATTGTTTCTATATCGTAATTCTGTTTCACGTATTCTTTTGGCGTTATCGGCAACACCATAAAAGTATCCAACCCTTTTGCCACTGAATCGTATTTGCCCAGATTTTTACGGAATGTCCAGTTGACTAATTTCCATTTCTTCTTAGAAGTATCCCACTGCATATTTTCTGCAGAGAATTTATAGCCTTGTACTTTATTTTTAATCTCTTCCAGCGTAAACTTAAAACCGGTGTTTCCATTTATATCGTACGATTGGGTATAGATAAAGGTATCCTTGCCAATCTGAAAATGATAATTGATATCTGAACTACGCTGATCTTTTTTGGAAGCGTAAGTTTCTTCAAATTTAATTTTCACCTTATTGGATTTTGGCAACAACTGGTGATTATAAAATCCGAACAAAAATGTGAGCAAGACCGCAGTAAACATATATGGAAACAACAACCTGTAAAAGCTGACACCACCATTGAGCATGCAAATAATTTCAGTATTGGATGTTAAGCGCGACGTAAAATAAACCACTGAAATAAACACAAAAATCGGCGCTAACATCAGGCCAATCCAGGGAATGAAATTCAGGTAATAATCTACAACAACCGCACGTAATGGTGCATGATTTCCGATAAAATCATCAATCTTTTCGGTGATATCAATTACTATAGCAATGGCACTCAGCAGGAAAATTGCAAAGAAAAAAGTAATGAGAAACTTTTTAATGATATACCAGTCGAGTGTTTTCAATTTTTCATTTTTTTTAGAACACGGATTGAACAGATTTTACTGATAAACACAGATAAAAATACCTGCAAAAATCCGTTTAATACGTGTTATCTGTGTTCCATTTTTTTATAAACGTTGCATCAGCTTCACCACCATTTCATTTTTCCACGTTGTAAAAGTACCTTCTTTAATTTTAGTTCGTGCTTCCGTTACCAGCCACAAATAAAACGACAAATTTTGCAAACTCGCTATTTGCGCAGCCAGGTATTCTTCCACTACAAACAAATGGCGCAAATATGCTTTACTATGTTTTTTGCTGGTAGCACAAGGCACATTCACATCAATTGGCGAAAAATCTTCTTTCCATTTGCTGTTTTTGATGTTAATCATACCTTCCGAAGTAAACAATAAACCATGTCGTGCATTTCTGGTTGGCATCACACAATCAAACATATCAATACCGAGTGCAATGGCTTCTAAAATATTGGCCGGCGTGCCAACACCCATTAAATAACGCGGTTTATCTTTTGGCAAAATACTGCA